>Ga0268262_10004120_pt1 | contig 15217 bp, 19 predicted proteins | sample TergutNc150P3_FD_190354 | JGI IMG/M metagenome (GOLD analysis project Ga0268262, IMG submission 190354) | Nasutitermes corniger P3 segment gut microbial community from laboratory colony in Florida, USA - Nc150 P3 (SPAdes) (version 2) | ecosystem: Host-associated > Arthropoda: Insects >... | reverse complement strand
CAGGCGACAGGCGACAGGCGACAGGCGACAGGCGACAGGCGACAGGCGACAGGCGACAGGCGACAGGCGACAGGCGACAGGCGACAGGCGACAGGCGACAGGCGACAGGCGACAGGCAATTATACTCATCTTCTAAATACCAATGTCAACTATCAAATAGCGAAACAAAAACACTCTATCAATTTTCCTCTTTCTCTTGGAAAAACGCCGGGTCTGCCCGTATGGGGGCGGATACCGGCTTTTTTATACACACGAAGGTGTCAGTCACCTTTTAAGGAGTTTCTTATGAAAAACGTATTAAAAGTGTTCGGACTTATCGCCATTGTAGCGATAATCGGCCTCTCAATGCTCGCCTGCGATGACGATCCACCCCCCAGCAGTAACAACCCTGGCGGCGGCACTAACCCTGGTGGTGGTAACAATCCCGGAAGCAGCAGCGGCAGTGGATTGGTTGGTAAATGGTACGCTTCACAAGCAATGGCAGACGCAGGCGATACGCCACTGTTTGAGTTTACATCCAACGGTAAATATATTCCAGCCGGTATGGATATCGGAGCGACTTATACCACAGCTTCCAATACATTTTCGGTGTATTATCGAGGCGAATTCCAGCTCAAATACAATTATTCCATTTCCGGCACCGTGTTGACGTGTGATTGTCCTGAACAACCATATGCTCAAATGGTTGGAACGTGGTACAAACCGAGAAGATAACGAAAGGGAGTACACGCCAGTACTTTGGAACAACTAAATGTTTACAAAGAATTTACCACTAACCACACTAACCTCACGAACTTTTGCCACGTAGCTTGTCGTTGTTTGTGTTGGTTCGTGATGGTTCGTGGTAAAAAAATAAAAATTGTTATTGGAACAATGTAAAGTTTTAGGCGTTACAGACTACTAGGTGTGGATCCTTTTTTGTTGGTCACAATCAATCAATTTTTAAGGAGTTTTGATATGAAAAAGTTCTTCCAACTTTTCGGACTTATCGCCCTTGTCGCGGTAATCGGATTTTCAATGGCGGCTTGTGATGACGACGACGGCGGTGGTGGTGGTGGTGGCGGCAACAATCCCGGAAGCGGCAGCGGCGGGACATTCACCCTGACGGACATTCCGTCAAAGTACAATGGGAGGTATGTGAGTATTACTGGAGGGGATGGTATTACAGTTATTTTTGGTTATGAAGGGGGAAAAAAGAATAACTTACCTCGTATTTCAGGCGGAAGGGTAAATATACCCTTGTGGACATATAATGGGAGTGCAAATAATGTAAGATATTCCGGCAATATCACTGGTGAATTTTTAGGTTTTATAACAACTGATCCAACAAATTCAAATCAACCGTCACCTAATGATCCAATCGTTACGTTTGTGTTTAATTCACTTAGATTATCAAACGGAAGCGCTACTAAATCATGGAATGACGCTGATGTGGTGATGGAATAAACAGTAAACGCAACAGGCAATGTGAAGGATAGCCCTAAGAACGAAGCGGCGTTCATATTGTTACTGGTCAGGCCTACGCTCACTATGGTGTAGGCTTTTTTTTGAAAAACAGCAGTTTTGTCGGACTTTAGTCCGCAGGAACCAACAGGGTTCCCGAACAAGTCCATTATTGTTTGAGCCGAGGACTCATGGATGAATCGGCTTTTACATATTTGGTTTTCTTCCCCCCTCCGACAGGGCGGATAGTCTGTTTGTCAGTTAAACTGCGCAGAATCCTTACCGCCATAGCCTGAGAGACATCAAGGGCTGTCTCCACGTCCTTTCTGACAATTTCTTCCTGCCTGTCAAATAAGTAGATTACTTTTTCTTCGTTCACAGTTAAGGAAGGACTATTGATGTGCGCGTAGTAGTTGGCGGTATTTCTGTTTGGCAGGGTAATTTTAAACGCGTTTCCGCTGGTCTGCAATTTCGGTATTTTTGCGCAATGGGCATAGCTCCGAAAAATTTTCTGGATACCCGTACCGTAGGCTTCTATTAAGCGAAGCCGGTAAAACACATTTGCTAAATTTATATTTCGGGGCGCTGAAAGGCCCAGCATTATATCGTCCAGCGAAATACCTTTTAATAGGCCGCCTACAGAAACGAACTCTATTCGATCTTCAAAAATGCTGATTAAGGTACTGCTTGAAAAGGCATAATCCCGGTGAACCAGCGCGTTAAGCAAAGCCTCCCGTAGGGCTTCTTCCGGGTAGTCCCGCCTGTCCTCCCTGTAAAGTCCTTTAACCTCCCCGTGGTTGTGGTTATACATATCCAGAAAAGTGTAGGCATCTTCCAGTTGCTTAAGCAGTGAACCTGAGAATTCCCGCCTGTCTTTGAACACTTCTTTTTCTATTCCTTCAAACACAGCCAGTTTTATTGTGTGTACACACTGGTCGGATAGCAGAAACCCCAAATTGGTGTATATGCCGTCAGCGGTTTGCAACCGGAGTGTCTTTTGCTGATTCAGACCAAAAGGGACATTCTCTGTTTTAAAAAACTGTCCTGTTGCGGCAAAGGTTAAATCCTGGTTTAGCGACCGCATATCCTCATACTTTTCTCCGTCTGTCTCTTTCCGTTTTTTGTCTAAGGCCATTTCTTTCTCCTACTTGCTAATCATTATAATCATGATTCTAATCATTCTAATCATTCATGTCAATTACTGTTTCGCCTTCCCAACACCGGTAAAGCCTGCTATAATTCGCTTATGATCAAAAAACGCCGTTTCTGCGGTCTTTTCTTTCTATTCCTTGGTATGGTTTTATTTTTTTCCCCAACCCAGGTTGGCGCCCAGGACGGGAAGGGAAAAGCCTGGATTATTCCCATTCAGGGGGATATTGAACCCTCGCTGACGGCTTTTGTGCGGCGGGAGGCGCGTAAGGCGCTGGCCGAGGGAGCGGACTGCCTTATTTTTGAGATTGATACCTTCGGCGGACGGGTTGATTCTGCCCTGCAAATTACATCGTTTATTATGTCCGTAAAAAGCGCCCGCACAATTGCCTGGGTAAACAACAGTGAAAACTCCATGGGGGTAAGCTGGTCGGCAGGGGCGCTCATTGCCTTTTCCTGCCAGAATATTTTTATGGCCCCCGGAACTTCAATGGGGGCGGCTGCTCCGGTAGTACAAGGAGCCGGCGGTGAAATGGAAGGCGCGGGGGAAAAGTCAGTGGCGGCGGTGCGCTCGCAAATGGCGGCCCTTGCGGAAAGAAACGGGTATCCTGTGGGGCTTGCCCTGGCAATGGTAGATTACGACGTGGAACTCTGGGATGTTACCGTAGACGGACAGACCAGAGCGCTTACTTTGACGGAACTGGAGCGCCTTGAAAAAGAAGGCGTGTCAAACATAGAGCGCGTTGGGATCATCTCGCCTAAGGGAAAGCTTCTTTCCTTATCAGCGGGGGAGGCCCTGCGTTACGGGCTTGCGTCAGGTCTTGTTGAGAACAGAGAGAATCTTCTTTCGGCGATTAATTTCAGGGGGGACGTTGTTGATTCAAGTCCCAGCGCGGCTGATTTCATAATTTCCTTTCTTACATCGGCCCCGGTGCAGACAATACTCATCCTTTTGGCCCTTGTCATGATCTTCCTGGAGATACAGTCGCCCGGTTTCGGCATTCCGGGTATTACGGCGGTTATTTCCTTTCTTGTGGTTTTCGGGACCAGTGCCCTATTGGGACGGGTCGGTTCTCTGGAGATCATTCTTTTGCTGGCGGGCCTGGCGCTTTTGGCGGTGGAAATCTTTGTAATTCCCGGCTTTGGGGTAGTGGGCATTTCAGGCTTTATTTGTATTGGCCTTTCACTGGTACTGTCCATGCAGGATTTCGTGATTCCGCGTTTTGACTGGGAGTGGGCGCTTTTTGGCAGAAACGCCCTTGTGGTTTTTATCGGCCTTCTGGCGGCTGTTACCGGAATCGCGATAATCGCGCTTTTTGGTCCGCGATTAAAGATGTTTGACAGGATCATGCTCAAGGCGCAAATTACCGGAACAGCCGGCGGGCCGGATCCAGATTCCCCGGCGGGCAAGGATACTATTCACGGTATTCCCACCGAGGACGAAGAAAACCTGTCTGCTCTGGTCGGTAAAATCGGCGTCGCCGATTCGATCCTGCGGCCCGCGGGAAAGGCAGTGATCAATGACAAGGTTTATAGTGTTGAAGCTGACAATGAATTTATAGAAGCAGGCAGGGGCATTATAGTAACCCGTGTCCGGGGCAACAGAATTATTGTGAGAAGAGTTTAAGAAAAAGGAGTAAAGAATGGTACCGTATTTTTTTGTTACGATTGTTATCGGTTTATTGGCTCTGGGATTTTTAATCCTGTTTTTCCGTTTCTTCGGGCTTTGGTTCAGGGCGCTTTTGTCCGGAGCCCATGTCGGTATGGGACGGCTTGTCGGAATGTGGCTCCGGCACGTGAACGCCGGGATTATTGTTGATTCCCGGATAATGCTTTCCAAGGCGGGGATAGATATTTCTTCCGATATGCTGGAAACCCACTATCTGGCCAGGGGAGACGTGATGAAAGTGAGCCGCGCAATGGTTGCGGCCAACAAGGCTAACATCCCCTTGCCCTTCCAGCGGGCTGCAGCCATTGATCTGGCAGGCCGGGACGTTCTGGAAGCGGTGCGGACCAGCGTTAATCCGAAAGTAATTGACTGCCCCGATCCATCAAAGGGGAAACACACCATAGACGCGGTTGCCAAAGACGGTATTCAGCTCTGCGTAAAAGCCAGGGTAACGGTGCGCTCCAATATTGAGCGGCTTGTCGGCGGCGCTACCGAGGAAACCATAATCGCCAGGGTTGGTGAGGGGATCGTTACCACCATCGGGTCTTCAGAGAGTTATAAAGCGGTACAGGAACATCCCGACACCATTTCCAAGACGGTCATGGACAAAGGGCTGGACGCCGGAACCGCCTTTGAAATTCTTTCCATCGACATCGCCGACATTGATGTCGGACAGAACATCGGGGCCAAACTCCAGGCTGAGCAGGCCGAGGCTGACAAGCGCCGTTTCCAGGCGGAGGCTGAAAAACGCCGGGCCGCGGCTCAGGCCCAGGAGCAGGAAATGATCGCCCTGGTTCAGGAGAACCGCGCCAAGGTAGTTCTTGCAGAAGCGCAAATACCCCTTGCTATCGCCGAGGCTTTCAAAAACGGGCACCTGGGGGTGATGGATTACTACCGGCTAAAGAACATACAGGCGGACACGGATATGCGTTCCTCCATAGGAGGCACTCCAAAGGGAAGCAATGGGTGATTCCCTTTTCAATATAATCATTGTCCTCATTCCGGTGGCGATATTTATAGGCCGCATAGTTTTGCAGGCTCAGGCCAAGCGCAGACCGGAATCTCCAAGAAAAGAGCCGCCTATACCTGTTCATTTTGAGGATTATGATGATGATGAAGACGAGAGGCAGTTTGCGCCTTCGGCTGTTCCAAAGCAGGTAATAAATAAGGCAATACCCAATAAACCCAGAACGGAAACTCACAACCCGCCGCCTTTGGCGGATAGCGCTCCAATGCCGCCGCCTGTGATAAAAACAAAAGCTTCTTCCGCTGAGCCGGTACAGGGCTTTCTGGATTTAAATCACCTTCCGTCCTTGAAGCAGGCGGTGGTGATGGCGGAGATTTTGGGGCCTCCCAAGGCTTTGCAATAAAGGGTATTTGAAAAAAAAATTAAAATTTTTCTTGCTTTTTATTGCGCCTATGTTACAATTGTAATAGGAGTTTGATTGGTTTACCCATCAATTCTTCGGTTCGATGGAAAAATTGTTTCGGTATAGGGGGGCCTATGGAAAATCCGCCTAAAATATCGGGGCCGATGCTGGAAGCATAAATGCTTTTGCACAAATGCTTTTAGTATCGGCAGTATAAATTTACAAAAAATTTAAAGATTTAGTTAAGCATACCTTTGAAAGGTGTGGTGAGTGCGATGCCAATTTCGTTAATCGTAAAGTCGGCAAAACAGCAAAAAGGCCGGAATTAATCCGGCCCTTTTTTATTTCTGCCAACTTGGTACTTTTACTTGGGCCACGCCGCGTAACCTTTTTATAAAAACGCCCTCAATATTTCGGGCGCTGTTACTGGGCGTCTTTTTTTGCCAATTACCAGTTGTTGTTGTATCCGCCGCCGCCGGAACCGCGTTCCCTGCGGGGCTTGTCAATCGCTTCGTTTACACGAAGCTGACGGCCTTCTAATTCACGTCCGTTTGTGCCCGTTATGGCAGCTGCGGCTTCTTCGTCAGTGCTCATCTCGATGAATCCGAAGCCCTTGGAATTGCCAGTTTCACGATCAAAAATGATCTTTGCTGATGTTACGCTGCCAAACCCGGAGAACAGGTTGCGGAGGCCGTCTTCAGTGGTATTGTAGGAAAGGTTACCTACATACAGTTTCTTAGCCATTGAAAAAATTCCTTCTCCCGGAAAACAGGTGTATTTTCCACCCTAAGCGACCGGGCTCACATATTCACGTCCGTATTACGCAGACGACTCCAGCTCTCCTGGCGATACTATCACCGGAAAAGAGACGGGATGCAAATTGATAATATTAAGGATTGATTAAAACCAATAAATGAGAATCGCAGAATCCCTAACTTTTTACAAACCGGCGTATCCTTAGAGGAAGCGCCCAAAAACACACAATCCAAGCAAATTTTTCCTATTCGTCATAATTATAAAACATTTTTTCAGTTTAGTCAAGACAAGTTTTTACATTTTGTCGTTTTTTACTTTATGGAAAACAGGGTTTTGATGACAGCCTTAATGTTCTGGAAAGAGGAAAATTCTTCGGACGCCGGGTTTTCTTCGGAAGGTTCCTCGCTGAGGGCCGGAGGGGCCAAAAAAGCGGTGAATCCGAGGTTTTTGGCGGTTTTGACCCTGGCGCTTAGGCGGCGTATGGGCCTGACTTCGCCCGCCAGGGAAAGTTCCCCGGCTATGGCGGTTTTTGCCGGGAGCGGAAGGCCTGTTCTTGCCGAGTAGAGAACGCAAGCAAGGGCCAATTCCACGCCAACTTCGTTGATACGAATGCCGCCTGCCACATTTACGTAAAGATCCTGATCGGAAAGCCTTAGGCCCAGATGCTTTTCAAGCACGGCGGCCACCCTGGAAACCCTTGCGCCGTCAATGTGGCCGGAAAAAACCCTGCTCATTGCGCCTTTGGCAGGGACGGTCAGGGCCTGAAGTTCTATTAAAAGGGTTCTTGAGCCCTCAAGGACAGCCGCCGTGGCTATTCCGGGCGGTAATTCCCCGTCCCGGTGTACCATAAAAAGCAGGGAAGGGTCTTCCACCGCCTGAAGCCCCTTCGCGCCCATAGAAAAAATGCCTATTTCGTCCACAGACCCAAAGCGGTTTTTTGTGGCCCTCAGAAAGCGGGTGTCCCCGTCGTTTGTTGACGAGTCTTCAAAGTAAAGCACTGTGTCTACCATGTGTTCCAGGGATTTCGGCCCTGAAATAACGCCGTCCTTGGTAACATGGGCTGTCAGAAACAGGGCCGCGTCATGCTCTTTGGCCCAGGAGATTAATTCCCACGAGCAATACTTCATCTGGTTTAAGGCGCCCGGAATAACTCCCAATTCGGCGCTGAAAAGGGTTTGGGCGGAATCCGCCATTATAAGCACCGGTTTTACCGCTTCCAAAATAACCAGAATGTCGTCAAGGTTCCCTGAGCAAAAGATCTCTATCCGGTCTCCGGTTATACCCAGCCGTTCGGCGCGCATTTTCACCTGCCCGGCGGATTCCTCGCCGGAAATGAAAAGTACGCGGCCTTTTGTTTCCGCGGCGGCGGCGGCCTGCAATAGCAGGGTGGATTTGCCAATCCCAGGCTCGCCCCCCACAAGAATGGCGGAGCGCTTCATCACGCCGCCCCCCAGAACGCGGTCAAGCTCAGGGATTCCACTTTTTATTCGCAGACCTTCCATTGGATCTACCGATGAAAGTGGGATGGAGACAGGCGGCGCTCCGTCCCTTTGCTTTTCCCTGCCAGGATTTGAAACGGAGGTTTCAGCGAGGGTGTTCCATTCGCCGCACTCGGGGCAGCGGCCCAGCCACTTTGGCTCCTCGTGGCCGCATGACGAGCATCGAAAAATAAAGGCTTTTTGTTTTTTCACAGGACAAGAGTATAACAAAGTTATTGGTACATAACTATATAAGGCCGTGGATTAAGGCTCATTACTTCTTTCGGGCTTAAAAGAGGATAGTCTACACCGGCCCCCGGAATACCAAAGTCAAAGAAAAGCTTAAATCCCTTAATCGGCATATTGGTGGCCTGAGCGTTGTAAGCGTAGGCGGCTCTCTTTACATTGGGCGGGCCGAATCCGTCCGCGCAGTGTACCAGGCGGACTCTGGAAAAATTGCTTTCAACTTTGTCGCGGTTGGAAATCATGCGGTAGTTAAACTGGTGGATCACCAAAAGCCGCTCACCCGGAATTTGATTTTCGATGATGTAGTCTTCCATGATGCGCTGTACCTGGTTTATCTCGTTAGCCGTTACCGTCCCTATTTCCTCCATCGGCTTTGTAGTCCGCCATTCGGGATCGAGGGCGAGGTGGACATTCGGGTACTTAAGCCAGGGCAGCATTCTTTTGAGGGAATCTTGAGGGGTATATTTGCCTATCTGGTGATCGATAAATACAAGCATGTCATTTTCCAGGGCATATTCGATGTATTCTTTAAGCAGGGACTCGCCAATTATGCCTATGTCCCCGCCCGGCCACACCGTGCCAAAGATGATGTAAAAGGCCTTTTGTACATTTCTGCCGCCCGCCGCCTCGTATTCGTTTGCCAGAACACTAAGCTTTTCGTTTAGTTCTTCTTTTGAAAAGCGCCCAAGGATACCCATGTTTCTTGATCTGGGGTGACCGTAGAAGGCCAAAATATCGCTGTTCAGTAAAATGGACTCCCAAGTTGGAGGGGGAGCGCTTTGGATCTCCACTTCTGTTGGTACCCAGTAAGGCCGCCCAGCGTCTATAGCGTCAAGGGCTGAAATATAATCGGTGAAAAAGGCCGCCGGAAAAAGCGGCGCGAGTTCCCTAACTGGATTGCTCCCGCCTGAAACAGGCGGTATGACGGTAGATTCCGCGCCTGCGGTCATAGCGGCAAACAAGAGGGCGAAAAGGCATAGTTTTCGGAAGAACCGGAGAAGCATTGTCATTTATTATCGGCACAAAGGCCTTAAAAATTCATTCTTGACAATTTGATATTACGGAATGATAGTTTTAATATGCAGCTTCAGCGTCCGTCCATGTCTCAATCTCAAAAATTTTCCATGAACCCGCAAATTATTCAATCTATCAAAATGATGGAACTGCCAATAATCGATTTAAGGGAAAAAATTGAGGAGGAATTGGAGAGAAACCCGGCATTGGAGGTTTTGGAAGATCGCACGACGGTTTCGATTGATGACGCGCCTGAGGCCAAAGGCGAGGAGTACGAGTATTTCGAGAGCACTTCCGATTCCGGTTATATTTCCAGCGGGGCGCAAGCGGCTGCCGATGAAAAGCAGCGTTTTATCGAGGGGGCGCTTTCCCACCCGGAGACCCTCCAGGAACACCTCCTTTGGCAGCTCAGGCTTGAGCCTGTAGATGAGGACATAAGACGAGTCGGTGAATTACTAATTCAAAATCTGGACGAGGACGGGTTTCATAAGGAACCTGTCGAGCTTCTTTTGCGTAACGAGGAACCCGCTTTAATTGCCAGGGCGCTTAGCGTGGTTCGCGCCCTGGACCCGGCAGGAACCTGCACGGCTGACTACAAAGAATCCCTTGAGGCGCAGCTCGCCCTGCTTCCGAACGCGCCGGTCGGCGCAAGGGAAGCCCTTGCGCATTTGGAACTTCTGGAAAAGGGCAATACGGCCGAGGCGGCAAAAAAGATGGGCTATTCCGAGGGGGAACTGGCACGTATTCTTGAGGTAATAAAAGAGCTTTCGCCCTTTCCGGGAAGGCGTTTTTCCACCGGAGAAACCCGTTATGTTGTGCCGGATATTCAGGTCGTTAAAAAGGAAGGGGAGCTTGTCATTATCCTTAATAAAGAGGAGATTCCGGTTTTGGGTATAAACCCGTTTTTTATGAAGGTTGCTTCTAGCCCGCGTTCTCCCGGCCCGAAAAGCCGGACGGAAGAAAGAGAAAGCGGGGAAGAAAAACCTGCCAGGGACTTTGTAAGGGAAAACATCAGAGAGGCCAGGTGGTTTATCAATTCAATTAACCAGAGGAACCATACTCTATTAAAGGTCGCAAGGGGAATAGTGGAATTCCAGCGCGCTTTTTTTGCGGACGGCCCAAAGCACCTTGCCCCTCTTACACTCAGGGATATTTCCGAGGAAGTCGGCCTTCACGAGACCACCGTGTCCCGCGCCGCAAATGGCAAGTACATGCAGACGGAATGGGGCATTTTTGAACTGCGTCACTTTTTTACTAATTCCATTACCGGAACCGGGTCGGGCGGCTCCAGGTATTCAAAGGAAGGCGTAAAGGAGATAATAAAGGATATTTTAAAATCCGATGAAACTCGTCTTTCGGATAAGGACATCGTGGAGCTTCTATCTAATCGGGGTATTACCCTGGCGCGAAGGACGGTGGCTAAATACAGGAACGAGCTGGATTTGGGTTCATCCTATGAGCGATAAAATTATTTTTGGAGGAAAGCATGAACACAGAAATTAAAGCGGTACATTTTTCAATGGGAAACGATGCAAGGGAGTATATCGAGAAAAAAATCACCCGAATCCACAACCCGGAAAAAATGATTGTGGATCTGCTCTTTACCATTACCAAGGACAAGGACTTTTCCGCCGAGGTTACAGTAAACTTTAGCTGGGGAAACACGATTCACCTGAAAGAAAATGATTTTGAACTAAATCCGGCTATCGACAAGTTGATGGACAAGCTGGACGCAAAGATAGCGAAGGAGAAAGAGAAGGTTAAGGAAAAACGATAACCCAGGAACGTAGCAGACACTCTGCGCTGCCGAAAAAAAGCCTACGCTATTTCTTCAGCATTTATTGCAGGTATTGGCGATAATCTGGTATAAAATATTTATCCCCTCCCTGAGCCTTTCCTTGAGCGCGTTCACCCGCTCATCGTTCCAGTATTCCTGAGGCGTTTCGTAACCTAACGTGTCTTTTGATGTCTCAAAATCGTGTGTGATTATCCTGCCCCTGCTTACTATCGCCGTGTCAGGCACATACACTCTTGGGCGGCCTTCATCGTCATACTGTAGCCGTCCGTGAAAAATATCGACTATCCTTTGGTAACTTTCCGAGTTCTTTTCCCGGTCTTCCTTTATGTCGCAGTAAAAAATTTTTTCTACTTCCATCTCTTGCGCGACATCGTGAAGAAAAACGGCGTATTGCTGGCACCACGGGCACTCCTTAAAGCCGATAAAAACAATTCCCCTGCCTTTTTCTAAAATGTCCGCCGCCTCGCTTGCGTTTCTGTATACAAATATATTGCCGCTGCCTACCAAAGGGTATTCCAGCGCGAACTTTTCTGAATCGCTAAGCTCTTTCCGGCTGTCTTTTCCGTAACATTGGAGAAACATACAGGAAAAAACAGCAAACAGAATAATTTTGTAAAATGCCAATTTCATATCTGAAACTTCCTCATTGTTTTTACCTTTCTCTCATGCTACACTTACCTCATGAGCATTACGCAAACTGTAGAAGTACCCACCAGCCACAGGCTGATCATTGACGTACCACATGAAATACCGGCAGGACCTGTTATTCTTACTTTTGTACCTATAGAAACGGAACAAAAGAAAGTTCCTGTTTTTGGCTGTGCAAAAGGGAAATACCGTATGGCCGAGGACTTTGACGCGCCCCTCGAAGATTTTAAGGATTATATGTAAATGGGCAGTTATTTGCTGGACACCCATACTGCTATTTGGTTCTTCAATGGCGACAATGCGCTTTCTGCAACCGCCATTTCCGAACAAATGACCCTCATCAGCGCCGATAAGAATATCGCTCAATACGATGTTCCTTTGGTTTGGTAATTTTGCTTTTTCATTCCTCTTTTCTCATTCCTCATTGTTTTTGCCTTACTCTCATGCTAGAATTGACGTATGACTATTGAACAAACCGTTACAATACCGGCAGATCACCACCTGCATTTGGACCTGGAAGTTCCATCTGAAATACCGGCGGGAAGGGCGCGGGCTTCTTTGACGCTAATATGCGAAGAAGGGCAACAGCAGCCTGCTACGGATAATTGGGTTAATCCTCTGCTGGGTCTGGCAAAGGCGAAAGGGGCAAAACTTACCCTTGAACGCTTTTTGGAAATGCAGCAGGAAGAAATTGATCGTGAAAATGACCGGCGGTTGGCTGATAAATGACATGTTACGTGTTTGATGCCTGTGCGCTTATCGCCGTGCTGAAAGGAGAAAACGGCGCCGAAGCGGTTGACAATTTTTTTCAGCAGGCCGTGCGGGGTGATGTAATGCTTTGTATGAGCATTGTCAATTTGCTTGAAGTTTACTATGGATTTATCGGAGATATTGGGCTTTCGGAAACTCGGGACATGATAAATACTATTCATAGTACGCCTCTTGCCATCATTGATACCATCTCGCCACGGGTGTATCACGAAGCCGCACGGCTTAAAGGAACCTATCACAGGCTTTCTCTCGCCGATGCGGTAGGAGTTGCGACCGCCATTGAGCGCGGCGGCGTTTTTGTTACCGCTGACCATCACGAGCTTGAGGTTGTCGCTAATAAAGAAACGCTCAATTTTTTCTGGTTTCGCTGACATAACCATTCCTCATTCCTTACTCTCCCAAAGCGAACTTCAGCAAACGAAGCGTTGCCAGGGCGCTCTGTTTGCTCTTTGCTTTAGGCGGCATGGTATACTCAACCGAGCCGCATTGCGGCGAAGGTTCCCCTCTTGATGCCGCTGTTACCATGTTCATTCCAATCGACAAACGACACAAAATGGCGCATAATTGACGTATGAGCATTACACAAACCGTTACAATACCGGCTGATCACAGGCTGACCATTGACGTGCCGCCCGAAGTTCCGGCGGGACAGGTTATTCTTACCTTTACACCGGCTTCGGCTCAGCGGGCGCAAACTGCCCCTCCATGCCGCAAGCCCATTTCGGCGTATTTCGGCATTATTTCCCCGGACACTTACGGTGACGGCGTGGCGTACCAACGAAACCTCCGGGACGAGTGGGATGATTAAAAGCCGTTTTGTGCTGGATACAAACGCGGTTATTTTCCTTACCAAAAGGAGTAACGCGATTTCTTTCAATCTTGAAAAAGAATTGGATGACGCTGATTTATGTATCAGCGTCATTACGGAAATCGAACTGTTTTCCAAGCCGGAACTGCCTCCCGATGAAGAAGAAAACCTCCGCGCTTTTTTGTCTGACAGAATTTCTATCATTGACCTCACTGGCGATATAAAGAAGGAAACGATTGCCCTTCGTCGTACCGTCAAGAGCAAGCTCCCTGACTGCGTTGTTGCGGCGACAGCTATAGTTCTGAACGCTACGCTGCTAACGGCGGACACGAAACTGCTAAATCTTGAGCGGCAAGGTTTCAACGTAAGAAGCATAGTGTAATTACCTTTTTCATTCCTCATTGTTTTTGCCTTACTCTCATGCTACACTTACCTCATGGACGTTATCGTTGAGTTCAACGAAGCGGCGTTTCGGCATGGGATTAGCAGAGAGGATATTATGTGCGCTCGTAAGAGTTTCATTAAAATGCTTGGTCTTTAACAGGAGATAATTATGGCAAGATTGACCGAAGAAGAAGCATATGCGCTTGACGATTTTGTTACCAACAATGAAATTACGCTTGGCCCTAACGAAACCGACTGGCTTGCACAGCGGGAATTGCGTCTTCTGGGGCTGTCGAATATGACTGTCAATTATCTTTTTACCAAGGCTGCGGCTGACCGCAAAACCCCCGCCCAAATCATTGACGAACTGGTAGGCAAGGAGATAGCCTCTGCCGGTTAATTCCATATCCCTCATTCCTTACTCTCCCAAAGCGAACTTCAGCAAAACAATGCTTAAAAACCGGCATGGATTACGTTAGCCGCCGTCGCCAACTTTGTTGGCGCTGGCGGCGTTTTAATCCATTCCTATCGGAAAACGACCCGAAGGGGCGTACGCCGTTTTTTAAGCACTTTAGGCGGCATGGTATACTCAACCGAGCCGCAATGCGGCGAAGGTTCCCCTCTTGTTGCCGCTGTTACCATGTAACACTGGAGTTTTTTCGTAGAAAAAACTCCTAAGCTGAAAATTGGCATGGTATACTCAACCGAGCCGCAATGCGGCGAGGTTCCCCTCTTGATGCCAATTTTCAGCACACCTTCACGCCCCGTTAAAAAGCCCGGATAGCATGAACAAAACCCCGGCCCAAGACTAAACCCGACTCACCATTGCTAAAATTCACATAACGAGTAGTCCAATCTCCCCTGCTGTCGTACCCCATCGTCGAAGATAAGTGACAGTAGAATCTACTATTATAGCCTACCAACTCCCTTTGCTCATATAGTGCTTTCAGTTCCCCTATGCTGGGAAGGTACCAGTCCGTTTTACCGCCGCCTGAGTAATCCCTGCAGGCTTTAGCGGCAGAGTAGTCAGGGTCAAAGGCAAGAATAGCACTGGTGTTTTTCCTGCCCGCCCCTATCTCTTCCGAAAAAGCGTCAACATTTTGGCCTTTCTTCCCCGATAAACTCCAATACTCAGCATCCCCAGGAAAATCATTAGGCGTGGCTTCAAGGTAATGGCATACCTGGCCGTTGTCTGCCATAGTAAAGCCTGCCGCGCTATGGTAAAAGATTATCCCGCTGCCGGGGCCTTTGTCGCCAATATTGTAGCTGGTTGCTGTGGCTGTTACGGTTACGGCGCAGCTTGCCGTAAAACCGCCGTCCACTGTGGTAACGGTAATAGTCGCTGTTCCCGGCGCCACGGCGGTAACATCGCCGTATTTATCCACTGTCGCTATATTGGCATTACTGCTAGTCCAATCCGTCGCTTTATTCGTCGCGTTGGCCGGCGAAACCCTGCTGCTAAGACTTTCACTCCAGCCGACCATTAGGCTGAGCGTTGTTTTGTCAAGGCTCACGCCGGTTACGTCAACGACAACCGGGCTCGTAGGCGGTGTTGAGGGCGGGTCATTTTTTTCCTTCAGCGCCTCTATTGCCGCGTCTAATTCCTTCTTTTTTTTCTTGAGATTATTAATATCCTTTTTTGTCATTGTAGAAGCAAGATCGGCAATACCGACGACAGTTGAA
>Ga0268262_10004119_pt1 | contig 15220 bp, 11 predicted proteins | sample TergutNc150P3_FD_190354 | JGI IMG/M metagenome (GOLD analysis project Ga0268262, IMG submission 190354) | Nasutitermes corniger P3 segment gut microbial community from laboratory colony in Florida, USA - Nc150 P3 (SPAdes) (version 2) | ecosystem: Host-associated > Arthropoda: Insects >... | reverse complement strand
CTCTTGCTTGAGCGCCAGAACTTCCCCGCTTCTCATGCCGGTAGTACAGGCTAAAATTGAAGCGGTATAAGCCCGCTTATCTTTCCACCGCGCCGCGAAAAGAACCTGCGCTTCCAGGGGTGTCAGTGTTCCTCTCTTCCCCGGTGACCCTGAAAACCTCATAAGGCCATCGGTAGGATCTGCCGGAATATGCCCTTCCCTAAATGCCCAGCTGAGGGCGGTAGTCCCGGCAATCATAATTTTGTTGACGTATGAAAGGGACAGTTTTTCAGAAAACCTCCCCTTATATCCCTCCGGCCTCTCCCTCTTATCCGTAAGGAACAGGGAAAAGGTTTTTAAGTCCTGCCGGGTTATGCTGTTAAGCGTCCGGCCCTGAAAATAATTGCCATAGAACGCATGGATACAAGTCATCATGTCATAGCAATGATGCCGCCCTATGGCGTGGCCGTGGGCTTTTTTCTCCCGGACATACGGCGAAGCATTAAAATCCCAAAATTCCTCAAGGAATTCAGTAAATAAAACCGATCCCTTGCCTGACTTCACCGCCGCTATGTCTATCAGCCCCCGATCTCTTAATGCCTGGACAATCCGCAAGGCATCGTCCGAATTAAGCTCCGCCCTCCTTATGGTTTTCAACATGGTTTCAAGCCCCGCCGCCGTTTCAAGACTCCGGGGCTTCCGTGCCTTCCCGGTCGGTATCCCGGCCTCCAGCCATTTGGCAATTACCAGCAGGGCTTCATCCCGGTTTTTTGTCCCGGTTGATCTGGCGGTCAGCTTCGCTCCCGTCTGCGGGTCAACAAGCTCCGCATAAAACATTCCGTTGTGCCTGGTGTGCAAATAATACCGGCGCATTTCTCCTCCTCCGTGAAAGTTTCTCACTCTTTCACTCATTGTTTTGGAGTTAAGGCGCCGGTTCTTCCGGTAGTCTTAAACTATTTCTTTATCCTGTAATGACTTACAGATGCGCCCGGCCCGGTTCGAACGGGCTACCTACGGATTCGAAGTCCGTTACTCTATCCAGATGAGCTACGGGCGCATAACAGCGCCCCGTTAAGGGGCGTGGGTGATTATTTAGTTGATTGACCCCATAAATATAACGCTAAAAACCAGCCGCGTCAAGCTAAAATTTGGGTACAGGATTCAGGCGGATGGCGGGTTTGAACCTGTACAGCCCCATTTTATATTTAGTAATTCTTTATACTCCCTGGTACTACAGTATGTACCCTTTCCAGTTTAAATCCTTGAATACTTTTTAAATACGATTTTTTTTATATTTTGTTTTTATTTGTTGTTCTTTATTTTTATTATCGGAAATAATCAAAAAAAATCTACCAAGTTATAAAGAATCATTTTATTAATAAATAAAAAAAATCTATATCTTTTAGTCAGATTTTATTAAGCAGGAGGATTGCATGAAGGAAGTTATTTTTCTAACAGCCTTAATCATCTGTATAATGTCGACGGTGTCCTTCAAATCAGATCCGAAGGATTTGGATGAACAATACAGGGATTTACATGACGCAAACACATCATGAATGAGACAAAGCCAACCCGAATCAAGGTTTGATCGACGGATTTAGGAAACGCTCGTAGGAATTTGAATTCAACGAACTTTAGTTTACTGCGTGTTTGTTTTCTAAAATTAAAAAACGAGTGTTCTTTTGAACATTCTTATCAGGAAAGGAATAAATTCCTGAATTAACATGAAGGAGAAAATAATATGAAGAAACTTTTTGTATTACCATTGATTTTGTTTCTGGTTGCCGGTCTTTGCTTTGCCGAGGTTAATGAGCAAACGTCTGAGATTCCGGTAATTGAGAAATTTGATCTGGAAATCTATGCCGGGTTTCCCGTCCATTGGACTAACGCGAAACATGATCAGGGTTTTTACTGGTTTAATCCGGGTTATACCATGGAAGATAAGTCGGTGACAGCTAATACATCCATTGGTCTGTCCATGACTTTTAACTTTAATAAAAAAATAGGTTTAAACCTGGATGCCGACTTCTTTTACGGGGCAAAATTAGCGGGTTTTTCCAATCCGTCATCGGATTATATTTCCATGTTTGGAATGAATTTCCTTATGGGACCGATGTTTTATCTGTACAACAGCAATTTCCTCAGGATTCCGCTGACGGTTGGCAGCCATTTTTATTACTACAGTGATGACTTGTGGATGCCTGATCTTATTGGTTATGATCCGCTGAATCCTATTTCCCATAGCTCCGCCGGATTCTGGGCGAATCGGAGAGACTTTCAGTTTGGTCCTGTAATTTCTCTGGGTATCCAGTTCCACTTTAACGAAAACATTTACATCTTTAGCCGCACCAATGTGAGCGTGGATCTTTTCCGCTGGCATCAGATAAATTACATAGCTGATGATGGAACCGGTAGCGGTACAAATAAAGCTCAGACTAAAGCTGAAGCTGAATTTGCTGTTAGCTGGGGAGTAAAGCCAGTTCTTGGTATTGGTATAAAGTTCTAACAAAGTTTTATTAGTGTCTGTCCACATTATAGACAGACACTATTTATCTGAAGAGGGCTTTCCTTACGGGAAGCCCTTTTTGTTTTATTTTGTGATTCATATTTGTAATGATTCCCGAAGACCTGCTCATAGTAACCGGAAGTATGTTATAATTTCATACGGAGGACATTATGAAATACCTGATAATAACCGGCAATCCGAAACAGGACGGGCTTTGCCATGCGGTAACAGAAGAAGCCAGGAAAGGGGTGGAAGCCGGTAGAGCGATTGTTGACATACTGAGTGTTACGAAAATAGAACGCTGCCATGTCTGCGGCACCGGATGGGGAACGTGCCGGGGAAAACAGGCTTGCGCTGTTTTGGGGATGACGGATTTAAGGCATTTTTTAAAAGAGTCAAGCGCCATTTTGGCATGCTTGATTCCTTTACACGTCCAGCTTTACAGAAACAGCGACAGAATAACCACGGCTGCCATACCACAGAGGCCTTCCACTAAGGTGCCAGTGGTTTGGGCTTTATATCCCTGATCCGGCGTCATGTGGCCCGGTGTCGGGGGAATAAAGACATGCGAAGCATACAGTCCTGTAGAAAGTGCTACCGCCATGGATAGTCCGCTCACCTTGGTACGCTTTACCAGGGCTTTCCGTATGGGGTTACTGCGTTTTCATTTGGCCGGATTTCTCGTCTATAAGTTACAATTCCTTTCCAATTCAGCGGCATCCAGCCGTAACGGTCGCCGATCAGTCCAAAGAAAAAAGTCTGGCTGCGTTTAGTTTCATCTAAGCAAGTGTGTAATATTTAGCGGTTCCGGTCTGCCTCCGAAACGGCGGCTGTGTCCACGCCCCAACACAGGTCGATGTAAACATTAATACCCTCCATGTTTATCCGGTTTATCATATTCTTTGAAGTTCCTATTCTCTTCTTCATCAATGCCTTTGCGAATTTTCTTCGTTTGGTACACTTTAATTGAAGCTATATCCAGGCAATCCAGTTTTTTGTTATTTTCGTAATTTGGATCATTCCAATCATTTATTGTAATTTGGGATGTTTCAGAACTTTCTACAATGCATGGATGTAATTTTAAAGGTATATTTTTATGATCATTATCATTTTTAAATGCATATTGCTCCCATTGGGATGGTGTAGGGGCAGTAAACCCTTTTGTTCGCATAAAAGCATTCCATCTACGGTGTTCCAGCCATGACAGCCTGATATTAATAGCCTCTTTTTCATGGACTATTTCCCAATATTTCTTTCTTTCTTCTTCAGTTACATCTTTATGTTTTTTAGTTGATTCAAGTAATTCAAAAATAGAAAACACTTTATAATTTAAATGGAATGTACGAGCAATACTTGACCACCAATTATATTCATCTTTTAAAAATTTTGCTTCATCTGTTTTATTATGTTTTTTATTTATATCATATGCAAGTTCTTTTACATTGTTCATAAATATATTTTTGCAGCTATAAATTTTTTTAAGTGAAGCAAAAGCATGAAGATATGTATAATCATCTTGTGAATTAGTTTTATTCAACTCTTCATTTATTTTTGAATCATACACAGAATAAGCTATAACTGGCTTTTTATTAATTAATTCATTCAAGTCTCTTCTTTCATTCAATGCTTCTCTGCGAATCTTTCTGTCTAAATTATCGGCAGTGGTGATATTTAGATTATCTGTGCCTAACGCAATAATGAAATAATCGGATAATAACAAGGAAAAACCGGTGGTATCTTTTTTATCCAATATGCTAAACAATCCATCGCTTTCGACATCTGTACTGTAAAAGGAAAAACTTGCATAAGGCTCAGCATATATATCCTGATTTGGAAATACACGTAAAAATTCCTGCCTGTCTACCCCGCTCAGCAGAATTTCCCGGTTTATATAGTTAATTTTCGCTTTAAATTTTTTCGCTTTTTTTGTAATAACATTAATCCTTAATTTGCAATCTAGCATCTGGGCACACCAGTAGGTTCCAAGAAAAACTTCCATTCCAATTTTACCGCCGCCTATAATCGTTACAATAAGTTCTTTCTTTTCTGAGTAATTCGATAAACCCTTTGCAAGTAAGGGATAATATAGAGGCACATCATTGAATAAATTATATACAATGCCGGTATATTCCTGGATAAGTTTAATAATAATTTCTGATGTCTCCAGATTATAGTCTTTAATGAGTTTCTTTACTATTGAACTAGCCTCCGGGTTCTGAGAAAATACATAAATATGGCATTTATTTTTAAAGCGTTCTATATTTTCAGTCACAAGAGCTATAAGTGAATGTATATTGTTAATATCTTCTTTGTCAATTAATATAAAATGCAAATCTTTTACATATAAGAAAGAAATTTCAAGAAGGTCATCTTTTATACAAATTGCACCGATGTCTTTTGCTCTTTGGAGCAATTCTGAGATTGCTTCACTATTATAGTCTATATATGCATCAGTAAAAATAATAAGCGGTTGTTTTTTATTATTTCCGGTCTCTTTGATTATGTCTTCCGCCAAGCAAATAGCCCTGTCATTTAATTCTGAAAAAACATATTTTTCCCTAAAAGGCATGAAAAACAATTTCATCCGGGGAAAAAGACTTGTTAATATTCCTAATATAATAGCTCCGCTTATAATTGGAGCACATATATTTAAAACAGAAGCAAACAACCCATAAAATTCAGATAAGAAACGGCTGTTAAATTCATTGAAAAATAATTTTTTTCCAATAACAATAGATCCAAAATAATTTTCATCCAAACTGAAAGTTTGCATAGTACGTATTAAACTGTTAAATACTTCGTCTATCCTGCTATATCCGGTATTTATTAATGATTCAGAGTTTGATAATATAACTTCGTAAAATCCTACTATATAACGATGCAAAAAAATACTTATAACTAAACAACAAGTTGGTATGAAGAGTTTTTGGTTTATACTTTTTCTTTTATGTCCTGAAAGCTGTTTTACAAAATAAATAATAGCAAATATAAAAGAAATAACTGATAGCCAGAGCAGAAATTGTATTAAAAACATATGCTTAAAAATCATAAATCAATTCTCCTGATTGATCTTCATTTTACAAAACCCCGGCCATAAGTGTCAATACATACATTCCCAGCATTCAGACGTTAAAGGACTTTTCGAAACGGACTAATGTTTACAAAAAAGGAAAGAATATGTATACTGCTAAGGGTAAAATCCATACGTAATCAGGAGGATGCCTTGATAATCAGGGTCACCATGCCTTCTATTTCTATCATCAACGGGATCTGCCGTGGGTTTTTAAACTGCGGCATCAACATCCCTCAAGATGAAGTTCTGGCTACATTCGATCTCTACCGAAGTGATTTATCCGGTTTTCCACATTTTAGTGTCAGTGCCCATCTTGTGCTTGCCGAACTTCTTGCGAAATACGCCCCTGACGATCCCGCCGTAAATATTCGCCAAAATGCTTTTTGGTCTCATGAACTTGTTCACGCTGCCGATTGGGCTACGCTTTCACGCCACTCGAAACTTTTTGATGATAAAAAAGGCAAGCACCTCATGTCATCGTTCAATGATCCGTATTCCGGTAATTGCACGGAAATACCGATGGAATGGGAGCTATTGTTGGTAATGGCAAAATTCCGGTCAGAAGGGCTTGCCACTCTGTTTGAATACCTTTGTGGGGAGCGGGCGCTCACGCTGATGCCTTCAATGGTGGTTGTATCTTTTAAAAATATTTTTGCCGAATTGTTAAATTTTACCTCGCGGGATTTTCACTTGTCATGGTCCCGTAGCTATACGGATAATGAGGCGTATAACGCAATTTTCAAGAAATCACAGGAATATTCTTATCTTGCCGGTCCCTATGCGGTTATGGATGTAATCTCAGTTGCAAACGCATCCTCTGCAAATATTCATTTGACGCATGTAACCCAATCAGTAATCCAGTGCATGAACAAAAACATTCCGGTAAATCTCGATCGTCCTGCCGCAATTGAACTTATCAAAACAGGGTTGAATACCGATCTAGGTTCATTTATACAACGGCTCTCTGATGCATCCGCTGAGCATCCATGGGTACAACTTCTGGATTTTTCACAAGTCGGTTAGCTTTGCAATTTTATTTCCTATCAGGGCGGTGAACCTAACAATGATTTTATCCTGAATTTATATGAAGCTGTACTCCACCAAAATCATGAACTCTTTCTCAGGGAACTGAGGGATGTTATCGGTTCACCAATGGATCTTGACGAAATTAAGGCCGGCGTTGACGCGCTTGCAAGTTCAGCTCCCGGCAGCGGCGCCGATCCCGTTGTGCATAATGAGGCCATAGAGCGGACACGGAAACTTCTGAACGTCTGCTCCGGCTCATCAACTATTGAGCAAAAAACGATTGCACTTTTGGCATTGACTTTTTTTGTCGATCCTGAAGATTATATTCGGGATGATTTGGACTTTGTGGGTGAAATTGACGATCTTTATGTGCTTCGGGCCGCTTCAGTCTTATGCGGCTTATAACCAAAAACTTAACGTAAAAAGGCTAAGTATTGAAAAATAATGAGCAGATTATTTTTCTGTTTTACCATGCATTGCTTTGTCACGGAAATATGATTCGCGCTTCTGCGCGGACGGTTTCATTTTGACGTACTCTTCGAATAATTCCAACGCTTTAAGGCGATGGGCGCGCGCTTCATCATAAAGTCCCAGCGCGTATTTATTATCTCCCAATTTGTCATGTGAAGTTATAAGCTGATCCAGCGCCATTGCCGTTCCGGTCTGTTGATATACTTGTTCAAATGAGTCGCAAAATTTACGGTAATAATCACCCGCTTCTTTCAACCGGCCTAACGCTGTCATGTAATCACCCATGCTGTCGTATGTCACCGCCAAACGTCCAAATGATAATGAAGTGCCGGTTTGCTTGTATACTTGTAACTTCGAATCAAGGCTTTTTTGGTAATATTCGCCCGCTTCTTCCACTTGGCCTAATGCTGTCAGGTATTCACCCATTTTATCATACAATATTGACAGGGAAACTAACGCTTTCGACGTTTTGGTCTGCCCGTATATTTGCGTCTTCGCGTCAAGTGATTTTCGGTAATATTCCCCGGCTTCTTTCATTTGCCTTAACTTCAAAAACTGATCGCCCATTCTTTCATACGACAGCGCAAGACCACCCAGCGCCGCCGCAGTACCTGTTTTTTCGTAGATTTGCAGCCTCGCGTCAAGGGATTTCTGACGATATTCTCCGGCTTTTTCTTTTTGACCTAATATTATCTGGAGATCTCCCATTCTATCATACGATGACGCAAGATCACTCAGCGCCGCCGCAGTACCTGTTTTTTCGTAGATTTGCAGACTCGCGTCAAGGGATTTCTGACGATATTCACCGGCTTCTTCTATTCGACCTAACTCAATCAGGTGATCACCCATATTATTATACGAAACCGACAGTTCCCTCAGCGCCGCCACAGTGCCGGTATGCTCGTAGATTTGCAGCCTCGCGTCAAGTGATTTTCGGTAATACTCCCCTGTTTCTTCTGTTTGTCCTAACTCCGTCAGGTGTTTACCCATTTTGTTGTACAATGTTGCCATATCTCTCAGCGACGCCGCAGTACCGGTCTGCTCATGGATTTGTACGCATGCGTCAAGCGATTTTCGGAGATATTCACCGGCTTCTTTTGTTTGTCCCAACGCCGTTAGTTGATTTCCCATCTTGTCGTATGATACCACCAGATCTCTCAGCACCGCCATAGTACCGGTCTTTTCGTAGATTTGCAGTCTCGCGTCAAGAGCTTTCCGATAAAATTCCCCGGCTTCTTCAGGCAGTCCTAACGCCGTCACGTGATCCCCCATATTACCATACGACACCGCCAGATCCCTCATCGCCGCCGGAGTTCCGGTCTGTGCGTATATTTCCACCATCGTGTCAAGGAATTTCCGGTAATATTCTCCCGCTTCTTTCGTTTGTCCCAACGCCGTCAGGTGATCACCCATTCTATTATACGATGCCGACAGATCCTGAAGCGCGTTTGAGGTGTTCGTCTGCCCGTAGATTTGCGCTCTCTCGTCAAGGGATTTCCGGTAAAATATTCCTGCATTTTTAATATCGCCTGTTTCCGTATATAAATCCGCAACAGTCTGTTCACCGACCGCTTTTACCTTCCGTGTTCTGGAATCTTCATGCCCTTCAATTATGGCAAGCGCGGCCAGCATCAGTTCAATACGGAAAGGACGCGTATTTTCCGGCAGCATCGGTAAACAATATCTGATGGCCTCCGCAATAAGCCATTGTTTAGTCTTTTCCACATTTTTTGCGCCATTTGGCACACTTAATAAAAACGCTTGTCCTTCCCCGTGTTCTGTGTAAACATCCGCAAGTCCGCACGCCAGCGCGATTTTGTTATTGGCGGCTAATACCTCCGCCGCAATGTCCGGTCTGTTTGCAATACATAAATGATGCATGATTTCCCGCGTGGAAAAATTGTCAATACTATTTTTTAAATGAGCTACAATCCCATTGTTCAGCCGTTTCAATTCTTCCGGCATTTTTTTTCTGATCGCCCGGCGCAGGCTTTGATGAGAGAAATCCCATTGTTGCATATCTCCCTGAGAGAAATGACCGCGCATCATTTGCCGTAGCCAGGAAAAATCAGCCGGGTTAAATCCCTGCCCCAACTCTTTGAACGCTCCTTCCATGTCGCTCTCCCGCAGTCCGCTTCGGGAAACGGCGATCATGCCGCAGACTCCGCGCACAAAATCCTGTCCGATGAGTTTTTCCATGCGGCTCAATATGGCGAGATACGCGCCCTCCGGATCGCCCGGCGTTTTGTCTATGCGCTCCCGCATGAATTTCGCGAGCGCTTCAGGCTGGCTTGCGCCTGTTTCCATATATTTTTGCACCGTATCCAGCTCGTAACGATCCATCATTACAAGATCCTGGGTAATAAGACTTAAATAGAGGGGATTCTGCGCGGCATGAACGCCGTCCGGCGTTTGCTTTTCGAGGATATGTTCCGCAATTGCGCTGTTGATTTGCTTGTGATGCCGCGCCGCTATGCCGTGTATTATAGCCGCCTCGTCTTTTTTATTGATGGACGGTACGGGGCGTACTTCACCGCCGAGTTGTTTGACGGCTTCTGTTTCCGGCCCGTCGATAATTGAACAAAGTAGGCGAAAATTTTCAGGCAGCCACCCGCTGATCCACAGCATTCGGCGGGCTTCGTTGCTGCCTGTAAGCTGATCAAGGGCATCCACAACCGCAACAACCCGCGTTTTTTCACAGGCGGCGAACAGGAGTTCTGTGAAACGGTCTTTAATGTCCTTAAACTTTGTAATATCCTCGCTGTCATCTTTCAGCTTTAATTTTTCGCAAAGGAGGAAAATAAAATACCTAAGCATATTTTCCGTAAGGCTTGAACGGGACGATATCCCGCAGCTAAAAGGCAACAGTAGGCATTGCCCTTCGATTTTGTCCATCACCTTGCATAACAAGCCGCTTTTACCGCTGCCGGCTTCCCCTTGCAGCATAAGAAACTGCGGCTTTGTTGTTCCGCCCAGGCAAAAAGCGGCCATATCCGCTATTGCGGCGGTTCTTCCGGCAAAATGCAGTGTCCGGCTTTCCCGGAAACTATCCTGCGTGTCCTGTTCCTGCTCTTTCCAGTCCGGCGTCGTTTCGGATGGTTCGCCCCATTCTTTCCGTAATTTTGCCATGATGTCCGATGCCACCATATCGGCCCAGTCTTTGGAAACGGTTAATTCGTTTTCATGGATTTCGGTGGTATAGGTTTTTATATCCTGCGGAAAACGGGCGCGGATTTTTTCTTTTAGTTTTGTCAGTTTCGCCAGGCTCTCCGCTTCATCCTGATAGATTGGACGGATTTCCTCCGGCATAGCAGCATAATCGGGACTTTCACGGAAATAGAAAAGGCAGACCGGCGGGTTTTCAGAGCGGAGCACGCCGTATTCGATTTCCAGCGCGGTAACGCTCATATTTGTATCTTTAAGCGGGAAATGCGCCGACTCCAATGCCGCTTCCATATATGTGCGCGGCGGCGTCCAGCCGTAGCGGTCGCCGATCAGCCCCAGGAAAAAAGGCCGGCTGCGCTCAATTTCGTCCAGGCAGGTGCGTAATACCTTATGATTCTGTTCCTCTTCTGAAACGGCGGCGGTGTCCACGCCCCAGCGCAGGTCTATGATTTCCACGGCGCGTCCGTACTTAGCCGCGAATTCATTGACCTGGGGCAGTACGAAGTCCCGCAGAGCGTCCCGTTCGGTCTGCATATCCCTGAAGGTACTGGATACGAATATGGATTTGTTGGTAGTTTTCCTGGCGGTCATTATGGTTCTCCCTAATTTTCAACTGCTCACAAGTGTCTTTTAATTTACATTCTTTATGCAAAAAAGGCTATGTTGTGTTTTGGTTTTATTAAGGACGAAACAAGCTTTGGATAAGAGAATAGTTCCGTATCTTAATACACGACTTGTTATATACTATTTTAATGGATTAGTAAACAGTTTTAATAAGCCCTTCAAGTGTTTCAAGAACTTGTTTCGAAACTGACCAAGTTTTGGGAGAAACTCATTTATTTACAGCATTTCTATTATGACGTAAATTGATGTTTTGTCATAATAAAGGTCACTTGATATTATTTTGGTTTTTTGCTTTACTTTCTCTTCTTTGAAAATATTATTTGTGAATTCTACGCACAGTCAAAGAATGATCATAAATTCAGTTTGTGTGAAATGATGGTGAATATTTCTCATACTTCGGGGCAGATTGTATCAGGTGTAGAAATGGATGTTTTCTTGAATCAAATGATGAGTAAGAGAAATAATTGGAAATCCAGGGATATTATACATAGAATATTTTCATATTTAACATAAAACTAAGCGCCTGGATTAAGTTACTAAGTCTTTGATGAATATCCTGCGGCGTACATTCGATTATAAAGGCATTAGAAGTTTTATGTTTTCTGCAATCGAACTGTTTTAAAATAGCAACAAGATTTTTAATGATATCCGGTTCTTTTAGTTCGAATATTTTATCAAGCTCATCGTAGGTAGTACCTTCATCACTCAAGTGGAATTTACCGTCTTCCTCCACAAGGTAAATCTCGTAAAGACCGCCTTCTAATTTATACATAGGAAATGAAATCGCAAATTTTGTTTCGCCTGCTTTTTCTACTCTGATTTTTTTTTGGAGAAACTCTTCAAGCTGTTTCATATATAACCTGCCTTAACCAGCGTAACTGATAAATACGTCGTACCTTTTGTCTAAGTAATTCACGTATCTTACCAATCCCAAAGCTCTTTTTTTTCAGATTTTTTATACGAATCATCGCAATATTTCTCATTTCCGAATACTTCAACAGAAAATGGAATAGGTATTATTTTATCTATCATTGCATTAATAACTTTATCCGCATTATAACGCGCGATTTTGGGCAATTGACGTTCTTCTCTTTTAATCTGGGGATAAATTTTAAATTTATACTCATTTATGTCCGGTAATTCCGTTACAAACGGGTAATTACGCCCGTGAAGAATTAACGTCTCGCCGTATTCTTTCTTTAAGCGTTGTAACTCTGAAATTGAAATCAACGGACGCGAAATTATGCTGTCATTGGATTCCTTATATGTTGTATTACCGCAGAGATTGCTGATTTCCTGTAATAAATCGTATTCACGTGACGTTAAAAATACCCAATTGTCACAATTGCCTTTTATTGTATTGGCATCATCTCTGTATTTTTGCTTTAATTGCCACAGGCTTTGCGCCATAAGAAAAAAACGCATATTGCGCGATCTAGCCGCGCTAATCATGGAAGCCATATCAGGGATAGCGGGAATATTGCAGAACTCGTCTAAAACAAAGTTCACCCTGACAGGCAGTTTCATGTCTTCCCGCTGGTGGGCTTCAGCCACTAAAGTTTTGTATGTTTGTTTGATGAATATAGTTACTAAATAATGCAGTGTTGTTTTTTCGTCAGGAACATTTATATAAATGGCCGTTTTAGATCTTCCAATGCTCCTTATATCGAATGAACTTTGCGATAATACCTGGCATAGTGTTTTCCTGATAATAAAAGGATTCAACATGGCTGAAACGCAGGATGTCACATTGGCAAATGTTTTTTCAACCGCCTTATTTGTTAATACGCTTTTAAAATTAATTGAAGCGATAGATCCGTCAGCTACGAATCTCGCTAATTTATTCGTATTTTCAGGAGATGAATTTGCCGTGAAAAAATTAACAAAACTATAAATGTTAGCCTCTTCAGGAGACGCCGTAGCGATAAAAAATAAGATATTTGCGAGAATCTGAGAACACGCTAATTCAATGAAATATACGTCTTTTGTGTTGCTTCTTTGAGGTTCCGCAATAGAGTTTATAAAATCATTAATAAGCGATACCGCCTCGTCAGTTTTACCGTTATGGTATAACTCGTATGGCAGTATAAGCGGGTTCCAATAATCGCTCTTGTTCAGCTCGCGAAAATCCAATACAAATACTTTATATCCTTTAGCGGCAACCAAGCCGGATGTCTTATTATATAATTCGCCTTTTGGATCTGTCACTATAAAAGATTCTCCTCCCAAAGCTAAAATATTTATTAATGGCATTCCAAACAAGCGGGTTTTTTTTGAACCTGTCGAACCGAAAATTAATGTATGCGTATCTGAATTATCGACATAAACGGTACGTCCGTCGCTTATTATTGGAATACCGGCCCCGGGACAGGTATCGGCTTCTATGTTTATACATTTAATTGTAGCCGCATTTTTTATTTCATCGGCATCCGCCCAACGCGTGTCATTATTGCTTGTAATATATCTCCCGAACCTGTAATTTTCCTGTATTATCATAAATACTCCTCATTTGACGAGCCAAAACCTATAATATTATTATCGCCGACCAATGATTTTATGCGTTTAACATACGCTGAATCCCTGCTAAAGCCCGTAAGCATATCAGCGGTAATTTCATAACCGTTAATATTTGACGTAAGCAAGCTGTATAAAATATCATTTGCCAATTGTTTGATTGTTGTAAATCCGTTAAAATGTTTTCCGTTTATTAATTTTTCTATGGAATCCGTGAGTAATAATCTGGCATCATTTGTAAGATAAAATTTCTTTTGCTTAAAATATTTGGATTCTATAAACTCAATCAATTCCTTAGGGTTGGGGAATCTGAACCATACAGATTCAAAACGTATGTGGGATGAAAGAGACGATTCAACGCTTTCAACTATACGTTTATTTTGATCATGAACATAGAGTATTACCAAAATTTTATTATTATTACTTGCAATATAATCAAGAAACTTATAGAAATGCGTTTCATTAGTATGATGTATCCACTCATCTATATTTATACAGGCTATTCCTTTAAAATACCGGTGGTGGCCTGCAATTTCAGATATTGTATTGTTAAGCCTTGTTAATTCAGAAAAAAATTCATCCGGGGCGATATATGCAAGCTTATATTCAAAGTATTTGACATTGCCTGTAAATTCCATAATTTTTGCTGTATAAAGGTAAACAGTCAATGACTTTATACAGGTTGAAACTCCGCCGCCGCGTATTGCAATCCATAAATAATTGGGTAATGTTACGTCAGATATGGAATATTTTTCCTTGTTTTGCTGGAATGTACGCAAGCGTTGAACCATTGTTTTGAATTCGTCAACGCCTTGTAATTCCATAATGGAATTAAAACATTTTTCAGCGTATTCCTGTCTGTATATCATTGTGATCCTCCGGATATTCACAAATATAGTACCCCGAACCTGTCAATATCCTCGTTAAAAAATCCATAGTGCTGAAATCGTGCCTGATTGTATCGGAATTTAACAGGGACTCCGCTTCAATATATTGCTTTTCTTTGTTTTTTTCAAGCTCCGCTTTCTCGGAGTTTTTCTGAATTTCCCGTAGTTCCGTTAAGCCATGAAATGTAGTAATACAAGCGTGCTGCTTTGCCGCCCCGTTCTGCCGTCCGTTACGGCCCGTGCCAATCTTTGCTTTCGGTAATTTTGTCCAGTCGTTTGCCAAATGAAAAGCGTTCCAGCGTTGATGTTCGAGTACCGCCAGGTTATTACGCGCGTTATCGGCAAAATCTCCGTTATTTCGCTCAATCAGATCAATAATTTCGTCTTTTACCTTTAAGGTTAATATCTTATCCGGAATGCCCATACCTTTTTTTTCATTTTCTCTGGCAATTTTGATGGTTTTATCCAGTTTTTTCCGTTCAGCCCGTAAATCAATAGCCTTATTTGTCCCGTATCGTGTATTAAATTTGCCGGTACAATCAAAATTAGGAGTAGAACCTTGTTTCAAATCAAGCCCAAGCAAATTTAATTTGACGCGGATAGCCATTGCGGCATAGCGGTTGGATTCCCTGTGAAGTTGTGTACAAGTATTCCATTCACTGGCCGCTGATACAGTTTCTGTGTTGCCTTCATATCTGTTTGAGATATTCTTTGCCAGGGTATCCAGTTTCTCATCAATTAAATACTCTTCCGTCAGTATTTCATCATCAGCTCCGAAAGTTTCTATTTTACACGCGGTTTCTTTGGCTGTGCTGTTCAGGATTTTATCGTCAGCGAAAATAGTTTCTTCATCTATTTTAACAAATATCCTTACACGCGGGTACTCTTTGTTGTCGGTCTTACCGGTTAATAAATCATATTCGTATAATTTCTGCCTTAATTCCAAAGCGGTTTCTATGCTTAACCTGTTATCTC
>Ga0268262_10004118_pt1 | contig 15220 bp, 9 predicted proteins | sample TergutNc150P3_FD_190354 | JGI IMG/M metagenome (GOLD analysis project Ga0268262, IMG submission 190354) | Nasutitermes corniger P3 segment gut microbial community from laboratory colony in Florida, USA - Nc150 P3 (SPAdes) (version 2) | ecosystem: Host-associated > Arthropoda: Insects > Digestive... | reverse complement strand
CAGACGGTATGAGCAGTATTTTTTCTGTTTCTAAATTCTGCTTGATAGCTGAAATATAATTAAACGGCCAATCATAATTTGGGATGTTATCGGGATTTGCCTTTGATGATTCGTCGTAAGGTGTATCTTCTGAAAGAATATATTTATAAGGCATACATACTAAATCTATTGTTAACTCAGGGTATAACGAGGCGAAGTGAGATTTTCCTGTTCCGGCATAGGCTGCGATGATTTTAGTCCCTGTAAACCCGGCTCCGACGATTATTACTCTCACATGGGTATTATAGCGGATTTTGGGGGTTGAAAACTCTATATTTTAAACTCAAAAACAGTTATTCGGAAATTCCGAACAAGTGACATATACTTGTTCTAATCGCCGTTTTGTTGTAAAATATAACAAAATTTTGTAAAAGGTAAATAATCAAGTGAAAGAACATGCTCGTATTTTGAAGATTTTAGAAAATGAAACGGGTGGACACAGCTATAAATCTCATAAATACAGTCTTGATGAACAAGAAAGATCGCCTGTTGAATACGGAGAAGCGGCAAATACTATAACATGGAAAAAACGTGGTGAAACTAGGGATATTAATACATATGTTCCACTAAAAGAATTAAGCCAACAAGTTTGTAAAGATCAATTACTGACATATTTCCTTGATGGTTCACGACATGTTTATAAGGTAGATGATATGGGGTTTGAGAAATCTGGTACTACCCGTAAGGCTATCTATCCTATTATTGCTGGGCAGATTGGAGTGGGTTGTTGTAAAAGAGAAAATAAACATATGTCTTGTGAAAAGTTTAAGCGTGAAATTGTTATTGCCATGCCTGACATAGCTCAATCAAGTGGAAAGAAACAGGGGTTTCTTACAGCTACTGCACAAAAACTAAACTCTGGTACAGAACTTGCTCGAATAAGCAAGAGTGGGTGGAAATTCTCAACTATACTTTCATATAAATCTGCAAAAGAAGAAAAAGAATATAACGATAAAGGTACAGCCAAAATACAGACCCGTATGATGGAGAATGAACAAAAAATGGTTGCTGAACTTGTCAAAGAGAAAAAACTAAATAGAAATAATTATCTAATAAAAGACGGTTCACTGGAATATAGCCCAAGTAAAGAAATGCGTTCTGATAAACGTGAATATCAGAAATACAAAAATAATTATGATTTTGTAATTGGTGTATCAAAACGTTTCAATCCTGAAGTGTGTCTTGATGCAAAAGGCAAAGCGGATCCGGGTTTTATAGCTGATTTACCATTGTATAATAGAACACCTGCAGCTTATTATGCCCCTGATTATTTAAGTGGTGAAATTGGTTTTGCAGTATGGTATATTCGTATAAGAGATCAAACAAGAACACGGACTCCTTTTGATGGAGTACTAAAAGTTGAGAAGATACTTGTATCAGGTGAGGAAGTATCCACAGGTATGATGAATAGTGATCTTGTTGATATACTGTCAGCACACATAATTAATGAACGTAATCCTGTTTGTTACGGTTCTGATTTACGGTGGGCAAACCATTTATATCCAGTATATCTAACGGAAAAATATGTTAAATCTCATTATCTAAGCAATGAGAGTTTTTTACATCTGTTTTAATGGAGGCACAGAAAATGACTAAACTGATAGGACGTGTTATTGCTACAGAGAAAAACCCTACAACAATAGACAAGTTTTGTTTTTGGACAGAGCAAGACAAGAAACTCAATGCATTTGATATTGTTAAAGTTAAACATCTTGATGACTCGTTTACTTTTGGTGTAATTGAAAATATATCTCATATTACTGATGCTTCAAGCTTTTTGACAAATTTTATTTCTAGTGATTTTGGTGATGTCAATATAGAAGAACCTACTTTTCGTGTTGGTATGAATTATGCCGAAGCAAAGGTATCTTATAATAATAGTAACCTCTATACTCCTGTTCATAATAATGCCGAAGTTTATTTGGCAGATGAAGAAGATATCGTGAAAGCGTTAGGTCTGGCTGATGTAAAAAATCCTCTTGTATGCGGTTCTTTAAAGATGTATGAGAACACACAAAATGAAATTACACTTCCAGTAAATCTTAATTCAAAATTTCTGCTTGGACCAGAGGGGGCACATTTAAATATTTCTGGAATATCGGGGCTTGCAGCTAAAACATCATACGCAATGTTCCTTATGAAAGCTCTCCAAGATAAATATTTACAAACCTCTAATTCAGATGAAAGTGTTGCGTTTGTCATTTTTAACGTGAAAGGCAAGGATTTAATGGCAATTGATAGGCAAAATGATTTCGATGGAGATTCAGAACTTCAGAAAAAAGTTTTTACTGAATATAAAAATTTGGGTTTATCAAATGAACCGTTTAAAAAAGTGAAATATTTTATACCTCATTCAGACTCAAATTCAGCTAAACGTAGTACATACCTTGATAAAGATGATGTTGATTCATATATCAATGCCGACAAGTTGAAAAAATATAAATATGTATTTGAAGATGACAAAGAAAGCATAGAAATGATGTTCGCAAATACAGATGACCCTCAACAAACAATGGAATCTATAATAAGTAAAATAATTGATACCGATGATAATGATTTTAGTAATCTTGCTACATGGAAAGACTGCATGGAGAAGGTTACTGAAAAATCACAGAAAGGAGCAGGTAAAGGTGATGATATATCTGTACTAAGTTGGCGTAAATTTAAACGTGTATTTAGAAAAGCAATACAAGATGATATGTTTGCCAATCGTGTTGATAGTAAGCAAGCGGAATGTCGGTTAGGTGAAGCGTTAAAATCAATAAAATTAAATGATGTCTATGTTGTCGATATTGCCAAATTACCGGAAGATAAGCAGGCTTTTGTATTTGGTGATGCAATGCGAACTTTGTATAATCTAAAACTTGGTGAATATGACGATAAAGAAGGTGTTTCGCCGCCGTCAAGACTTGTTGTTTTTATCGACGAACTGAATAAGTATGCCTCAAAAGATGTACCAAAAGGTTCTCCAATACTTCGAGAGATACTTGAAGTGACAGAGCGTGGGCGCTCACTTGGTATTATATTATTTGCAGCAGAACAATTTCGTTCTAATATTAACGGTCGTGTTACAGGTAATTGCGCTACTCATGCATATGGAAGAACGAATTCTATTGAAACATCAACAGCCGATTATGGTAGTCTACCGGGAACATACAAAAATATGTTGACAAGATTAGAACAAGGTGATTATCTTATACAAAATCCAATTTTTAGATCACTTTTGAAAATACATTTTCCACACCCAATATATAAACAATTTTAATAAGAAGAGGGATTAACAAATGCAAAATACTGTAATTATTGGGGTAAATATTCTTGAAACTCTTACAACAGGTATGTACTATGATTCAAGAGTTATCTTCCGTGAGTATATACAAAATTCGTGCGATCAAATTGATGTTGCTGTAAGAAGTAAATTGCTTGCGCAAAACGAAGGTCAAGTTGATATTTGGATAGATGAAGATCAACGTTCTATTAGTATAGAAGATAATGCTACTGGAATTAGTGAAACCGAATTTAAGCATACATTATATAATATAGGTGATTCTCAAAAAACACTTGGAGAAGATAAAGGATTTCGTGGTATCGGTCATTGGTGCGGATTGGGATATTGTAAAACACTAATATTTACAACAAAAGCAAAAGGAGAAAATGTCGAATCCGTTATGACTTGCGATGCCGAAAAAATGCGTCAAATGTTAATTGATCATAATACAAGAGTAAAACGTTATTCTATTGATGATGTTCTGACAGCGACAATAAACTTCAGTATTAACTCCAATAAGAATACAAATGATCATTATTTTAAAGTCGATATGCTAGGTATTACAGATACAAATGATCATTTACTTAATCGATTAGAATTGAAAAATTATTTATCATTTGTAGCACCTGTTCCATATGCTAATTCTTTTTATAATTTTTGTAAAGAAATTTACGCCCATGCAGAGAAGCTTAATGTTAGATTAGATGAATATCGTGTTACAGTAGATGCAGAACCTATAGAAAAAAAGTACACAAAACATTTTGAAACAAGCAAAGGTACAGATGAAATTTCGAGAATAGAATTTATTGATTTTTACGATGATAATGGCACTCTTATAGCTTGGATGTGGTATGGTTTATCAAAATTTATTGCCCGTATTGATGAAGATTGCATCATGCGTGATATTCGACTACGTAAAGATAATATTCAAATTGGTGATTCTACAGCTTTAAAAAACATTTCAAGAAGAGGCGACAAAATTGGGACAAATTACACAATAGGTGAAATTTTTGCAATTTCGAAATTATTAATTCCAACATCACAAAGAGATTACTTTGAAGATAATAAAGAACGAAAGATATTGGAAAAAAACTTACGTGATTTCTTCACAGGTACTTTATATGATTTGTATAATGAAGGCTCTAAAATCAATTCGGCATTTGATAAAATTGAAAAATATGATCAAATGGAAGTAGATTTCCAGCAGAAAGAGAATAATGGTCAATTCACCGACAGAACTCAACGTGATAATGAATTTGAAAAGTTACAAGAAGCAAAATCAAAAAGTGATGAAGCTACTCAGAGGATTGATAAATTAAGGGACAAGCTTTCCAATGAGTCACACGCTAAAAAAATAATTGATGAACGCGAGCAAATGAGAAAGCGTACAATTAAAAAAAACAATAAAAAAATAAAAGATACTATACATGACGGTAAAACTAAGCCTGTATATGTAATAGACACTCAATTATCACACTACTCTAAGCAAGAACGTAAGTTAATTGAGGCAATATTTTCAATAATCACTGCTTCAGTTGATTCTAAAACTGCAGAAATGTTAAAAGAAAGAATCGTGGAAGAATTAAAATGAAACGAAAAATTTTACTTCTTGAGCCTAATTATAAAAACAAATATCCTCCAATGGGTCTTATGAAACTCGCAACCTATTTTCGCAACAGAGGTGATTATTTGCGTTTTTTTAAGGGCGATCTACGTGATTTTGCGGTTGAACTTCTTTTTGAAAGTTCTTGGAAAAAGAATATTGATGTTTCTCTTGGTGAGTATACAAGTTTAATACGTAGATATATTAGAACAGGTAAACTTAGTCTGTTGAATGATATGCCAAAAAAGATATCAAAAAAGGGAATTCATGAAATACGAAAAAAATATAAAGTAAGTGATTTTCCAACATTTGACATAATTTGCGTAACTACTCTTTTTACATTTTACTGGAAAGAAACAATTAATACAATTAATGCTGCTAAAAGATTTGTAACTAAAAATGGCAAACTTTTTATTGGAGGAATAGCATCAAGTCTAATGTCAGAACAATTACTAAAAGATATAGGCATTTTATCATATCAAAAAATACAAAATGAAAAAGAGATAAAAAAAATTGTTGGAAAAATAAAGTTAGAAGAAAAAGAAATCGAAGTACACATGTATCTTGGTTTACTAGATGAGAAAGGGATTATTGATAAAAACAGCAAAGAAATAATAGACGAACTCCCTCTTGATTATTCGATACTAGAAGATATTAGTTATACTTATCCTGTTAATAATTCGTATTTTGGTAACATGACTCGTGGATGTGTTCGTAAATGTCCATTTTGTGCAGTACCAAAACTAGAGAAGCATTATAATCCTTTTATAAGTGTTAGAGAGCAAATTGAGATGACAAAACAACAATTTGGAGAGAAAAAGAATTTAATTTTACTTGACAATAATGTTCTTGCCTCTAAAAGTTTTGATAAGATAATAGACGAAATTAAAAAATGTGGATTTGAAAAAAACGCAGTGTACAAACCAGAAAATATATACAAAAATGCAATTAAAAATATAAGAAGTAGCTATAATACTAATACATATGTTCGAAAAGTAGTAAGGCTTTATGATGACATAGCGAACGAACTATCAGAAAAAGAACAAGGAAAATTTTACAATGCACGAGAAAAGCATAATTTACTTTATACTGATACTGCTACTGCAAAAGAAGTTTTATCGTTTAATAAAATTGCAGCACCATTGTATGAAGAACATGTATATTCTAAGGCAAAAACAAGCAGGGGGCAACTTCGATATGTTGATTTTAATCAGGGTGTTGATGCAAGATTAATAACTGATGCAAAAATAAAGAAACTTGCCGAAGTAAATATAAATCCATTGCGTATTGCATTTGATACTTGGGGTGAAATTCCAAAGGGTAAAAAACAACCAATGTATGAAATATATACTGAAGCGGTAAAACTAGCGGCAAAGTATGGAATACGTGATTTATCCAACTACCTGCTTTATAATACAGATAACGATACACCTGATGACTTGTTTTTTCGGCTGCGTTTAAATGTTAATCTTTGTGAAGAACTTGGTGTCAATATCTATTCTTTCCCAATGAAATATCATCCGATTGATGATCCTAAATATTTTGATAATCGTAATTTTATTGGCAAAGCATGGAACAGAAAATATATAAGAGCTATTCAGGCAGTATTAAATTCAACACATGGAAAGATAGGACGAGGAAAAAGTTTTTTTGAAGCAGCTTTTGGGAAAACCCTTGAACAATTTCATGAGATATTACTTATGCCGGAAGCATTTATTATAGAGCGGTACAAGTATGATAACGAAGCATATAAATTATATATAAAAAACGGAGGATTAAAGAAAAATAATACAAAAGATACTAAACGTTATGGTAATAAAACAAATGAATGGCGAATAAGTTATGAATCTCTAAACGCAAACCAAAAAAAACAAGCTAATGAAGTAATTTTCAGTAATGTTTTTACTGATAAAGTAATTGGTACTGTAGACTCTAATGTTAAAAAAGTTCTACAATATTATCAAATAAAACGAGACGGGAAATAATCTAATGTTTATACATATGTGATTAAATACCCCAAAAGGAGAATATCTATGCCCCACGTAATAATCAAAACCATTTCAGGTCCGTCGAAAGAGGCGCTGCAAAAAGCCGCCGTACAGATCAGCGATATAATCGAAAAAACTTTGGGTAAGCCTAAAAAGTATATTTCGGTTTCTGCTGAGGAATACTCATTTGGTGAATGGGAAGGCGTTTATAATGAATTTGTCAAAGACAAGAATAATGTGCTGGTAAAACCCGGCTACTCTGATCCTAAAACTTTTGAATAAATTTTTTCAATTCGTCACGCACTGCGTGACAAATTAAGCTAGACTCATTACCGCCTATTGATGAAGATAGGATATATACCATTACAAATGTTTACTATTCACTTGTAAAGTTTATAAAACTAATGTACAATTCTAAACAAGGAGTAAACTTATGGCAAATACAAATAATGCAGTTAATTCTTCTGAAAATACAGTTTATCAAAATATCCGTACTGTACTTGTAACCGCACGGCAGAAAGTTTATTATGCCATCAATTCCGCTATGGTAGAAGCCTATTGGGAAATAGGGCGACAAATTGAACAAGCTGTTGGTGATCGTGCTGAATACGGGAAAGGATTGTTGCAGTATATTTCTAAGGAATTGTCTATTGAATTTGGAAAAGGGTTTACAGTTAGAAATTTACAAGCAATGCGGCAGTTTTATAAAGTATTTCCAAATACGCACGCACTGCGTGCGGAATTAAGCTGGACTCATTATCGCTTATTAATGAGGATAGATAATGAGTCTAGGCGTAAATTTTACCTGAAAGAATGTGCCGAAAATAATTGGAGTTCTCGTCAACTTGAACGTCAAATAAACTCATTTTATTATGAACGGCTTCTTGCTACACAAAAAGAAAATAAAGAGTCTATAAAAGATGAAATCAAGACAACCGAACCAAAAACAGATACGGACTATATCTTAAAAGACCCTTATATTTTGGAATTTCTTGATCTTAATGAAAACAAAAAATATCATGAAAACGAACTTGAAAATGCCCTAATTGATAATTTGCAGCAATTTTTATTAGAGTTAGGTAAAGGTTTTACATTTGTAGCTCGTCAAAAACGAATAACAATAGAAGGTGATCACTATTATGTAGACTTGGTATTTTACAATTATATGCTCAAGTGTTTTGTGGTTATAGACTTAAAAACAGGTAAATTGAGTTATCAAGATATTGGGCAAATTGATTTTTATGTACGTTATTTTGATGACAAAATTAAGTTGCCGGAAGATAGTCCTACATTGGGTATTATTTTATGTGCCGACAAAAATGAAACTATGGCAAAATATTCTGTTCTATCAGACAAAGATAATTTGTTAGCTTCAAAATATATGCTATATCTGCCTACAGAAGAAGAATTAAAAAAGGAATTGGAAAGAGAAAGACTGTGTATTGAAAAAAAACTAAACGAAGATTAAAATAAATAAAGAAATATGAACGAAGAGTCTTTATTAATCTTACAAAATGAAATTTCTGAATTAGAGCAAAAGTTAGCCGATAAAAAACACAGATTTGAGGAAGCAAAAGCTGTCTTTGAAAAACAAACTTCCAACCAGCCTGCAATACAAAAACCGTTATCGGAGGATACATCTCAAGTATCTCCAAACGAGATAAATAACTATTCGTCATCAGAAATAAAAGTTGCCCTGTTCCGCTCTTTGTTCAAAGGACGCGAAGATATATATGCTAAACGTTTTGAAAGCAGGAAAACAGGAAAATCCGGTTATCAGCCCTCTTGCAGGAATGAATGGGTGAGAGGTATCTGTGAAAAACCCAGAACAAGCTGCGGAAGTTGCAGTAAGCGTTCTTTTGAACCGGTAACAGATGATGTGATCAAGAATCATCTTACAGGCTCAATCGTTATGGGAGTTTATCCTCTGTTACCAAATGAAACCTGCCATTTTTTGGCGACTGATTTTGATAAAGAAACATGGCGGGAAGATGTTCGGGCTTTTATGGATACTTGCATACTGGAAGGAATACCTGCTTCTCTGGAACGATCCCGTTCAGGTAACGGCGCTCATGTATGGATTTTCTTTGAAAAACCGGTTTCGGCAGCTAAAGCGCGAAAACTTGGTTCATTTCTGATGACACGCACATTGGATAGAAGACCGGAAATCGGACTTGATTCATTCGATCGTTTTTTTCCAAATCAGGATACCATGCCCAAAGGCGGCTTCGGTAACTTGATCGCTCTCCCTCTGCAAAAAGCCGCAAGAGATAAAAATCATTGTCTTTTTCTTGATAATAAAATGATACCCTACATTGATCAATGGACATTCCTTGCTTCTATAAAACGGTTAGATGAGAATAAATTGGATTATATTATCCAAAATGCCGTTCAACATGATGAGCTTTTACCTGTGGTTTATAATCCTGTAGAAATTGATGATGAAACAAAACCATGGCAGAAAAGAACAACTGTTCTGCCGAAAATAAATGAACCTATCCCTCAGAAAGTGGAAATAATACTTGCTGAACAGCTTTATGTTAACCATACCGGTCTTCCATCAATATTGCGTAATCGTATTCTACGGCTTGCCTCTTTCGCAAATCCTGAATTTTATCTGGCTCAAAGAATGAGGCTTCCGACATGGAATAAACCTCACATACTTTACTGTTATGAATTTTTTCCTGAATATATTGGCTTGCCTGTAGGATGTTTAGATAGTCTATTGGCTATTCTTGAGTATTATCAAATAACACCTGAATTGCAGAACAAACAAAATAACGGACAGAGTATTGATGTCAAATTTATAGGAGAACTTAGGGATGATCAAAAAGAAGCTTTTCAAAAACTAATGTCAAATCAAACGGGAATACTTTCCGCCGCCACAGCTTTCGGCAAGACTATTGTTGCTCTTAAGATGATAACTGAACGAAAAGTAAATACATTAATACTGGTTCACCGTAAATTGCTTGCCGATCAATGGGTAGAGCGAATAAATCAATTTCTGGGAATTCCAAAAAAAGACATAGGATATTACAGCGGTACAAAAAAGAAACGTGCCGGAATTATTGATATAGCTGTTATGCAGAGCATTGTAAAAAAAGATAAAGTTGAAGATTGGGTATCTGAATATGGTCAGATCATTGTTGATGAGTGTCATCACATATCTGCCGCTTCTTTTGAACGGATTATCAGAAAATGTCCGGCTTATTATCGTTTGGGTCTTTCAGCAACAGTTATACGCAAAGATGGACAACATCCTATTGTCCTGATGAATTTGGGAGAAGTCCGTTATACTAATACTCGTAGTATCCCGTTATTTGCGCAGAAAGTTTTTCCACGTTATACTAACTTTAATATAACAGTTGAAGTAAATACGACAGATGCGGCGGAGAAAGCAATACCATCTATTCAAGATATATTCCACAGTCTTTATATAAACGAAGAACGAAACAAATTGATTATTCATGATATTCTCAATGCGTATCGAGAAGGACGGGAATGTCTTGTTTTAAGTGAGCGGATTGAGCATTTGGATATACTAAAAGACGCTTTGCAGGAACATATATCAACGCTTTTTGTGTTGAAAGGCGGGTTGGGAAAAAAACAATTAAAATCAATTATGGAAGCAATTCAAAATACACCTTCGCATGAACATAAGGTTATTCTTGCTACAGGAAAATATCTTGGAGAAGGTTTTGATTTACCAAGTCTTGACACTCTGTTTTTGGTTTTTCCTTTTTCTTGGAAGGGAATGCTTGTGCAATATACGGGACGCCTTAACCGCATCTCTCTTGGGAAAAAGGAAATACATGTTTATGATTATGTTGACGAGAAAGTACCGGTGTTATCACGGATGTATGGAAGAAGATTTAAAGGGTACAAAGCGTTGGGGTTTACGTTGTAAAGTGATAATAATTTATAAAGATTCATAATATTCCTTTATCTTTGTTGCCATTAATTTTCTGCGTTCCTTAAGGAATTCAGGATAATCTTTAGCCGTCATTTGAATAGTCGTTTTTGGAATACAATTTTTTTGAAGATTTATAAAAAATCCTCTTCGGATTTAAATAAAGAGTCCTTTTGCTCTTTACATTGCTTCAATATTGTTGGCAAATATTCATTAGGAGCTTTCTTTCCAATAATAATATTTATTGGTGTATCTAAATAAGTATAATTTGCAACTTGATTATATTGATTTATATCTGAAAAACCATTATTTTTTAAATATTCTTTAGGGAAGATATGATGTATATCTCCCATTATAATAATTAGATCAGCCACTTTTGCACTATTGGATAAAAACGATAAATCGGTTTGATAAACTTGAGCTGCTAAAAATACTTTAAAATATGGGCTATTATTTGATTGTGTTTCAAGATTTTGTACCATAGTAACATTCCAGAAATTATCAGATAATTCAGAAGCTTCAGTTTCATTAAAAAATTCCATGAAACCTTTTGATTCAATTTCACGCAAGTCTCTTTCCATTTGAGATTCAAATGAACCGGAATAACGAGTTGTTAATGTAGAAATAACAAACCATTTTTGTACATATTTTTTTATTAAGCTTTTATCAATATGATTATTTTTTTGTAAAATGAGATATAATGTATAAGCAAAATCCAGAGGTAATTGAGCTCCAAGTAATTTCGATGTAACAAAACCTGCAGACCTTATTGCCAAAACAAATTGTTCAAAGTTATAATTATTAACAAAATTAAGAACTCCTGTTTTTAACATTAGAAAACTTTCTTCAGCGATTGTTTCCTTAAATTTCTTATCAGCAAAATCCCGTCCTGAAAGCAAACTGACCAAATCACCAAGTTTTGCTCTGCCAAAAGTGTGCATAAATGAAACACGAAGCATATCGCTATAATCAGGAATATAAATATCCGCTTTATCATCTTTTAGCCACTTTATTTTTTCCGAGTATTCTGATCCCATAAATAATTTATCTGCAGAGCTAAGTTTTGAAAAGAAAGAAGGATTTGCCGATAAATGGCAGAAATAATCAATTGCCTTACGCAGCATATTTCCGCCAAAACGTTCATCTGCCGCTATTTTTGACATAGCGAAGTCAGCCTCGCTTAATCTTTTCCCCTGGGAATTAATTCGTACAAAAATATCTGTAACTTCACTAATATCAAGACCAGGAGAAAGTGTTATTACACCGATCTGCGCTGTTTTAATATTAACTAATAATTTGTTAATCAACCCATTTATTTCTTTTTTATTTGCAGTCGGATTATCATTACAATAACCTTCAATAAACTCAAGAATGTCAAAATCTGTATTAAATAACTTGGAAATATCAGATATCCAATGTTTACTTTTAAGATGAGCGGCGTTTTGAACGGCAAATCGCTCTGTTTCTTCTAATGCTAAAGGATTAAAGGCTATTTTATAAATTTTTTCATCATAATCTTCTGTAAGTATCGGAATTCCAACAATAGCAGACATTAATGCAGTTATTCTCTGTTGACCGTCAATTATTACTTTTTTTCCGCCGGCATCTTTTCCATCTTTTAACCTTACAGTTGGGTTATTCCACATAATTAAATATCCGACAGGAAATCCGTTATAAAGTGAATCTATTAAACTGCAGACCTTAGTTCCTTTCCAAACAAAAGGGCGTTGGATTTCAGGGATTGCAATTTCTTTCTCTCTAATTGAGCCTAAAAGAGATTCTACAGCTATAGAACTTACATCAAATTTAGTCATATGATACCTCTTATTATAGATGATAACAATATTATTCAGTAATATTCAATATTATCAGAACAAAATAATATTTTACATATACATAAAATAATGATATAATAAACATCCATCAACCGGAGGCGTTTAATTGGCTAAAACTAAAAAGATCGATGTAATGTTCGACGACACCTCAATCAACGTGAGCGCCGAGGTAGATCATATCTGGTCTATCGCTAATACCCTGCGAGGGACTTATTCTCCCGACAAATACAAAAATGTTGTTATTCCCATGATAATTATCCGACGATTGGAATGCGCTCTAGCAGGAACTAAATCGGCAGTTGTAACAACCTTTGAAAAATCCCCCACTACCCCTGAAGCAGTATTAAAAAAGAAAGCCGGATTCAGTTTTTACAACACAAGCCAATACACACTTGCAGAACTGCTTGCCGACAGCAAGAACATCGCGGCAAATTTTGTGAGCTATATTGAAGGTTTTTCCGCAAATATTCAGGAAATCATTAACAACCTTGAATTTAAAAAAGAAATTGAGAAGATGGACAAAAACAATCGTCTTTTTGGCGTAGTAAAAAAATTCAGCGAACTTGACCTTGATCCAAAAACAGTAGACGGTCATGTAATGGGCTATATGTTCGAGGACATTATCCGCCGTTTTTCTACTAACGCAGAAGCCGGCGATCATTATACGCCCAGAGAAGTAATCAGGCTTATGGTAAATATTCTGCTTGCAGAAGGCTGCGACGATCTATTAACCGAAGGCAAGGTCGCTACCGTATTAGATATGGCTTGCGGAACAGGCGGTATGTTATCGACAACTTATGATTTTCTCCATCGGCTTAACAATAATATTGATGTCCGTTTGTTTGGACAGGAAATAAATCCCGAATCTTATGCGATTTGTCTTGCCGATATGCTTATCAAAGGTCAAAATGCCGAGAATATCCGTTTTCAGGATACTATGATAAAAGACTGTTTCCCCAATCAGTCTATGCGTCTTGTTATTGCCAATCCGCCGTTTGGTACGTCATGGGGCGGTAAGGATGCGCCCGAAGGCGTTGAAAAAGCTGTCAAAGACGAATATGAAACAAAAAGTCACGGGCGATGGAAGGGCGGACTTCCCTCAACAGGAGATGAACAGCTTCTTTTTGTTCAGCATGCCGTCAGTAAAATGGACGAGCGCACGGGCAGAGCCGCTATCATACAAAATGGTTCGCCGTTGTTTTCCGGCGGCACATCAAGCGGTGAAAGTCAGATACGCCGTTATCTGTTGGAACAGGATTTGCTTGAAGCGATCATCGGCTTAACAACCGATCTATTTTATAATACAGGAATAGGGATTTATATTTTTATTCTCTCAAAAAACAAACGACCTGAACGCCGTGGAAAAGTTCAATTGATCAACGCCGTAGATTACTGGAAACAATTAAGTAAATCGCTTGGAAAAAAGCGACGGGAAATTTCTCGCGAGGATATGAAAGCTATCACAGAGTTATATGCTGATTTTAATGAAAATAAAGACAGTAAAATATTTGATATAAATGAATTTTTGTATAAAGAATATTCGGTTTACCAGCCTTTACAGCGAAATTATGCCATTACAAAAGAACGCATTGAAAAGATGGCAACATCAGGCTGTCTTGATTCTATATATAACATTGGGAAAATAGAAGAACTGGAAGAAACAGACCCCAGAACAAAAGCCGATGACGACCTGCTTAAATTGTTGAAAAAAGGAAAACCGTTATATGACGCTATTATTAAAAATCTTGAGGCGAGTATAAGTAAAAAGATTTACAAAAAGAAAGACGAATTCTTAAAGATATTTTCTCCTTTATTTGATAGTCTTCCCTCCGGTTATAAAGATTTGAAAGAAGCGAAAAAAACCGACCTTCAAGAAAAAATATCATTCGCCCTTTCAGAAATGGACAAGACTGCGGAAATACAAAAAGACAAACACGGTAATATTATTTACGACAGCACCACGAAAGATACGGAACTTATCAAACTAAATATGGATGTAGAGAAATATTTTAAAAAAGAAGTTTACCCCCATGTACCTGACGCTCATTATGTTTATGAATATGGGGAAGAGGGAAAACTTCCGTTGTACCCAAGCAAGCAATCTGCCGCAACATTATCCAAAGAGAAAACAGGCGCTGAATTTCCTTTTACAAGGTATTTTTATAAGTACAAAGAACCTGAAAAAGCCGATGTGCTTTTAAAGCGTTTTATGGAATTGGAAAAGTCTATTACGGGGAAAGTGAAGGGATTGGATTAATGTGAAGTTATATTTTTACCACGAACCAACACGAAAAGGGAAATAGGGGGAAATCTTGTCGAATAACATGAAACATAGCGGTATTGAATGGATAGGAGAAATCCCGTCTGATTGGGAAATTAAAAAGTTAAAATACGTAACTGGATTACGCAATGAAATTGGAAGACTATATAACGATGATATTTATCTTGGACTTGAAAACATTGAAAGTTCTACTGGAAAATATATACAGACAGAAACAGAATACGATGATGGTTTTTATAGTATTGTCAAAAAAGGAGATGTTTTATTTGGGAAATTACGTCCGTATTTGGAAAAAG
>Ga0268262_10004117_pt1 | contig 15226 bp, 9 predicted proteins | sample TergutNc150P3_FD_190354 | JGI IMG/M metagenome (GOLD analysis project Ga0268262, IMG submission 190354) | Nasutitermes corniger P3 segment gut microbial community from laboratory colony in Florida, USA - Nc150 P3 (SPAdes) (version 2) | ecosystem: Host-associated > Arthropoda: Insects > Digestive... | reverse complement strand
ATCATACAAACTGACTTTGTAAGGCTTCTGCAACAGAAGCAAGCGAATTCTTCGTGGACTTTCTACTTAAAAAATATACCCTAAAAACAAGTTTGTCAAGAGAAATTTTGGCTAAATATGCTAGAAATAATAGGTTTTGAGGTTGTAAAATAATAAATCTGTAAATATTTTACAGGATGATATTACTTTTGCAATACAAAACTAAGGCCCTTTAGAGTATATTGATTTCTCATAAGGAATTTCAGAACTATATATAGCTTCAACTAACCTAAAACCATGTACTGGTTTTTCTGATGTTTTGGAAATACTATAGATAGATAAGAATAATTTTTTGGATAATTCATCGTCCAATGAATCATATACCGTTTTTGCTTCTTCATCCAAATTCTCTATTGTGTTTACTGTTGAATAAGCATCTAATTTATTAAGAAGTTTATTGAAATGTTCACGCTTTATAGTATAGTATTCTTCCCAACAACCGTCATCATCCAGATAATCTTGCGTATCTGTAATCATAATACCTTTCTCATCAAAATACAAAGCTGATGAATAATAAGTTTCCCTTGCGCTTCTCCGTACAAATGATACTCCATTTTAACCTTCCTTTATATAAATATTAATTTTCAGGAAAATTCTCTGAATTGGTATACACTTTAATTATCGTCCTTTCAAAAATGAATAGGTCGTTTATAAAACGACTTGTTTCATTTTTTCTTTTCAGATAAAATGATGCCTATGGAATCAGTTGATAAATTTGTTCTGAATAACCGAAAAATAGAAACCTTCCCTGTTCTTTTGGATAGACTCCGTAAAGAAAAAGGTATTAAGCCTCAAGAATTGTACAAAAAGGCATTTATTGACCGTAAGTTGTACTCACAAATAATGGGAAAACGCCATTATCAGCCGTCAAAGAAAACTACTATAGCTTTTGGACTTGCCCTTGAACTGCCTTATGAAAATTTCAAAATTTTTCTTCAAAGTGCAGGATTTTCATTAAACCACAATGATGAATTTGATCTTGTGGTCAAATATTGTGTTCAAAACAGGATATATGAAATATTAAAAGTTAATGAGGTATTAGAAACAAGAAATTTGCAGTTGTTACTATCATAATCCCTTTATAAGTAATATAATACCAACATGAACCTAATCCATGAGGCTATCATTTTTGCCACCTTGAAACACAATACGTCAAAATACCCAAACAGAAAGGATACCAATATCCCGTATATTACACACCCAATAGAAGTCATGCAAATACTGACCGCCAATAATTGCTCTGAAAAGGTTATTGTTGCCGGTATCCTCCACGATACCCTGGAGGATACCTTTACAAAACCCGAAGAAATCAGCGAAAAATTCGGTCAGGATATTCTGGAAATTGTCCAAACAGAATCCGAAGACAAGTCAAAAACATGGGAAGAACGCAAACAGACAACTATCGAGCATCTTAAAACCGCTTCTCTGGAAACAAAACTGGTATGTTGCGCAGATAAACTCTCCAATTTACGTTCAATGGCAAGCGATAAAGCCGCTGTTGGCGATCAACTCTGGGAACGCTTCAACGCCCCTAAAGATCGTATTCAGTGGTATTGCATGGGCGTTTCCTCTGCCTTGCTTGAACTTGAAAACTACCCTATGTACAAGGAATTGAACGTTCTCATAAATGAAGTTTTCAAGTAAAAACTAATATTTATAATCTTTCTATGCGTACCACTACATACTGTCCATTTTTTCTATAATAATGGCTAAAACCAGAGAGATGAAAATGGTATTTTCATTCAATGTACATCTTGTTTTTTACCATAGTCAGATGGATAACCAGGACGTGCCATTACCGAATGAAATTCTGCTAATAAACCAACGGCTCTCTCATATGTTAAGCGACCAATTCTTTTGCAATTGTATTTTATTGTATAATTATTATTATTTTCTTCATATTCAACATCAAATAAATCATCATTAAAAATAGACTCATATATATTTTTTGTGATATTAACATTTTTCTTTATTCTACATAATATGCTATTGCCAACCTCTACTTTTTTAGTAATTTCTTTCTTAATTTCAATATAACGTTTAATTAATGATGGACTAAAATCATTGTTGTTTTCAAAATCATCACTTGAAGAATACTGTGAAATGCCATTTTGATGAAAAACACATAGATCAAGGATAAGACTTTTAACATAAAATATGTCTTTAAAACTGACATACCATTTATCTTCTCTTGCAGTTCCAAAATATAAAAATTCTTTTAAATATGCTTTTTCGTCAATAACATCGTTTTTATCTTCTTCACTTAGCTTTTTTACTTTGGCCAAAGTGAGCCTGTAACTCGCTCTTGATCTTTTTCCATCTTTACCTCTGATCATTAATTCGCATGGTTGGACTAATAAAACATATTTTATATTCTTTTCTATGTCTTCGAATATATCCCCAACTTCAATTGGTAAATGATTATTATTTAAGTAATCAGCTTTTTCATATAATTCATTATGTTGTATATTCCATGCATCTGAGGGAATAATTAATGAGTCGGACTTTATCGGTATATCACTTACAGATCGTATTCTAAAGATTGATTTTTTTAGTTCATCATTAGAACAAGCAAGACTAATAAATTCACGACGCTGAAAACCAGAATATATTCTGAAAAACATATCCGGTTCCCATAATCCTTCAATCTTTGGAACTTGAAAAATAATGTGGTCAAAATCTTCAACCTTAATCCTTTCAATTTCACATATAGCTTTATCATTAGTTTGCTTGATAATACTATTAACATGAGTTTTAAATAATGTGAAATCTCTGCCTAATATTGTTAATTTTAGCAGATGTAAAAATAATTGTTGATCATCTGTAACATTCCCTTTTGGAATTACAAAAAATTTATCTTTTTCGATAGAATATTTCTCACACATTGTATCTCGATATTCAATATAACCATCTTTTTCGGCTTTTTGTGTAAATAAACCGCAAATAATATCTCTATTCGTTGAGATTTCTTTAATTATTCTAATACCACTATCATCTCTTCCATCCATTTTTAAATCTTGATCAAAAAGAAATAAAGTGGTTTTACTGTCAAGTAAGTATTCATTTTTCTTCTTTTCCCAATTTTCAGGAGAAAGAGGATAAAAAAAATCATCGGAAACCAATTCTGCAAATACAGGTATCGTTCTTTTGTCAATATCAGAAGTATTTTCGCTTGATCCTATTATCTGCCTGATTTTACTTTTCGTTTCATAATTGATATTTTCCCACAGCTTCATTAATTTAGCATTTTCAATGTCTATATCACCCATTAATAATTCTTGAAAAAATGTCTGAAATATATAACTGCGTTTGGGAGATGAAATAACTTTTTCAACACTTATTTCAACATTATAATCATCAACATAAACTACCTTAGAAATATTAAATTTGTTAAGTATATCTTTTATAGATTCTTTACTATCATTTACTTCATTCATTGATAATTCCCCCCAAATCCAATCGAAATTTATATAGATGTTTTCTTTTGTTCCTTTCTGGTAATAATTCTATATCACAATTCTCAGATGATAAAAATTGTTTTACAATGAATAAACCCAATCCACGACCTTTTGCTTTTGTTGTTACAAATGGATCAAATAAGATTGTCTCCACATTAGGATCTATGCCTCGACCATTATCCCAAATATCAATATAAGGAGGAGAGATATAAATAAAAATAATTCCCTTATTTATTTCCTCTTGTCTCATATCTTCCTTAAGCCAATATTCACTATTTAGTATTATATTGTCAATAATCTGTATGAGTTTTCCTTTATTTATTTTAACTATAAATGGTATATTAACATTTTTATTAATTTTTATACTAATAGGAGTATTATCCCACCTTTCATTAAAATATATAATAATTTCATTGATAAAATCATCAATAACAATTTCGATACGTTTTTCTCTAACATAGCGTAAAGTTGGTGATAAAAAGGACATTTGTTTTTGCAATGCTATTACCGCTGAATATACATATTCAATATATTCAGTTATATTTCCATCTGTAATGTTTCTTTTTGAAAGATCAATTTTTATAGCCTTTGATCTTATTATTAAACGATCTGTGATGTTATTTATCTCATGGGCTAAAGCTTCAGCAGTTAACCCCAATGCTACGGATTCATACATTATTTCTATTTGTCGATGTAAATCTTCAATTCGTCCATCTATTATATTTGGAATGTTTTTTAATGAATTGAGTTCTGATAAATAATCTCCCATACGATCAAGATTTTTCTTACTTTCATCTAATATTGGTTTAAATTGATTAAAAAGATCGACAGTTTGTCCTCTCAATTCAGAAGAAATTTCCTTCTTGTTTATTAGGGTTTCAGCTATTTTTGTAGAAACAGATTCGGTTTGTAAAATCTGTTCCTTAAAGATATGTATATTTTTTTCATGATTAGGCGCTTCAGCTAGTACTCTTTTTATTGTCGCTGTAATATCGGCAATAGTATCTTTTGTATCAATACCAGAAATTGATTCTTGATGCTCCTTACGAAAATCGTTCCAGGATCTTCTAAGGTCTTCTTGTATTTTACTTGAGAATTTAATAAATTCACTCAATAGTAAAAAGAAATTCCTATAATATGAAGTATCCTTGAACCCTTCTCTGTCAGTCGTTTCTTCCAGATTCATGTTATCACGAGCAGTTAATGAAATAAAACCCAAAGTATTCAATGGTCTTAAACCATAAAAAGAACTGCCTATGGTTTGTTGTTTTCCAAGCCCCAACCAGTCACCGTCTACCCTAATAGCAAATCCGTCTCTAAACACTCGGATACCACTCATATTCTTAATGATATCTCTATATTCACTCTTTTGATCAAATATATGTTGTTTTTCATCATAGATATTTAAATTAAAAGCATCAACTTCACCAAAAAAAGAACCTGGATTTGCAATTTTATCATCATCACCATATTCAACTTTATCTATTTCAGAAAAATTTTTCTCATACTTAAATTCAATGAACCACTTTTTTGAAGTAGATTTTTTTACTTTATATATATTATAATATTTTTGTTTTTCAATAAATTTTAAAAAATCAATTCCATCATTCTTTTTAACAATATCATGAAAAAACATAATATCGTCTTTTTTATTAGGAAGAAAATAATCTATTTTAGTCTTTCCAACTGCCAGTAAAATATTCCCATCAAAATTGATTTTGTACCGTAATAATGAAGTATTACGAACGGAATCACTAATTTCTATTAAGTCAATAACTTTGCCGTCTATTTCGATATAGACTGTGAAATCTCTGATTTCCTTATAAGGAGAGATGAGACAAGAAAGCTCATTTTTTAGACGTTCAATAATGGATGATTGTCTTTTTATTCTTCCCCCTTTTTCATGTTTTTCTTTTCCATTTTTCCATATTTTCGGTTCCATAAGACCTGATATTACAATTTTTGTTCCTGATTGTTTTAAAAAATTTATTTCACTTAATTTTATTTCAACATATTCAAGTCTTTCCGTTGAAGTAAAATCACTCCAAGAGAAACCAATATGAAAGCCTCTTTCACCTTTTTTCTTCGTGTAGACCTCAAGGTTCTTCCCCAATTTTTGAACCCCTAAACGCCCAAGTCCTTTATCCCCTAATGGCGTCCTTCCTTTCCTTGTTGTTTCTTTTCTTTGTTTTATATCTAATTTTTGACGATTAGAAATGGTGAACCATCCATTTTGCAAATCATCAAGGTTCATTCCACATCCATCGTCTTCTATTGTTATTATTCCTCCATCTTCATTTTTGTAATAGGAATCATCTTGTTTTGTTACGCCTAGAGTATCAATAACCACTTTCGAATAACTTGCATCCGCATCGAATGAATTTTTTACTAATTCAATTATCGCAACCATTGAATCAGTAATAAGGCTTTCGCCAAGTTGATACACTACAGAAGGATGAACTTCAAAGTGCAAAGATAATTTGTCCATATCAGTCATCTCTGCACATTAATAGTATAGTTTCATTAGACATTGTATCTGCAATATTGTTTTTCAAAGCCATCCTCTTTGAAGGAATTTTTCTGGCCAGTTCACAAAATACGCTGATATTGCGTTTTTTGAAAAAATCGGACAATATTTTATCCAAAGGAACCTGTTGACCGCCTACTCTTCTATTACCTAAGACCCAAACCATTATACCCTTATTATCCAAACTTTGAAGAATTGGATCTATACATTGGTCAAGATCACGAAAATATGCAATAACTTTATTTATCTTATCCTTTTGTTTATTTTCAAGATTCCTTACAAATTCATTTAAACAATCAGATTTTTGTGTCATCTGGATTTTTTCCTCTTCAGTTATTTTTTTTGAACCGCCTAGACTCTTATAATCAATTGCATTAGTTGTCTCTAATAAAATGTTGCTGTCAATATTAGTATCAATATCAGAAAAGTCTATCCATTGTAAAGGTAGGTACGAATGCTGTCCATAAGGGACAGTTGTAACATTATCGCCATAGGGCGGAGAAGTAATTATTATATTTGCTTTTAAAGGGTTTTCAATTTTTTTTGCATCCAAAAACTCAATTTGTATGTCATGTTTATAATATCCATTATGGAGCAAATTATTATCATTCAGTTTTTTACGCAAGTCAGCATATTCCAGTATATTACGAGATAAAATATTATTAAACATTTGAAGAACATTAATACTGTTTCTTCGTTCACAAATATCTTCTTTCGTTCTTACGTGTAATTTAAATGTTGAGGTTCTTGAATTGCTTGTCAATCTGATTGTTTCTGCTAGAACTATCCAAAAAAATCTACGAGCCCATATGTCTTCTTCCGTTTTAATTGAACGGTTTATTTTTGACAGATAAATTAAAGTGTTTTTTGTAAACCATTTTACTTTATTCGTAAAATCTACTTCATAATTTGTTTTCTTATCGTTCTCTACTCTTTTCATTAAAGTAATAGATTTCTCTTTCAATTTATCAATATAAAATGGGCCACTTTTCACTTGACACAAGAGAATAGCAAGAGGATTTATATCACTTCCAAAAAAAGAAAGACCTCGAAGCATCGATTCAGTCAATACTGTACCAGAGCCAACAAAAGGATCAGAAATTTTTTTTATTTTTGGATAAACATCTATAATATTATCCATAATGGCTTTTATAACTTGAGGTACCATCATGGCAGGATATTGAAATAAACCATGTCCATATCCACGATAAGAATTACCCTTGAAAGACCAATAGTCTTTATCATTTTCAGTTAGAGCTTGAAGTTTTTTGTTAAGAAGGGTATTTTTTTCAAAATAATTACCCATTTCTCACACCACCCCCATCTTGGCAGTTTCAGTCAGAGCAAGTACATCTTTCCGGTAATGCCTAAAGTCTTCCACTTTCAATGCACTCCCCTTCTGGTCTTTTAACCACTTCTTTGGCGGCTGATTGATACCCGCCCATGTAGAATTCCCAGACTATTTAGAGAACGTCCTCGAAGCAAAAGTCACCATTTACAAATATCCGCACCTGCGAAAAGCAACCTTTGAGCCTAAATTTTCTCTCTAGGGACAGAATCAGCTTGGATTTTCTCAAATTTCTGACTTTCCCACAGATAAAACAGCCCATAATTCCCCTTCTAGTATACTATATCAGCGTTTAGTTTTCTAGACTATCTTTATTATTGTTTTCTTTTATAATACAATAATTAAGTATCTGTAAAAACGGAAACATAGATAAAAAGCTGGTAAAGGCAGGCAAAGATGCTTGGTTTAAAACTACGTGAAGAGTTTTTGGGCGTTAATATGCCCGGTACAGTTATTGAACTGAATACGACCGATAAACAAGGTGCCGTTCAAAAAAATGCGGATTATATACTCTCAATTACTTATCCTACAAATGATGTTAGAAATGCCCTCAATGCTATTAGTGATCCACAATCAGGTCGTCCTATTGTCTTACGTGGTGTTAAAGGCCGTGGCAAATCCCACATTATGGCGCTTATGCATCATGCGATAGCTTCCCCTGAAACAGTAGAAACATGGCTTAAAAATTGGTCCGGAAAAGGCAAGCCCGAATTGTCTTCAATTTCTCTGTTACGCAATTATTACCCAATTTCCGAAGCTGTCCATAATTATGAGTACACTTTTCTTTGGGATTTGATTTTCAAGCGTCACCCAAACGGAGAATTTTACCGTGGTCAATTTGCCGGTATGAATCAACCTGTACCGCCAAGGACACTGCTGGAGCATATGTTTCAGGACAAAAAAACTTGTCTTATCCTTGATGAATTCCAGACCTGGTATGATAGCCTTCCACAAGAAAAGGATGGTATTAAGATAAGGGCAAATGCTTTTAACTTTATCCAAATTCTTTCCGAGATAGCAAAAGATCATCCTGAACAGCTTGTCTTAGTTGTTTCAGTAAGAGACAGCAACAATGAAGCGTATAACCAGATACGCCGCCAAAATCCAATAGAAATTGATTTTTTAGGAGTGGAAGCGAAACAGGACAGACAAAAACTTCTACTGCACCGTTTGTTTGAAAACCGTGATAATATACCCCCTGTTCATATTCAAAATATCTGTGATGCTTATGCCAGGGAACGTAATCGGCTTATTTACACCTATGAGCCTCCACAGGAACAGGCAAAGAAGCAGGTCGAAGTTTATTCTTGCTGGCCCTTTAGTCCTGAACTTCTTGTTTTACTGGAAAATCAAATATTATTGTCGATTGTCGCCCAGGAAACGCGCGACCTTATAAAAATACTTGCTCAATTATATAAAAACCGTGGGGATCAGAGCCCAATATTAACTCCGGCTGATTTTTTTGTTGATAGTCAGAATGATGAAGTACAAACACTAATTACATCAATATCACCAATCTCCAGTCCTGATAAGCTCAGGCGAATAGCGCAGGATAACCTTGCAAGTATCTCTGTTACTAATCCTGAATTAGCCTATGCAAGAGAGATGATCAGTGATATATGGATGCATTCCATTTCTCATGACAGTAACAATGGCATTGATACTATATTGCTCCATCTTGAAATCACCCGTGATAAACCGATAGATGATAACGCTTTCCAGGTAGAGCTGGCAACATTAATTGAAAACAGCACACATCTATTGGGAGGTGATTCTTCCGTTTCTCCGGTAAGATTTTCACTGGAAGAAAATCCCGTTTCTAAAGTTCGCGCATTTGCCAAAAACGAGAACCTATGGGATCCAAATGCTGTTCCTGCCGCGGGGCAGCAAGTATATCCATCAGCGGATATTAATTATATCCGAGAAACCTTAAAAGCATTGTTTTATCCTGAAACATCAGAACCTCCGTCAAAAATTATCGTTTTAGGCCCAAATTGGCGCACGAATCCCTGGGATGAAGTTGGAGATAACGATAAACCACAATATTGGGATCGCCCTGTTCTTTTGGTTATACCCGAAAATATTGAAAATCATGGAGAATCTTTCCACACAATCCTGGGTACCTGGTTGATAAAGCAACTATCGAAACGCAGGAACACAGTTCGTTTTCTTTTAACAAAAAACAATCTTTTTACTGATAAAAACCTCATTCTTTTAAGCCGTTGTTGTTACCTCTGTTCCAAAAAAGCATGGGGACAGGATAGGAATTATCATGCGTTACATAGTAATTTCTATTCAAGTTTTGAAACTGATTTAAAATCCCGCTTCGATCATTATGCGATTCTTCAGCAATGGGATTTTCAAAATGCGAAAAATTGCCTTTTTGAGATTCAGCGTCTTTCAGTTCAAGGCCGTGATATTCCTAAAGCGGTAGAAGAAACAATCCTTAATAATTATTTCGATTTTGAGGAATTCAAAATTCATATTATTGAGGACGCTAAAAATACATCCCTCATAAAAGATATTATCAATAATTACATTGAACCGCCGCCTACATCGGCAGTAACTGTAACTCCATATCTTAAAGAAGAACAATTGTGTGATCTTATATTCCAAATTGCTTCATCCGGCGCGATAGTAATTAATTCAGGAGGCACATGGGTTGGCCGCCGTGCTGAAGATATTGATGATAATACCTCATATAAACGTATTAGGCAGCTTATTTATAGAACCGTCAATGAAATGAAAAATTATCAGCTTGCTTTACCCGGAGCTGCGGGTTCAGCCGCTCCAATTGCTCCGCCCCCTTCGGATAGTTTTAATACTCCGCATCAATCCGGTCTTAATCCGGTATACCCTTTGGGAACAGATGGATTACCAGAAGATTCAAGCGCAACTCCACCATTACCGCCTTATTCTGCCCCGCTCGTACAGTCGCCACAAACACAGCCCGTATTACAATTACAAACAAAGGATGCCGGACCAGCAAGCAGTATCAATCTTATGGGAAAGTTAGAAGAATGGAATCTTTCTGCAAATGAACCAATTGAAAATTTGACCTTGGGGTTTGCTGATCTTGATGCAGCAAAAATAAAACAAATATTACAACGGATACCTTCAAGTTTTCAGGTAAGCATGTCAATAACATACAAAGAAAATGATTCCGTTAATGGAGGCCATCAATGAGTAGTACATGGCTTGATATAATTTTATCTCAAAACTCCGCAACTGAAATATGGCAATCCATAATAGATAATCTGCTGGAAAAGGCAAAAATAATCAGCTCGCCTTCAACGCTTCACGCAGAAACCGTAGTCCCTGACCGCTTGCTATCCGAAACAGCATGGGAATTATGGAACGCCTTCCCAAGCGATGTAAAAAAAACATCCAATACTCTTTTTGAATGGACAAATGACAGTGTTTCCGGCGGTAAAGCCGTCCTTGTTCTTGACGCACTTTCGTTAAGAGAATTATTTATTCTAAAAGAAGCCGCTATGGCCAGAAATATCAAGATAACCAATTTATCTGTTACTGCAACGGAATGTCCTTCTTCTACCGGCGAATTCGCAAAAGCTCTTGGAGTATCAGGAAGAAGCTCAATAGCTAACAATAACAAAGGGACATCTTTTAAACCTTTTAACGCAAATTGTTACACCGATGTATGCCAGATTGCCTTTGAGGATTGTACTATTCCAACAACGCCAAATGTATTTATTTGGCATTCATGGCTTGATGACCTGATTCATCAAGCATCAATGCCCGATGTCCTGGGAAAGAAAGTCTCACAGACGCTTCAAAGCGACGGTTTTTGGTCATTCATTGATAATCTGCGTCAAGGCCGTCGATTGCTCATTACCTCAGATCATGGATACGCATTGGGGAGAAATTTTTCTTCACAGATTGATGATCCCCAGGTAACGGAAATTTTGCGTAAACAATTTGGAGCAAAGCGCTATAGTACATTACTTCCCGGAGAAATTATAAACACCATTCCTCCGGTAACAATGATCCATAATAATCAAATAGTAATTATAGGGCAAAATAAATGGAAGGTTCAGGGCGGCTATCCCAATATCTGTCATGGCGGTATGTCCTTACTTGAAGCCTTAGTCCCCTGGATCGAATTGGAGTCTCTATAATGCCAGACTCATTCCTTTTTGAGAATATGGATCAAACTGATTGGGAACAGACACCTTTGGGCGCTTCAAGCATATCTTCCAAAGAAGGCGGGAAAAAAAATCAAGACAATCTGCCTGAAAACCTTGATAAAGCAATCAAACTCCCTGTCCCTGATTTTTCAGACCCGCATCGTAAACTTACTTGTCTTGAGGTTGATTTTCCTATAGCTCAAATAAATGCCCTTTCAAATCTTGAAGGAAACGCAGGAAAGCCAATTTACCAGATGTCTAAATGGTGGGCAAGAAGGCGTTCCTCTGTATTCCGTTCGCTCCTCATTGCCGCAGCAACAGAAGCTCCCGACGAAACTGACGCGGCTGCTAAAAAAGTATGGGATCATTATTATTGCAATCACCAGAAAGCCGGAAGCTATAAAAACCTAAAGGTATTGGACTGTTTTATGGGCGGCGGTACTACTTTGGTTGAGGGCTCCCGTCTTGGAATGCAAATGACAGGCGTTGACCTCAATCCCATAGCCTGGTTCGTGACAAAGAATGAACTCGCCTGTAGTGATCCTAAACAAGTTAAGGCTTTCCTTAACGAAATTGAAAAACAGGTTAAGCCACAGCTCCAGCCTTTTTATACCACTACCTGTCCACGAGGCCATAAAGGCAAATGGATAGATACAGTACCCGACAAGGAAGCCGATATAGACCCAATAAAAAGTTCCCCTGAACAGCGAAGCCGTTACCGCTGGGAAGGGCCAGAATTAATTTATACCTTTTGGGCAAAGCATGGCCCCTGTCAGGCGCATTTAGGCAACCAGACATGCGGACACCGTACACCTGTTTTTTCAAACATGGTAATTGCCGAAAAAAACCTATCAACATTTTTTATTGATTTAATTTGCCCACATTGTGGGGCATCATTTCATGCGGAACTAGGTGAAACACGCATGGCTCCGGGTGTAGAACGAGTTGTCTCCAAAAATGAAAAACCTTTTACAGAAATGTCCCAGCCTTTTGTTCGGCTTTTAAAAAATTATGAGCGAGGAACAAAGGATTCAAGAGCGGACAGAACAACGGAATTACTCAGCATAGTAGATAATGAAAATGGCCTGAAATGTCCAGTCTGCACATCTTTTGCCGGGGAACGCATAAAAAATTTATTAACCCACCATAGCTACATCGAATCCAAAAAGAAAAAAGCCGACTTTGGCATCAAATCCAAAAAAGTGCAAATGTATCTTTTAATGCACCCAGCCTGGCTCAAAGGTGAATCCGGTGTTGATGAACAAGGTAACGAACTGGGCGGTTATGCCGGCGCGTCTCCTGAATCATCAACAGAATGGTATAAAAAGCGGTTAAAAAATTTAAACATGGTAGAATACCGGGGTGATGAATTGCCGATTTCTATAACGCTGAAAGACGGAACAATCCTTGATACGCAAAAAGGAACTTCACCAAGAAAAGCCCATTTTACATGCAGCGAGTGTGGACGTGAAAATAATATGCTTGCTTCTGTCAGGCCGACTAAACATACCGCACCGGTTGCTCCGTATGCTCTGCAATGCTATTGTCCCCAATGCAAGGCTGAGGGGTATAATTACGGCGGACGATACTTCAAAGTTCCTGATGAGTACGATATTAAACGATTACAAGAATCAGAAGAGGAATGGGCAAATAGAGCCGAACAGGATTTAAAGGATTATTGGCCCCGTCAACAATGCTGGGATGCTTATATGATGAGGGCAAATGGCGGTGTGAATGTGGGGTGGGGGTATACTCATTGGTGGAAAATGTTTAATCCTCGTCAATTATTGGTACACACCCAGTTGCTGCGGGCGATTGTAGAGCCTGAAAATGATATATGGCCTCTTGATATACAGGAACAGGCATTGGGGGCTTTTCAACAATATTTAAGAAATCAAAATATGTTTTCATTCTGGGATCATGGTTATGATAAACTGGTACCAATGTTATCAAATGGAAATTTCCATCCTAAATCTCAATTTATAGAAAATTGTGTTATTCATAATTTAGGCAGAGGGAACTGGTCTTCATCTTCAGATACAATTATTGAAGGTCTGGAATGGATAAAGAAACCATATGAATTCGTTGTTTTTACCGAGGGAAATACAAAATCAAAAAAAGGCCTTATTGAAGACCCAATTAATTTAAATACAGCTATTTATTGCGGCTCATCTACAGATCTTTCAATAGTTGGTGACACCAAGTTTGATTTAATTATTACCGATCCTCCATTTGGCAATAATGTTTTCTATGCGGATTTAGCCGATTTTTTTTATGTGTGGCTTCGTCTGCCTTTAAGCAAGTGGTATGAAGGTTTACCGGAAGCCGCTTACTTCGCGAACGAACGCACTCCACATACCATTGAAGCGATCGATAACCCCGTTGAACATCCTGATGACAGGGAGGAATATGAAAAAGACGCTTTTATTGCGTCTGAATATCTTGAGCAAATTAAGTCAATCTCGGGTAATGATTCCCTGAATGTAAAGGATTTAAATCCCTTGTACCGGCCTAAACCATCCGAAGAATTTTATAGTAATACTCTAAAGGCGGTATGGGAGGAAGCCGGACATTATCTAAAAGACGGCGGCATTATGGCCTTTACATTTCACCATGATAAAGACGCGGCATGGATAGATATTCTTAAAGCCTTGTTTGAGGCGGGATATATTCTTGCAGCAACATATCCTATCCGAAGCGATGAAACAAAAGGCGACAATGCGGCGTTTGGCAGTAAAAGAATTGAATATGACATTATTCACGTATGCCGTAGACGCATTGAAGAACCAACGTATGTGTCATGGTCAAAAATGCTCAGGTGGGTTAAAGCGGAAACATCCCGTCTCAAGGAGCTTCTGGAGCATACCCATGGCAAGGAATTGAACCCCGCTGACCTCCGGGTTATCCTTCGCGGAAAATCGCTGGAATTTTATTCCCGGCATTATGGCAAGGTACTTACCGGGAACAACCAAATCCTTGATGTTCGTTCCGCTTTGCTGGGTATTAACCAGTTGCTGGACGAACTTATCGAAGGCGCTGTTTCATCTGTGCCGAGACCGCCTGAGAGTGCTGAGCCGTTAACCCGTCAATATCTTCGGTTATTCAGTACCAATGATCAAATGGAACGAAACGATCTTCATAAAACTCTTAAAGGCACAGGCATTACAACCGATGATTTTGAATCCAGGGGATGGATACGAATAGTTGCAAAGAATGTCTTTGCGATCCCTATAAATGAGCGCTTCTCTTATTTCACACAGCCAGGGCGTAACAGGAATATCCTGAAATCAGATTTAGATCAAGCTCATTTTTTAATAGGCGCGGCCATACCCGATTCCCAGATAAATATAACCAATGAACTTAATAAAGACAATTTTCAAATTAAAAATTCGGTCGATGATATTCTTGCATGGTATTCTGCTGTCTCCCCCGACGCTGAATGGAGAATGGCCGCAAAAAATGCTTTAACTCTGGTATCCATTTGGCGCTTAGCCAGAGCAAAAGCGAAACCAGAACAGCGTACTTTGTTTGAAATATTGGAGGAGGAAGTATAATGAGGGAGTTGAACAATGATTCATGGAAACGCCGGGGCTCAAGTATTATTTTCCATCATTCGGCAATAAATTCCTTTATAACTTCTCAGGTTTCATTGCGCCATGCGCTTTCATGGTTTACCAACCTGCCGCCTGAACCTCCTGTAAATTCC
>Ga0268262_10004116_pt1 | contig 15228 bp, 8 predicted proteins | sample TergutNc150P3_FD_190354 | JGI IMG/M metagenome (GOLD analysis project Ga0268262, IMG submission 190354) | Nasutitermes corniger P3 segment gut microbial community from laboratory colony in Florida, USA - Nc150 P3 (SPAdes) (version 2) | ecosystem: Host-associated > Arthropoda: Insects > Digestive... | reverse complement strand
TAATCTAAATACTGCACTGATTGCTGCCCCAAATTCAAAAGCAATATCTTTGTGAGCGTAAGTTCCGCCGTATTTCCCCAATTTAACAACAATGCCTTTTGCGTTTGTTTTTTCAATCCATTGCCCAGGGCTTAAAACAAAACTTGGTAAACCAGCTTGCATTTTAAAGTGGTCAAATTCCACCACTTTAAAATTCGGGTTATACATTTGTTCCCAAGCACCTAAAAATTCAAGGGTAGTGCGAGTTCTAATCCAATTCTTAATAATGTCTGCGGCTCTGGCTTCGCCTTCTTTTGCATTAGCCATATCTGTCAAAGAAATATAATCATTTTCCTTTGACGAGGATAATACTGTTATCTCTGTTCCTTGTACACTTATAATTCCTTTTTTGCCCATAATGCAATCCCTAAATTTTAGTGGTTTTATATTAGGGTGACTGGAATGTAGGTAGAATAATATTCCCTAATAGTATGAAATATAGAAAAAGCAAAAGAAGATACCAACATTTATCTATATTCTCCAAATGCTCCATTTGGAAATACATCATCAAACACCGCAGGCGAGGCATATCAGAACTATAGCAGATATGCTTCATAACGATGCTTTGTTGCTGTATCCATCGGATTCTGGTTATGCCATAGCTTGCTCTGCTGCAAGCCAAAAAGCCATAAACAAGCTCTATGCCTTGAAAAAGCCTATGAAAAAAGCATTTATGGCATTGCTTTTGCCAGATATTTCAATGGCAACAGAGTATGCTAAGGTCAATAATTTTGTCTTTCAAATTTTAAAAAACTATACGCCTGGTCCCTATACATTTATTTTGCCCGCAGACCCGCAAATAGCCCGAAAATTGGATGTTAGCCGCCAAGAGATAGGAATTAGAATTTCGCCGGGTGTTTTTATCAAAACGCTTTTTGAGAATTTTGAACATCCCTTGCTCAACACGGCTGCAAAAATAGAGGAAAATCAGGCTTTCACAAAACCAAAAGAGTTAATGACTGTGTTCAAAAATAGGGTTGATATTTTCGCAGATATGGGCGAGGTTCCTCTTTGCCCAACAAGCATAATAAGTTTGGTGGATAATGAAATCAAAGTTATTAGAGGGAGTTTCCCTATACCCGAAATATCATAGCGAGCAATTCCCAAGAAAAATTTGTGCCCAAAGATTCTTTTAATTTTTTTGCCTCTTCTCGGTTTAGCGGTTTTTTAGAAACGCCTGTCACGCCCATATTTCCAAGCGTTTTGAGTGCTGCAATAGGGCTTTCAAAAGATTGCGTGTATATGCATTCCGCAGATTCTTCAAGTTCAAAACTGGATTTTTTGAAAATAGTTTTTAATTTATCCAATGAATAAAATTTTGCTTTTGTTTCCAATTGCCTGCCTGTTGCTTCAAGATATGCCTTGTGCAGTTCGCATAGAGTTTTTTCGCCAAATGCACCTATTGCCAAAATGCCGTTTGGGTTCAGCCATTTTTTTGCTCTTGTCAAAAAGGCAGGGAGGTTGTTGAACCATTGAATTGTTGCGCTGCAATAGATTGCATCGTATTTTTCGTTTGGTTCAAAATTTTCTGCATCGTTTTCAAAAAGCCGCCATTTTATGTTTGGAAAATTTGCTTGCAATTTTTCTTTGCAAATAGAGAGCATTTCTTTGGAAATATCCAAGCAGTCCAAACTTTTTGGGAAAATACTTGCCAAGTCAAGGCTCAAATGTCCGGTTCCGCAACCGACATCCAGCAGGGTAGGCGGAGTATCTGGCAAGTAGTCTAGGGAAAGTTCAAACAAGCCTTCCGCGAGTTCCTCTTGGGGCTTGGAAACCGAGTCGTATTTTGCTGCCTTCAAAGAGAAGTTTTGCATAAGGCATTTAGCGCGCTGCCAGCTTTGAACCATTCCCACTGGCTTTCGTTGTAAGACTGATTCAATGGGATTTTTTCATTTGTTCCATCGGCGTGGTGCAAAATAAGTGTGAATTGACAAGTCGGCTTAAATTCGCAAAGTCCTGAAATTTCCAAGGTATCGTTTTCCAAGATTTTCTTGTAGTCATTTTTATCGGAAAAACAGAGTGCGAGCATTCCTTGCTTTTTCAAATTTGTTTCGTGAATGCGGGCAAAGCTTTTTGCTATAACCGCCACAACACCCAAAAAACGCGGCTCCATAGCCGCATGTTCACGGCTTGAACCTTCGCCGTAATTTTCGTCTCCTATAATTATGCTGGGTACTTTTGCCGATTTGTATGCCTTTGCTGCATTTGGCACGGTCATCTCGGCATTGCTCGGTTGAAAACGCACTTTGTTTTTTTCTTCGTTAAAGGCATTAACCGCACCTATCAAAAGATTGCTGGAAATATTTTCCAAATGCCCTCTAAATTTTAGCCACTCGCCAGCTTGTGAAATATGGTCGGTGGTACATTTTCCTTTTACCTTAATCAAAACCCTTGCGTTTAAAATATCTTTGCCATTCCACGGCGCAAAGGGTTCCAACTTTTGAAGCCTATTGCTGCTGTTATCTATTGCAATTTTCACAGAGTTATCGCCAGCAGAAATTTTCACAACTCCGGGGTTAGAGACAAAATTTTTCTCAGGCAATTCCTCGCCCCAGGGCCAAGCTAATTTATGTTTTTCCGAAGCCTTATTTGTTATGGTATCTGTTTCTGGATTAAAAAGCAAAGAGCCAGAAAGTGATGCTATAACCGCCATTTCTGGGCTTGCCACAAATGCATGAGTTTGTTCGTTGCCATCGGCTCTGCCTGTGAAATTGCGGTTGAATGAATGAACTATGCTATTTTTTTGCCCCTTTTTTATATCATTTCTAGCCCACATTCCAATGCAGGGACCGCAAGCGTTTGCAAATACAGTTGCGCCAAAATCTGTGAACGTACGCAAAATTCCATCTCGCTCCGCAGTTGCTCGCACCGCCTCGGAACCGGGGTTTATGTAAAGCGGAACTTTGGGTTTTATGCCTTTTGCCTGTGCATCTTTGATAATGGAAGCGGCTCTGGCTAGGTCTTCGTAACTTGAATTTGTGCAACTGCCTATTAAAGCTGCGCTTATCTCAGGCGGGCTTTCAAATTCTTCCAGCGATTTTTCCATTTCGCCAATGGCAAAAGAACGGTCTGGGCTAAAAGGTCCATTGTAATGCGGCTTTAATGTGCTTAAATCAATTTCTATAACTTTATCAAAATATTTTTCCGGTTCAACTTCAACCTCTGCATCGCAACGCAAATAGGAGATTATTTTTTTAGCGGCATCTGCAATTTCTGCTCTGTCTGTTGCTCTCAAATATCTTTCCATAGAGGAATCAAAGCCAAAAACGCTACAAGTGGCACCTATTTCTGCACCCATATTGCATATTGTTCCTTTTCCTGTTGCAGAAAGTGTTTTTGCACCTTCGCCAAAATATTCTATTACGGAATCTGTTCCACCCGAAACTTTTAACATACCTGCCAATTTCAAAATCACATCTTTGGGGCTTGCAAAACCGCTTAATTCGCCACGCAATTTAACACCTATTATGCGAGGATATTTCAATTCCCAAGGTAAACTTACCATTGCATCCACAGCATCCGCACCGCCAACTCCAACGGCGAGCATTCCAAGACCGCCCGCATTAACGGTGTGGCTATCGGTCCCTATTATCAAACCACCGGGGAAAGCGTAATTTTCCAGCACAACTTGATGAATTATACCAGCTCCGGGTTCCCAAAAATCAAGCCCATATTTTTTGCAAACGCTATCCAAAAAGGCATAAACTTCTTTGTTTTCATCTTTTGCCTTTGACAAATCGGAAGCGGCATTTTTGCGAGCTTGAATTAAATGGTCGCAGTGCACCGAAACAGGAACAGCAGAGCTAGCTCTGCCTGCCGTTGAAAATTGCAAAAGTGCCATTTGAGCAGTGGCATCTTGCATTGCCACTCTATCTGGGTTAAACTCGGCAAAATCCTTGCCACGTGCATAAACCTCATTTTCACGCCCATCTATAAAGTGCGAATAGAGAATTTTTTCCGTTAAGGTAATGGGTCTGCCCAAAGCCCGTCTAGCAGCCAAAACCCTATAAGGGATTTTGGCATAAAACTCGTGTATTAAATTCAAGTTGAAAAGCATAATGGTAAATGTAGTAATATGTGTTTTGGATTTTCTAAATTTCAAAAACAATGTTTCCCAAAACGGTAATCGTAGCAGTGTTTCTGCTGTGGGTAGGCTTTTGTTTTGCAGAGCCTAGCGATTCCGTTGCAAAAAGCAATATACAATACTTTCCGTTGCCGCCTCAGGCAGAGCCGCTTAATGGGTTGCTTCCAATAAAGGGAGTTTCTAGTGGGGCACCGCTCAAATCTTCTAAGCCAACAGTGGTGTATGAGCACGGGATAGATTTTGAGAGCAGAACAAGCGTTGTGCAGGCAGGAGTGCTAAATGGAATGAGCAAAGACACTTTGCCTCTTTGGCAGGCCTATTATCCAGAACTTGCCGATTATTCAATGGATATGTATGACATAGGGTTTAACAGGCTTTGGCTAAATTCTTTCATAGGGCAAAATAATGGGGGAGCAAGCGATGACGAAGAGGGTTCTCTATTTAATATATCGCTTCCGATGAAAATACCAAATTGGATGAAAGATTTTGGTTTTGACCGCCCTCAGCTTTTATTGCAAGGCACAATGGATATTCGCTTTCACGGTACAGGAATTTTAGATGATGCCCCCGGCAGTCGCGAAAACAGCCTTTGGCCAAGCCCAAGTCTTTCTTATGTTCCAAGTTTTATTGTGCAGGGTAAAATTGGTAGGAATATTACGGTTGAATTGAATAACTCAGAGGGCGGGCTTGGAGTGAGAAATAGGGTTCGCATAGTTTATGCAGAAGCTACGCCCGGCGAATTTGAAGATTATGTTTTGCAAAGATTGGAAGCGGGCAGTACATCTTTAAGTTTAGCTGGCACGGAATTAACAGGCTATGCCGAGCAGCATCAAGGCTTGTTTGGAATAAAGGCAGATATGAAGTTTGGCAACTGGCGTTTAACCACAATTGCCTCTCAAGATGCCGGCAGCCAAGAGAGTTATACCATAAGGGGCAAAGACGAAAGTACAGAATTCCAAATTCCCGACAAGCAATTCAATACTTATAAATATTATTTTTTAACTCAGAGCATGAGGGATGCTTATATAAATGCAAAGATAAACGGTGGTTCTCCACCACGTCTGAAATTGGATGGCTTAAAGGTTTACAAAAGAAGTTCTTTAAATAACAAAAATACAACTATAGAAAATGTGGTTGGCGTATATTTTCCGCCTGGGAGCAGCACTCCTGTTAGAAAAACTGGACTACCACTTACAGAAATGCAAAGCGGAACGGATTATGTTTTTGATGCAAATACTGGAATTTTGCGGCTTAAAGCTGGTAGCCAGAGTATGCTTGTGGCGGTTTCGTGGTCTAATGATGGTACAAGTCGTTCAACATCTGCGGTTAGAAGCGGCGATGAGGTTTTGCTTGTTCAATATGATGTTGCCTCTTCTGATTTAATAGATATAGAAAAATTAATGCTCAGAAATACTTACAGTGTTGGAATTTCTTCTGAAAATGCTAGTAATTTTATTTTGAAAATGAAAGACCGTTCAAGAACTGCTGTTGATTTCTTAAAAACTCTGGGTGTTGCCGATACTTCAAGAGGAACTATTTTAACAAACGATGTAAACATATTTCTCAAAGAAGGCGGTGAATATACTGGAGATATGCAACTGCCTTGTAGGGACATAAATTGGTATGTAAATAATAGAGGTCTTTCTTATGCAAATGCCGCTACCGCCGCCAGAGAACGCTGCCTTGAGCCTTTTAGAAATGTGGATTCTTCTGCTACAATGGCTTCACTTTACACAATGCCTGTTCGCAATTTGAATCTTTACCAGCCTCTTTATTATTTTGAATCTGTTGGAAAACGCAGGCGTTCAAGTATAAGTGTTAGAGACCCAAGCAGCAGTTATTCGGTTGGTGGCGGCGGTTGTTTGGATATTGCTCCGAATTCGGAAAAATTAAAGGCAGGTTCAGAAGTTTTAGTTAGAGATGTTGACTATCAGGTAAATTATGAACTTGGGCAAATTGAGCTTATAAGCGAGCGTGCTTTAGATCCGAACAAAGAGATAACGGTTAATTTTGAATGTGAGCCTCTTTTTGAGCTTCAAAGCAAACTGCTTTTGGGAGCAAGAGCCGAATATCCTCTAAAGACATTTGCAGAAGGCTCTATTTTTGGTTTAACCGCTCTTTACAAAAGTCAAAATGTTAGCACAGATAATCCGCGTCTTGGAGGGGAACCTTTTTCTGGGCTTTTGTTTGGAACAAATTTGCGTTTAAGGGATAGTTCTCAAGTAATGGATAAAATGATAAATGCCGTTCCATTCATAAATTCCAAGGAAAAATCCAGATGGAGTTTTGAGGGAGAACTAGCGGCAAGCTATCATAACTCAAATACAAATTCTAGAAAATCTGCTTTGATAGATGATTTTGAGGGAAGCTCGCTCAGCTTGCAATATCCGCTTTCTAGGCTCATGTGGTTTAAGTCAAGCCCTCCGGGAGGAATTGAGAGTGACCAATCAACATATATAGAACATTTGGATTACAAATATTCTGGAGAATTTGTGTGGCATAGCAACACTTCTATGCGTTACAGAAATATTTACACTCCGATTGGCAACACCGATGTGGATAATAGGGAAATAACTATTTTGAGTTTTAGATTAAGGCCAAACGATAATTTAAGTGGCAAAAGTTGGGGCGGTGTTATGCGGCCCAACGGTTCCTATTATCAAGATTTATCGCAAAAGAGATATATAGAAATGGTGGCTAGAGGAAATGTGGGTTCTTTGTATGTTGATTTGGGTTTGATTAGCGAAGCCATAAGCATAAATGGTTATGAACCAGATAATACCATGCTGTATTCTGAGGCTTTGGCTGGCACAACACAACCGCTCAACGATATGGGTTTGGGATATGCTGCTGGAGTGGATGGAAGATTGGTAACTTGGGATTGCCGCTATGCCCAGTGCCGCTCCGATACTTTAAGGTCAGAAAATGTTGCTGGTGGAAACACAGATATTGCAAGGGATAAATTTAATGCCAATCTGTTAGATTTAAGTGACCCTCCACCCCAGATTAATGGCACAAAGGGCAATGCAGGGGAGAGAACTTTTGATAGCGAAGATATAAATCGCAATGGACAGTTAGACACAGAAAATCGTTTTGTGCGCTATAAAATAGATTTAAGTACAGATGATGCAACCCAGTTTGAAAAACTGCAAAACGGTTGGCGCAGATTTCGCATTCCCTTGGATAAATTCGATACCATAGTATCTGGTACGGGTGTTTCTGCAGTAAATATTTTATCAGAAGCTGTTTCCACAAGGCTTTGGTATGGAAGTTTAGGGCAGGGTATTGCAGAAGGTAGAGTACAAATAGCAGATTTTAAAATTGTTGGGAATGAATGGATAGAGAATTCTGGGAGCAATGAGTTTGGAATAATATCTAATCCTATTACTGAAACCGTGACTGGTGAAATAAATGCAGAAATTCAAGCTCCGGGTACGGTGGTTGTTCCAGATAGCAACTATTTAAGAGTTCAGGTAATAAATAATCGGGATAATGTGGGTTCTTATTTCAGGTCGCCCAATACACCACTAGAAAGAGACGAAAATAGTGGTGCTCCATTAAAAGAACAGAGCTTGCTTTTGGAATATGGTGGTTTGCATCCGGGACAGGCGGTTAGTGCTACTAAATTTTTTGAAAACGAGGTTAAAGATTTTACCTCTTACGAAAATATTAAAATGGAAATACATTACGAAACCAAAGCGACAAAAACTCCAGTGAGATTTGCCTTGCAATTTGGCCGTGGTGGGTTAGATGGCAGCCAAGATTACTACGAATGGTCTTTTAAGCCCGAAAAACTCGAATGCAGCGATAGAGAGCGAATTCAGGATTGCCACGAAAATAATTGGAGAGCAAATGCTTTTTCACTTCCGCTTTCCAAATTTTCAAATTTAAAAATAGGCAGGGAATTTTTTAATACGAAAATAGATACTTTAACAAGAGATGGTAGAAAAGAAGTGATAAAAGTGGTGGGGAACCCTTCTAGCAGTGGAATTAACTGGATACGTTTTGTTATTATAGCAGATAATGATGCATCTTTAGAAGACTTGGAAGGAACTTTTTGGATTAACGATTTGCGGCTTTCTGGGATAAACAATGCCTGGGGCTATGCTGCAAGAACACACGGACAGTTAGATTTTTCCGATGTGTTTTCTATTTCTGGTGAGTTGCGCTATCAAGACGGGAATTTTGCAACACTTAAAACAGAAGGAAGAAGCCCAAAACCAACGCTCAGCGAAGCGAATACCCGAATGGATGTAAATGGAACTGCAAGCCTGAACATAAACAAATTTTTCAAAGATGATTATGGTTTGCGCCTGCCTTTTGGGGTTAGCTACAGTTCAACAACACTTCGCCCATATTTAAAACCAGACGATGATATTAGTCTTAGCCAAGATAATGCTTTTGATATGTTTGGCGATTTTGCAAGTGTTGGTTTGGAAGTTAAAGATACAAGTGAAGAACATTCTTTGAGAGATGCCTCTCAGTCTAAAGGGTATCAGAGTTTTTCTCGTTCCAAAACTCTATCCATTGGTTTTAGCAAAGATTATAAAAAGAGAGATAATATTTTTCAGGAAATTTTTGGGCAAGTGTTTTTAGAACGCCCCGCGTTGAATTATTCTTATAGGGAAACCGAACGTCGTTCAGCAAAAATTGCAGATAGCATTTACCAATATAATACTGTTTTGGAATATAAACTGGGACATCTTGAGCGAAGCAATATCTATTTGTTTGGAAATAAAAGCCTGCCTATTGAACCGTGGCCCGGAACCTTTGATTTAACGGTAATGGATCTGGCTTATAGCAGAAGTGAAAATCAGGAAAGAGACCCGAATTTTATGGAACCTCAGGTGGAAAAAATAACAAATTTCACAACTGATTTAACTCATAAAGCAGATATTCGCTGGAATATTTTACCTTTCTTTAACCTCAACTACACTCTAAATATAAACCGTGATATGTATGCTGGCGGAGATAGACAGGCTTTTGTTAAGGAGGATTTTTTTAGTCCAAGTGGTGAGGGTGGTTTGTTTGCCAGAAATTTTATTTTTGACTACGACCACACCGATAAAAGAGTTTATGTTAGAGAAATTTCTTACGAATATCCCTTGCAAATTATTACAAACGATACCACAGGGGCGCAAGATACCATATATCAAACAGCTTATTCGTACGAAATAGACAGTGTTGCTTCAAGAGATTATGGTAGGGCTTATGGAATTTTGCGCAATGAGCGTAATAGAAGGCAAGATTTCAGGGCAAATTTTTCTGCAGACTGGATTCCATTTTTGCCGATGAGATTTTCTTTTAACAGCGGCTTTACTCAAAATAAATCAATTCCAAATAATTTTGATTTTTATGATGAAGAAATGCTTTCAAAGAATTTTTGGACAATTCAGCAAAATAATCGCTTTGAATTTTCTCCGAGTTTAAGATTGCAGCAACTTGCTGGCATAGCTGGAAAAAATGCTGTTAGCAATTTTTTTGAAAAATTTAGGTGGCAGGAAATTCGCAGTAGTTGGAGTGTGGATTTGCAAACAAATGGTGAAGATTTTACGCTTTGGCAATTATACGAAGAGCAAGGTGTGGATCCGTTTCAGTACTATCTGTTTGGGCTTGGGTTTGGAAACGGTTACAGCAATAGGGGTTTTTGGAACTTGGTGAGCGGCGATATGGGATTAAAAACGAGAGCAGATTATGAAGATTTTGCGCAGTATAGAAACAAGAATACAGATACCATTGTATATCAGGGGCGTTTTGAACATAGCATTAGGCGCAATTTAACAAATAGCACATCTCTTACTTTGCCTTGGTGGGATATTGGTATTAAAGGCGATCTAACTTGGAGTGAAACATTTAGGCAAACAAGAGAAAATCCTCTATATATAGATACAACAACTACATGGCCAAGAATTGGAGTTGGGGTGAATGTTCCAAATTTTGCACATCGCTTTGATTTTTTCAAAGGCAAACTCCGAAGCCTTTCAACTTCGCACCGTTTTGATTATCAGGAACGCTACACGGTTCGTCCTTATCAAAGTGCAGAAGATGAATGGTTAACCACAATAGATTTTAACCCGATAATTCGCATAAGCGCATTAACACAGGGCAATATCCGCATAGATAACAGCGTTAGGGTAAAAATGGAAGAGCAAGTGAGGCGAGCAAAAATGGAATTACCCGAAACGGAAGGCTGGAAAGAAGTTGATGAAGATTATTACATAACAATCCCTTGGCTATATACCGACAAAACAGTGGATAGGGGCTATGCCGCTGGAGACGAGCTTTCAATAGCTTATTCTCTTAAAGCTAAAAGAGGTTTTCAGCTTTGGCGTTGGTACATAAAATTAGACAACGATATAGATTTGAAACTAGCGAGCGGTTATAGTTATAGAAAGCTCATTAAGGAAGATTATATTCCTGTTGAGGGTTTTGACCCTTATGAACCTGCCAATGGAACAGCTTCTGGGGTACATACTGAGGTGATAACTACAAAAGGCGAGGAGAAACAAAGTTATACTCCCGAACTTAAAAAAGTAAACCGCAATGTTACAAATCGTTCGCACGAATGGTATATTCGCCCAAGCGCAGGTTATTCTTTTAGCAAACTTGCCAGCGCAAATGCCTATATAGAATACCGCCGTTTAAGAGAACAGCTACAAGGTGGCGAAGCCCATACCCGCCAAACCCTTTCCTTTGAAATAGCCGTGATGCTCAGATTTAATTAGAACCTCCCCCAATCTCTTAGCCCCCGGTTCAATATACTGCTCAAAAGATTTTATCCCTTTTTTCTTGCTCAAAAAACAATAAGCACCAAGAGCTTGCATTAGTCTCTGAGCACTTGCTACTAAAAAATCTTCCCAAGCATTCTCAAAAGAAATATCTTTCAAAAGTGGATTTGCACTAAACCAAAGCTCAAATAATTGCTTAACAGTTTCTGCTGGGAGCATCATATATGGGTCCCATAACAGAGAAGCTACGTCATAGTAAATTGAACCGTTCCTTGCACCCTGAAAGTCTATGAATGCAATTTTATTTTCACCGTAAATCATTATGTTTTGCGACTGAAAATCTCTGTGCATCAAAACTTTTGGCTGAGCCACTGCCTTTTTTGCCAAGTCCTTGAAAAATGCGGATAAATCCGCTGGGATTTCGGTATATCCCAAATGAGCTTGTAAATAGTTTTCTGCAAAATAAGAGGTTTCCCAAAGATAATAGTTTTCGTCAAAAATTCTGTTTGCGAGTTCATTGTCAAGTGAAAAGGCTCGCTCGCTCGCTTCTTGCCAAACAATTAATTTTTCCAAAACAGCGGGGTAGTGGAGCATAGGTTGGTTAGCATCATAAAGCCTAACAGAACCCAAATCTTGCATAACAACACGCTTTTCTTTTTCGTCAACGGCGTAAATTTCTGGTATTGGAAGTTCCAAAGTGTTGAACAATTTTCCATAGCGAACAAAACGCTCAAAATCTGGGTCTCCTTCGTAAGATTGCTGCAAAATCAAAGAATGCCCAGCGCTTGACATTCTGTAATATTTTCTCCCAGAACCTGCGGAACCCGCTGTGGTAAAAGAATCTGGATTTTTGCTGGACACAGCTTTCATCAAGCCTTTGGGCGAGCCAATATCTATCCAAAGCGAATTTTGAGCTGCTATTTGCACAAAAGGATTTTCGCCTTTTTTTACCAGTTTTGCCCAAAAATTCCATATATCTCTATCTGCTACCTGTTCCCAAGCCTTTTCCGAATACCAAGATATGCCTGTGAATGTGGAATTTTCCGTGCCTTTTTCGCCAAATCTGTTTTCAATGCCAACCAAACGCTTTTCACTATTTATGCAAAGCGTATTTATTTCTGGATTGTCTATAACGAGAAGCGCGCAAGTGGCTCCTGAGTTTCTAGCCTGTTTTAAAAATGTTTCCACATCCAAATTATGTTCGCAGTCTCCATTCAAAACAAGGAGTTCACCTCTCTCTCCTTCTTTATACATTCTCTGAATTGGACCGCCTGTTCCCAAAATTTCTGGCTCAAACCAAACCTTGTCTATGCCGAGTTCTGTGGCTGCGTTTTGTACTTGCTCTGCCAAATGGTGCGCGTTTGCGTGGATTTTTTCTGAGCCTATTTTTTTTGCAAGCAAGGCTTGCCGCCCAAGCGGGCAATTATCCCCTATGGGAATAAGGGGTTTTGCTATTCGCTCGGTTAAGGGCCGAAGCCTTGTTCCTAGTCCTGCAGCTAGTATTAGAGTGTGAAGCATTAAATCCTATTCCAAACAAAATTTAATCCTTGATTTCCATAAAACCGCATATTATTTCATTACCGCCCGCATATCCAGTATTTTTGCCCCTTTTAACCCGTTTGGGTGCTTCAAGCACCACAAAGCATATTTTGACAGCTTTATGCTCCCATCTGTTGGAGGCATACGCTTTTTTACTTTTTTTGCTTTCATAAAAAACCTCTTTTAAAGTTTCACTATAAAAATATACTAAATATATTGGAAAAAAGGGGAAAACCCTTTATTTGGCATACAATTATATGCATAATACGCTATTTTTATATTTTCCCTTGCTTTTTTCCTCAAAATTTGTTATATTAGTGCTGGAATTATAAATAAATGGAGGTAACACTATGAAAACTCAATTCTCAAAAATCGCACTCACGGCAACCCTTGGGCTTGCCTTGGCATTCGCAATTTCCTGTTCTTCGGATGACGAAGACAAAACTGGAGATGGGGATAAAAAAAATAACAATCTTCCTGGCGGTTGCTATGCATCACAGGCAAAAGGCTATTCCTGTCTAAGATATGATGAGTCTTGGGGGAGTTTAAACGCAGACGACTCTATGACGAAAGATTATTGCAAAAGAGTAGAAGGTGAATACAAGTCTGAATGCCCATCTAACTGGACATGGAAATGTATTGGTTCTGGTGCGATTACGTATCTTTACGTTGATAATGGAGATGATTATTCGACTAGTGAAGCATTTAAATGTACAAGGAAATAGGAGTTTTTATGAATAAATCTAAATTTTTTCTCAATACCATGTTAATCCTCCTAATCGGAGGCTTCGGGGTTCAAATATTTACTTCTTGTACTTCAGATGACGGGGACACTGCGGGGTGCATACTATAAGGAGAGTCTATATTCCGTTCGTTGCCTGCAAGACTAAAATCAGCTAAAAAATAATTTCTGTGCCGTTTTAAACATATCTTCTTTTTCTTCCAAATCGCGGCATTCGGCGTAAATGCGAACTTTTGGCTCTGTTCCGCTTGGGCGGATTAGCATCCAAGAATCGTCTGTGAATATTATTTTAACGCCGTCTATGGTTATCAATTCCTTGACACTTTTGTTTTTGCTGCCGATGGAAATTTGCGTACCAGGTTTCGCAGATTCTGCTATTTTATGAACTTTGTCCAGCAGTGGAGTACCAACCAAAGATTTATCAACCTCAAAGCCAGAGCGTTCGGGGTAAAGGCGACCGTATTCTGAGTATAATAGATCTAAATATTCGCCCAGATTTTTGCCTGTTACTGCCATAATTTCTAATGCTAGCAAAAGCCCAAAGCCAGCGTCTTTTTCCAAGGTGTTGTTTAAACCTGTTATGCCATCGGATTCTTCAAAGGCTATTAAAGCTTTTGGATTTGCATTTCTTTTTAACCAAGGGCGAAAGTTTTTAAAACCAACTGGGGTTTCCATAACAGGGATTCCCAGTTTTGCTGCTATGATATTTGCAAAATTAGATGTTGCAACAGATTTTGCTAGAACGCCTTCTTCTTTGCGCCAAGTTACCATATAGTGAAAAGCTATTGCGCCAAAACTGTTCATATCTATTTCCCTTGTACCATCATAAAAGCGAATGCGGTCTCCGTCTGGGTCAAAAATTGCTCCTAGGCGAAAGCGGCTTTTGCTGGCATTTAAAACCTGTTTTACTCCAGCTAGGTTTTTAGAAGATGGCTCTGGGGCAATGCCGCCAAATAAGGGGTCTGTTTCGGTTCTTAGGCTGGTTAGGCATCCGGGGTTGTTCAAAAATGCAGCAGGTCTGCCTCTTGTTGAGCCGTGAACGTGGTCGCACACCAAGTCTATGCTTTCTTTTGATAGCAAAGACTGTATTCTGCCGTATTTTATTGTTCCCTGTTTTTCTGAGAATAATTTATAGAGTTTAATTGGGTCTATTATTTCCCAATTTATGTTGCCCATTTTTTCCCAAACATGAGTTTTCATTATTTCGTTTGAGTTGGCGGTTATTTTATCCGTGATTTCTGGACCTGCTGGACCTCCGTCTGCGGGATTGAATTTTATTCCATTGTAATGATTTGGATTATGAGAAGGAGTCATGTTCACCGAGCAAGCCGCACCCAAAAGCTCTATTGCCGCACTGAATTCTGGAGTTGGCATTTCGCCGCCATAATAAACCTTTATGCCGGCTTTTATAAATTGGTCTGCAACAACCTCGCAAAATTCCTTGCCTAGCAAGCGGTTATCGTGCCCAACTATCAAGCCTTTTGTTTGCAGTTCTTCAAAAGAATTTACACCAAGCGACTCAAAAGTTGCTGCATCTGCTTGCCTATAAACTTGCAAAATTGCTTTTGCCACAACCTGAATATTTTTAAGCGTGAATTCAGAACCTATTTCACCACGCCAACCACTTGTGCCAAAACTCACAACAGCAGTTTCTGTTGAACTAATTGCTGCTTGTTTTACCTGTTCCACAAGTTCTGCAACACCCTGCGGGTTAAAACCCGGAGCTTGAATTTGCTTCCAAATTTCTGAGACATTTATATTAGGCATGGGGTTAATATACAAATTTTTTTAGGGTAAAACAACTTTATACCTTCAACCCCTGAGCCACAATGAAAAAAATCTATCATAAACATAATAATAACCATTTTCGCCTTTCAAAATTAAGGTTTTATCCATCAGAGATTTGAGTGCTAATTTCACACTGCTGGCAGCTTTTAAACCGTGTTTCTGCATAAAAGAATATTCATAAGGAGATTTTACGCTATGTTCCTTAGCTATTGCTCTGAGCAAGTATAATTGTCCTCTGGTTATCATTTCGCAATAGGTTTTATATGTTGCGTTTTCTTCTTGCAAAATTCCATTTATCGCTTCCTTTG
>Ga0268262_10004115_pt1 | contig 15229 bp, 14 predicted proteins | sample TergutNc150P3_FD_190354 | JGI IMG/M metagenome (GOLD analysis project Ga0268262, IMG submission 190354) | Nasutitermes corniger P3 segment gut microbial community from laboratory colony in Florida, USA - Nc150 P3 (SPAdes) (version 2) | ecosystem: Host-associated > Arthropoda: Insects >... | reverse complement strand
CTCAAATCTGTGCATCTTTATCTCCCTTAACAGCTCCGTCCGTTCCATGGAGACCTCCTTCTCGGTCTCCTTTACACATCGGACAACTCTTACGCTATTACTTCGGACATTTTACTTGCTCCCAACACTCAAATCTGTGCATCTTGAAAAAAGCTGACTGGTATGGTAAGCTAGACTAATCGAAGATGGAGACTCTTCTATGGATTGGCCTACCTTGGCCTTTGGGGAAACTAACATAATACATGGTACAAAATCCGGGGGCAGGTCATGTGCAACAGTTTGTGTAATAATTTTGTAGCATAACCTTTGGAGATTTTGAGCTTCTTTCTTACTCCTTAGCCGGACAGCAATGGAAAAGGATCTAATGTCCTTAGCCTAAAGGTGCAAAATTGCTTTCACAAAACTTCTCTCCTCTAAACAAAAAATGGCCCGCGTTGTATGAACATGCCTCGAAAGCCGAGCAGTATATATATACAGACCCCCATGCCGCCATTGTCAAGCTGCGTTGCTATGCAGAGTTGCTGGTTGGAAAACTATACCGCAAGCTGTCCCTGCACTCTGTAGACGCTGATAATTTTTATGCGCGTCTGTCTGATGAACGGTTCAAGCGGGCAGTACCCAGCGAAGTTCTTGCGAAGCTCCATGGTGTCAGGGTTTGGGGGAATAGAGCTGCTCATGGAGAAATAATTCCAGAAACAGAAGCCTTTATTCTTTTAAAAGACGCCTATTTGCTGGGAAGGTGGTTTTATAAGAGCATGGAAAAAGACGAAGCTTCGTATCCCGAATTTTCCCTGCCGGCAAAAGAATCGGCTAATCACATTCCAAACGGCACCATTGAAAATCTCACAAGCCAATTGGATCAAGCCCTGGCGGAATTGGCTGGCCTGCAAAGCCGGGCGCAGGATGTTGACAATAGCGCCCAAGCCCCCCCGGATGAAGCCACGCTACACGAATTCACCGAAGCTGGCCTGCAAGCCGTTTTGGCAATAGACATGGAACCTGAGGCTACCGCAAAGCTGTTCAATTTAGCGGATGCATTTGCAGAGTATCACCTCAGCCCGGGCCAAATCACTTTGGTGGAAAAACTGGATGCCTTTTTAAAAGACAAGACAGAAAATGTCTTTTTACTGCAAGGTTACGCGGGGACAGGAAAAACATTTATCACCAAAGGATTGACAGAATACTTTAGAGCGATTGGACGCAACTATATACTAGCTGCCCCAACAGGCAAGGCATCAAAAGTCATTGCCACAAAGGCCAACTCCCCTGCCTATACCATACATAAAACCATTTACTCTTTTAAAGACATCAAAGAATTTCGTGAAGAGGTGGATGGCTCTGAGACATACAAGTTTTACGCAGAACTCGCTGTAAATGGTCAGCCTGCAGACACCGTATATATTGTAGACGAAGCCTCCATGATTTCGAACGTGTATCAAGAGGCAGAATTTTTCCGCTTTGGCTCAGGTTTTCTCTTAAATGATTTCTTCAAATTTGTGAATCTAGACCATAATGACCATAGGAAAAAAGTAATATTTATTGGAGACTGTGCACAACTTCCACCAGTGAGTATGAATTTTTCACCTGCGCTCAGTGAAAGTTACTTACATAAAGAATATAATGTTAAAACGACTTCACACCTTCTCAAAGATGTTGTACGCCAGAAAAGCGATAGCGGCATAATAAAAAACTCTATAATGCTACGAAATTCCATCGAATCATCGTGCTATAACAAACTTGTCATGGACGATAGCCTTCCGGACGTACACATAATAAAACCAGACGAAATCGTCGATAATTATTTCAATGCGTGCGACAAAAAACTTAACAATAACGCAATATTAATTGCATTTTCAAATGCAGATGTTGCTGATTACAATAGTGATATTAGAAAGCGTTTCTTACCGGAGTGTGGCGACGAAATTGCCCCTGGCGATAAGATTATGGCAAATAATAACAATAGCTTATATGGTTTTTTCATATCAAATGGCGACTTTGGCATAGTTAGGAAAGTTACTGGAAGATCAGAAGTACATAATGTGACTATCAGGCGAAAGAATAGTGAAACGAAGCTAGTTGAAGAAATTCCCGTTGAATTACGTTTCCGTAATGTTGAATTAGGTTTTAGGGATGAAGATGGCCGGTCACGATATTTTGATGCAAAAATTATTGAAAACCTACTTTATAGTAAACAAGCAGATCTTAGCTCTGACGAAAATAAGGCATTGTATATTGATTTCTGCATCCGAAATTCGAGATTTAAGAGCGGAACCCAAGCATTTAAGGACAGCCTTAAAACCGATCCATATTTTAATGCCATGCGTATAAAGTTTGGTTACGCCATCACATGCCACAAAGCACAGGGTAGCGAGTGGAAGCATGTTTTTGTGAAGTGTAAGGGCAGCAATACGGGACTTAATGCAGGCTATTTTAGATGGCTCTATACAGCGATAACTCGCGCATCCGAGCATTTACATTTGATTGATCCGCCAAAATTCACACTTTTTGGAGGCATTAAATCCGTTGGCCTTGCTCCCTTTTCTTCAGAGCCCGTAATACCGCCTGCCACACACTCTGCTCTGGCCCAAAATGGAGTAAATGACCATGCCTAAAACTGAAGATTCTGCGAACATTTCAACGGTTTTGGAAACGCAAGTATCTAATCCGAAAGCATCTCCCGAATCATCATCGGTAGTAAATGATGAACTCGCAAAAAAATTTGGCATTACGAGTAATACCCCTCATTGTTTGGGGTTACTGCACAAGATAAGAGAGCTTCTTGCTGGTTCAAATATTCACATTACAGATATTAAACATAATCAATACCAAGAGGCTTATTTTTTTAGTTGTAACGAAGAAACGGCTAGAATAAATATTTGGTACAAAGATGACGGAACAGTCAGTTCTGTTCGTGCGCAATCTGTTTCGGAATTGGCTAACAGGCTACAATCGCTACTTGATGTGCTTAAAGGAAGATCGTTTCTAGAACCAAAGACGAATAAAATTTTTAATTTTTCTCACCCATTTTTACGCGACCTTTACGAAACAGTCGTCAGCGCCATTTCTGCGCACGGAATTAGTGTTCAAAACATAGAATCTTTTCAGTATTGTCAAAAATATACATTTGTACGCGATGATACAGTAGCTAAATTCGATATTTGGTACAATGAAAAAAAACAAATTACAAAGATTGCACAGACTATGAATTTCTCGTCAAATCCTGGCTTGGCGCATGATATTACCCTTTTCTTGACAAATGCGGGATGAACAATGAGTACCCATAAGGAAGTTTTTGCCTTACGAAAGGCTGGACAATTAGATGAAGCATACCGTCTGGCCCTACAACTGAATAACACACCAGGCGCGGGGATATGGGATGTACGAGCGCTGGCTTGGTGCCTGATCGATCTTATAAAGCGCGGTGCTGCGACGGACAGACCGCAGGAATTGAAACAGCATCGCCTGCACTTGCAAAAACTGCCAATCGATGCGCGGCAGGATGAGTTGCTGGCCAAACACCGGGAAGATGCGCTTGCAATGTGCGAGCCATACGCTCCAATTATTTCTCAGGCCCAAGCGAACAGCAAGCAGGGAAATTTTGCGGAAGCTGTGCGATGTTATACTACATTGCTTCCCGATCTGCCGCCCAAATACCACACCAGTTTCGGATGGGATCTTTACCGGTATAGCAAGCAACTGTATAAGGAGGGGCCGCATACAATTACGAAAATAAAGAGGAATCTCCAACAATACTTGACCCTTGAAGTTGGAAAGCCGTCGCAACTTCACAGTACCATATTGTGGCTTGCAAAAGAAATAGCCAAAACCGATCAGCTTGATCTTGTTGCCTTTTTACGCTCATGGGGATTTGATACCTTTCGTCGCGAGGATTTTGAGAGGCGGCCGGCAAAAGATGGCCGCCAGTTCCCTGCATTGGCCGAAGATGTAGCGCAATGTGCTATCAAATCAGTGATGAAAACCAAAAGTCGCGAAAAAATGGAGTATGTACTTCCATTTTTGGAAAACGTTATCGGTTTCTATCCGGACAGCCAATGGTTGACATATTACAAGGCAAAAGCTTTGGTATTCCTTGGTCGTGCAGAGGAAGCGCAACAATATTGTCGGTCTGTGTGCAAACGCAAACCCAACGAATTTTGGGCTTGGGGTCTGTTGGGCGATGCCTACAGCAGTGACCACCAAACTGCACTGGCGTGCTATGCCAAAGCCCTGCTTTGTCCCGCACAAGATGTTCACACTATTAACGTACGCATTAAAACAGCCAATCTTCTTGCAGCACTTGGGCTTAACGAGCAAGCCAAGTATGAAGTCACCATCTGCCAGCAACTGAAGCAGGATAACCTGCCACAAGAAATTGCCCAATTACTGTCGCAGGATTGGTTTCAGAGCACAGAGGCATCGCCTTCGAACACTGATTTTTACTCTGCTCGTGTTGCAAAAGCTGAGGAATTGCTCCTTGCCGATATTCCCTGGGAGGATGCTGTTATGGGGGAAACATTTGCCGTCCCCCGCAATGACGGCAAAGCGACGCAAACTCGGCGAAAAATTTATTTAAGGGCGACGCCTTTTCCCAGGGAAGTATCGTATCAGGAAAGAATTTTCCCTTACCCCAAATTGCCCATTGGATCTCCAATTCGTGTAAAAGGGGAAGATCATCAGGGCAGGCCGTATCAAATACTAGCCATTGCTCAAAGAGATCGCAACGAGCTTTGGGATATTTTTTCTTCACATATAGGAATTATCAGCTTTGTTAACACATCGAAGAGAATTTACCACCTTCTTATTGATCGCGATGTTGAAGTTTTTTTTCATTTTGACAAACTTGACGCAGTTGCACATGAAAATGATTTTGTAGAAGCAAAAATTGCACAGTTTCAAGATGCTAAAGGGAAAAAGTATAACATCGTTGAAGCAAAAAAAACCAATCAAACTCCAAGCAATAAAATATACAAATCGTTTTCAAATGAATCAGTAACAATTTCTGGAGAAATAGGATTTACAGAATCAAACATATTTATTCCGTCGAATCTTGTCAAAGAAAACAAATTGGTAGATTGCGACGATATATCTGGAAATTCCATTTTAAACTACAACAAAAAGAAATCAACATGGGGATGGAAAGCTATCACAATAAAAAATGACAATACCGCCGGCTAAAAAATAACGGCTGACTGGTCACCAACCGCATAAAGACCGCCAAGCCTCGGGTCAAAAGTTCAAGCAGCCAGGCCGGATACAGCGACCAACGCTGGGCTATGGACATGACGCATATTCCTTGTGGCACGGACGGATGGGCCCACTTGGTGGCCATAATTGATTGCCACGACCGGGAAATAGTCGGCTATTAGTTCTCAAGTCGAGGTCGGGCCAAAGAAGCGGAAAGAGCCTTGGAGAACGCTTGTCTGCACCGTTTCGGAACATTACGGCCGGCCCACCAAATGCCGACGATAAGAAGCGATAACGGCCTGGTGCTTCAAAGCCGTCGTTTCAGGGCACCTGCCATGATTACAGGCTCTCTCAGGAATACATCACGCCTTATACGCCTGAGCAGAACGGCCTGATTGAATCGCCTCATCAGCCGATGGCTTCACTGGTACAACAACGACCGCCCTCATCAATCCTTGGGCTACAAAAGCCCACTGGAATTTAGGGCCCAACAACTCAAAAAAGTGGCTTGACTTTTCGGGGGCACTACAGGGCCTCGCCACGCCGGCCTCCGCACCGGGACTACCAAAATGGTCGACGGTCAGGTGAATACTTATACTACTTCATTCTGTCCATTTTCTAAAATGGCAGATCCTCTTCCAAAGGGACCAGTCTTCCCCAATTTTCAGCCGTGATACTGAGGAAATGAGATTCTATTTTAGCCCGCAGAGCATTCTGCCTCGTATCGGTCACCTCGCCCAAAGCTCGCCGCAGAAGCCTTCTGGCCGAACGATTGAGGGCGATGGCCAATTTATCCGCAAGCCAATAAAGCATTACCGCCCATGCGCCCGGTAGGTCTAAGCCCTCGTTATTCACCAATTCTTCCAGGACTTCCGGCCATCCCCGCCCCGGCCCCAGCTTTTCCATTTCGTCGATCAAGTCTGAAAAATCTGTTGAAACAAGCGCCAGGCGGTTGAACTCGGCAAGAAATTTCCTTGGGGGAAATTCTCTGTGTGGGGGGGCAAATGGATTATCGTCACAATCAGACGAGTAGTGCAAGACTTCGTAGTTTCTTATACGCATCCTAGGCATAGGCGACCGCGAGGCCCTAGACGGCGGCGGCGAGTAGGACATAGCATTTGGTCTATTCAATACGCTCCCAAGGCCGCCATACCCGGCCGCAAGCATCTGTTCAACCTGCCGCAATTTCGGAAGCCCTTGGGCCTTTTCGCCGGCCTCGCGCACTTGGATCAGAAAGAGGCTGCTCTGAGAACTGACTAGCTGGTATTTCATGGCCAGATTCAAGGCTTCCTGTCCGTCTGCCATCTCTAGCCGCTGGCGTCCGCCCAAGCGCCGCAGGTCGGGATTGTCGCAGACGATAATCTCCCCGGCCCGGGCGAAATGGTCTTGGCCGTTCACCCGCCACTTGAGTTTAGGCGTGTTCTGGAGAGGCCGCTCAAAGGCCGCGAAAATATGCAGGGTCTCCCCGTCATAAAGGTATTTGGGCAAAACCGTCCGCCACACCGGTTCCGCTCCCCAGTCTATTTCCACCTCGGCCGCTTTTTGGCCCCGCATCCGATTCAACTGCCGGCTTATGGCCGCCTCAAAGTCATCCCTCGGGCTTATCAGTTCACAGGCTCCCCCGGTCTCTTCGGCCAGTTTACGCAAAAGGCTCTCGGCCGGCGCCGAACTCACCCCGATGGCAAAAACCCGCTGGCCGGACTGGAGGGCGGTTTTGACCGTGTTGGCCGTGTCCCATATATCGCCATCGGTGATCAGAAGGAGGTCCGCCCGGTCTTCCGAGCCGCTTATGTCTTTAAAGGTGGAAATGATGGCTTCATTCATGGCCGTGCCCCCCAGGTCGGCCACGGTCGCCTCAATGAGCCGGCCCAAAACGGCCAGGCCTTCCGGGTCGCAGGCGGTTAAACGGTTCATATCGTGCTGAACATAGCTTCCGAAGCGGCTGTAAGAGACGGCATCCAAGGGGCCGAGTTGCTTCAGAAGTCTCCGCATGGCCTCCTTGGCTCCTTCCATACTGTCGCCATTCATTGAACCGGAACAATCCACCAGAATTTTCAAGCGCAAAGGGCCAGGCTTAACTTCTGGGCCGGATAAATCCGGGCAGAAACTGGCCAGCACAACTTCCGCCCTCTCGTCCGGCCCGCTTAAAGCGAAGGACCGGCCGGTCAAGCCGTCGAAATTTATAACCACGTCCCGGTCCAGCTTGGCGCCGGGGGCCAGGGTCACGGTCATGGTTTCATCGGTTGCCTGGCAGATTATCTGGTGGGTGGGGGAACTCAAACAGGCCTTGGCCAGTTCACCGACCACTTCCAGCTTGAGGGTCAGGGGGTAGTCGGCCGCCAGGTCAACACGGTCCGTTTCATGTGGGGCCAGGCCCCCTTAGGCGTGAGGGTCGCCATAGCGGGGGGCTATGACCGTGGGCAGACGCAGGCTTAAGTGGCCTTGCTCGAAGCGCAGAAGCTGGGCGTATCTAACCTCGACTAAAACCTCCTCACCCGACTTGATGTTGCCGATATTGGCTGTGAACAGGCCGTCAGCGGATTGGTTAACCATTATTGGGGCGTCGCCCTCGTCTATGGCCTTTTCATAGTCATCTTCGGCTTTTTGGCGGCCGATTACGGTCCCCACCAGTTCCCGGCCGGCCAAGGTCACCCGCAAATCCAACAACGCGGCCCCATAAGGCAGAGGGAAGGTATAAACGAATTCATAAGCGTCACGGCTGGTGTTGACGAATTTCTGGCGCTGGCTAAGGCTGAGCATTAGGCCGCTCAGTCCGCCGGTCATATCCACGGCCTTCAAAGGCGAATTGAAGGATTCAGGCGTGGACTTAAAAATAGGGCCGCTGTTTTTCTGGATCGGCATTTCTCACTCCTTGAATATCTTTTGGGCTAAAATCAATGCTTCCTTAGCCAAGGACCGGATTTTCTCCGGGGTCCAAGAGGCTTCTGCGGGATTAATCTGCAGTTCAACGCCCGGCGCGAGGAGGATATGGCTGCGGACTTCCACCTCGCCGGGAGTTCGAGGGCGGGGCGGCACAGGCGACTCAGCCCCGGTCAGAATGTCGCGGATGCGTTCCAAGGCCACCCCGGCGGCGGAGAGTTTTTTTATTTCCAAAAGCCGCCTCAGGTGGTTCGTGGTGTAATGGGCGGCCCGGCCTTCACCGACCGGGCGTTCCAGAAGCCCCTTTTGAATGTAGAAGCGAATGGTTCTGACCGACAGATCAGTCAATTGCGCTAATTCATTCAACCTGAAGGTTTTGTTTTCCATCTTCCATAATCCTGTAGCCTTACCGGTCAATTGGATTAGTCTCTATAGTTATAACAATACAACTTGACATTATAGATGTCAAGTTGAAATGTAAGACAATGTTGGGAGCAAGTAAAATGTCCGAAAGTAATAGCGTAAGAGTTGTCCGATGCGTAAAGGAGGCATATAAGGAGGTCTCCATGGAACGTACGGAGTTGTTAAGGGAGATAACCGCTCTTTCGGCCCTGGCGGTCTATCCTCTTGGCAATCACTTTTGGCCGCCTCGGGCGTATATCTCCGCCACCCGCCGAAACTCACGAACCATCTCCCGCTGGCTGTATTCGATGGTGCGGAGCAAGAGCCTCAAATCCTCAGACCAGGCTTCCCCGCCCCCGGTCTCGGAAAGGTGTTTTTTCAACAACCCGCCCAGACGGCCTAGATCGGCCTTGGTTCTTAAAAGAGCCAGCACCGCCTCTTTATTCACCAGGCTGCGGACTTCCTAGGCCAGGCAGACCTGCCGGACGAAGTTGGAAATGGACAGACCGGCCTGGCTGGCCATAGCGGCCACCAAGGCGTATTCTTCGGTCGAGAGATAGGCTTTAACGTGGGGTTTGGTGGTCGGCATGAATACTCCTTTCTTGAGGCCGCCGGGAGCGGCGGCATGTTCAGCGTTGAACCGAAGGTGAATAAGCTCCCGCTGGGAAGCGGGCAGGATGGCGGGGTGGTGACACCCCGCATATCCTGCCAGAAACAACGTCAATTTTTTTCAAGGAATTTCTGTAAAAAACCCTGTATTTTTGCTGATTCCAGAGTATTCGGGAAAAGTAGTATAAATTCTTGTCCCGCCTTGAAAGTTCCGGCTTGATGGATAAAAAAATAGAATCGGCCTGAACTCTCTCCAAACTTCCGCAAGTTTCGCCTTGATTCTTGATTTTCCGGCCTCCTGATGACGCTGGATGTTGCACAATGTTGACTTGAGCCCTTAAATATGTAAAATTGGGCCTTTTCCAACTAAAAATAGCCGAGGCCCCGAGACCTCGGCCATCTGGAGATTGAAACGTGGCCGTCACCAAAGAACGGATTCGGGGCGGAGCGCCAGGCCCCTTTCTGATGGGCACAGGAGGGCTCAGGCACGGATTTGGGGGGTCATGCCCACACCTATTGCCGCTTTGGGCTATTAGGCCGGCCTGATTCATTTCAGGCCCCCGGCCCGGAGGCTTGGGGATTTTCCCCTAGCCGCTCTTGTTCCCAAACCAGATTTTTGAGGAAGTCCGGGTTGACTAGCAGCACCACCCGGAGGGTGCCGTGTTTGGGACCGGGGCCAAGGCCGGAGCGAAGCGGCGCGGCCGAGGCAATCAAGCCGGCCGCTTTCAATAAGGCGATGGCCCTTTCACAGCGGCGCATCTCCAAGCCGGATTCCTGGGCGATGGTTTTATGGCCCAGACCGATGAAACCGTCTCCGTCCGTGGAGAGACCCACCCGGCAATTATGGCTATCCAGATGCTTCAGGATAACGCCCAGAACCGCCAGACAGGCCTCCCGGCCTTCACTCCTGGTTTGCCGTCCAGGGCCTCGGAAGACGGGGCTCTTTTGAGGCTGATGGAACCACCGGGCCGCCAGCTCGGCGGTGAAACTCTGGCCCTCCGGCCCGCCAACCTGGCCGGACTGGTCAGGCTCAATCCGGGGCCGCCTGGGGTCATGCCCGCACCGATTCCCCTGGCTGAAAGAGCTAGGAAACGGCTTCATGGCCGCCACCATTTTAAAGTGGTGATATTGCTGGCATTTGCTTGGGTTTGATGACGACAGGGAAAAGCTATTTTGCCGGCAGGGTATAAATAGGGTATAAAAAAAGGAGAAGCACCTATGACCAAATTTCCATAAGTGCTTGATTTTATTGGTGCGCCCGGCAAGATTCGAACTTGCGACCTACGGATTCGTAGTACTTATAAGCCACTTTTAACGAATTTGCCCCACATTGACTTATTTTGACAATTCAAGATGTTATCCTAAAACGCCTTTTATAAAATCCGTAGGTTTTGGGCTTGATTTCACCAAAAGTGTGGGGTATAGTGTGGGGCAGATGGTCACAATGAAGCAAACGGATTGAAAATCCGTTTTTGAATTGTTTTTCGGGTTTATAAATCCATATTGGGGCTAAATCATGTGGGGCATAGTGTGGGGCAAATTTTTTACCTATTATTACAATGCCTTAACTGGGCGGACTTTATTGAACACCCATTAAGATGGAGAGGCTTGATATGGCAGCACGAACCAGGCATATGGTCATAGGATATGCGGGAATATATTATGTGGAAGCGCCTCGCCCAACCGGCAACGGGGTGGAGAAAATCTATTACATACGCTACCGAAAGCAGGGGAAGCTCATAGAAGAAAAAGTCGGCGGACAATATCGCGACAACATGACCCCCGCCAAGGCTGCCGTCCTTCGAGGCACCCGCATAGAAGGCAAAGAGTTGCCCAACAAGGAACGCAGATCAGCGGCCAAAGCCGCCGCCGCCCAGGCAAATGCGGAATCAGGCTCTACCTTAAGCGCTCTTTGGGAATTTTTTGTGGAAGAGAAAAAAAACAACCGCAGTTTTCGGGATGAACGCTACCGCTACAATCTTTATCTGGCTCCCTTGTTTGGCTCCAGAATCATCTCCGATATCACTATTCAGGAGATTGAACGGTTACGGGCCGACTTGGAAGAAAGCGGCAAAGCTCCAGCGACGGTTAAGCATGTGCTTAGTCTTTTGAAACGCCTCTTTTATTTTGGTTTGCGTAAAGGCTATCTTGAATCACTGCCGGCACGGATTCAGTATATCGCCATGCCGCCAATAGACAATAAAGTCACAGAGAATTTGACCAGGGAACAAGCCCAAAAACTTCTTAAAGCCTTGGATGAGGAAGCGGATCAGTCCGCGGCTTCGCTGGTCCGTTTGGCCTTGTTTACCGGTATGCGTCGGGGAGCCCTCCTCAACCTGCAATGGGACGATCTGGATTTTGAACGTGGCTTCATCACTTTACGAGGGGAAGTGGCTAAAAAGAAAAGAACAGAAATCATACCAATGAATGCCCAAGCCAAGGCCGTTCTGGAGAACCAACCGCGAACGACCAGCCCTTACGTTTTTCCCGGCAAATACCCCGACCGTCCAAGAGTCGGCCTAGAAAGTTTGTGCCGGCGGGTACGCGAGAAGGCCGGGCTCCACCAAAACTTTCGTCCCCTGCATGGTTTGAGACATTCTTTCGCTTCCTGGCTGGCCAGTTCCGGGAAAGTTTCCATGTTTGAGTTGCAGAAACTCCTGACCCATTCCACCCCTCAAATGACTCAGCGGTATGCCCATTTGCACGACGAAACACTGCGCAAGGCCTCTGATTTGGCCGGAGCCCTGTTCGGCCAAATTCAGGAGAAATGAGCGCCGCTTGCCGAGGCTTTAAGGATTTGCATAACTATAATGATATGAATTTACAATTAAAACCACTCGTTAAGCGGATGCTATTGATTACCAACCCATCATTATGCGGCAAATTGACGTAATACACACAAATGTGTATTATTAGCCCCTAGGAACTAGAAAGAACATGACGGCCAAGGAAGTGATACAGCGGTTAAAGATGAACGGATGGTTTGAACTGCCGGGTAAGAAGACCGGACATAGACAGTTCAAGCATCCTACCAAGCCCGGCAAGACCACAGTTACTATGCACCCCGGCGACATCCCCAAGTGGACACTCAAGAAAATTGAAGAACAATCCGGGGTTAGTATGCGTTAAGGGCTTCTCCTTGCCAGACCCTGGCGAGAAATGAGGTAGGCTAATGGATATGCATGCTTATTATGCGGTTTTTGTACCTGAGGATAACGGTAAAGTATCCGTATGGTTCCCCGATGTCCCTGGTTGCCAGACCTGGGGCGAAAATATGGAACACGCCTTCGCTCAAGCTATGGAGGCCTTGGAGAGCCACTTGGAAGTTCTGATGGACGATGATGACCCCATTCCAGCTCCAGCGCGTCATGAAGAAATCCTGGCCAAGGTGCGCCGAGATTTTGAGACGGAAGGCGAGGCTATGCCCCAGGAAGCCGTGTTGCAGCTTGTGCCCGTTCCTGACGTGCAGGAAAAACCCTCCCGCGTGAACGTTTCGTTCCGCAAATCAACTCTGGCCATGATAGACCGCAAGGCCGCAGCCGCTGGCATGACCCGCTCGGGATTCCTTTCCAAGGCGGCCGAGTCCTTTCAGGTGGAGAGGCAGTCCAGCTAAAAGGCCTAATACCCACCGAAGGCCATGATGCCTATCTCGAGGCCCATGAGGCCCATGTCGAGTTGATCCCTTGGCAAAATTGACCGAGGGCAACAGCTTTTAGCTCAAATTTATTCAGAGGAATACTGATGCCAGACCCTTCAGAAAAACTTGGGCCTATGCCGTCCTACAAAAAACTCAACTGGCGGCAGCGCGGGTTTTGGCAACAAATATTCAGTATTATCAGCGTATTGATTAGTGGGGCCATTTTTTGTACTTTTTGGATCTCTTTGAAAAACGCAGATTCCTGGCCGAGATTAATAAATTACAATTAGGTGAAAAAATTGATAAAAATACGTTCAGCCTGATTGAAACGACCATAAATTCAATGTTCCGGGGGGATGTGCTATTAGTTGTCATCATAGGCGTAGCTTGTCTAGCTCTGTTGTATTTACTGCTAAAATGGTCAGGTCAGATAAATTGGGCCACGCCGGTGACGCTCTATAAAGCCGTTGAATTTTCATCGGCCCTGCGTGACCTGGGTATAATCAATCCACGCGAACAGCTTGAGTTTATTACAAAAAAGAAAATACCGGTTTATATTGCCTTTGAGCCACTTCTGGGAAGCCAAAAGGGAAACGTAAAAGCTAAACTTTATGTATTTGGAAATAAGGAGTATTTTGTGGCTGGAAGTTTTTTGGCCTCAAATATTGGCCGGCGTACTCTATGTTTGGCGCTTGAAGACTATGAAACGATAGTTCAGGAAGGCCAAAGGGCCACTGATTTAGGCGAATTTATATTATTGACTAACAAAGATAAGGAAATCGACCAATTAAGAGATGAACTAAAACGCCAGAAAGACGAATTGGAGAAACATATAGCTGAAAAAGATGATTTAAAGCAGAAACTTGGAGCCGCCATCGCCCGTGAGGGAAAAGGGTTCAAGTCCATTCGAGACTCCTTACCGCTCTGGCAGGTGGTGGTTCCAATGCTGGAACGCCTGAAAAAAGATGGCAAGCCCAGCCAATATACCAAAAATTTGATTCAAAATGCCTTCCTCGCGGCCCTCGAAAACTCAAAAGTGTCAAAAACCACTTTGTCCAAACTTTTTGACAATAAAGACAACAAATTACCTGATTGGCTGCTTGAAATCATCAAAGATGACCTGGGAGATTTGGCCAGTAAAGGCGGCCGCCCCTCGGCCTAACCCCAGACGGCTGCCTTAAATTTTTGGCGTTAGACCAGAGTTGATATGTTTTTATCTACTTGATTATATTATATATATCCTTGGAAACCCCAGAGTGCCCCAGTACTCTGGGGTTTTTGCTTTAATAATGGGGATTTTTTAATTTTTTCAATTGGTTATTTTATTTACAGGCAAAGAGGTTCTTGCCATAACCATTGAAAAAAGAAAGGAAGAAACAACCGTGACCCCTAGACCCAAATTGACCGAAACCGAAGCCGCAGCCTATCTGCGAATCCGGCCAAACACCTTGGCTGTCTGGAGGTGTAAACATCGTGGCCCGCAGTACATCAAATTGGGCTCGCGTGTCATATACGATCCAGATGACCTTGATGCTTTTATGGCAACGCACAAGATCAGAACCCAGGATTGTGAGTTTGGTTCACCCTCTCCGACCAAAGAGGCTGAAAAATGACAACGGATCAAGACCTAAAGATGGCCGAGGCGTTGGCCGACACCAACAACGAGACCTTGGACCGGACGGTCAGGCAAATCTTTCAACAACTCAACGCCGGTCAAATAAGCCTGGAGGAAGCGGAAAAGCGTCTTATCGAAGCCGCCGAGGTCTCGGCCCTACCCTTGCCCGAAATTCTGGCCGCCCTCAGGGTGGCCAGACCTCCGGTATCGCCCTCTCCTTCTACTATAATAGGCGCGACGCCAGATGAGGAAAATACATCTCCCGGAGCCGCCTTTCTGCCGCCAACTCCGGGCCGTCTCCCGCCTCCGCCTCTGGAGGCTCTGCCCCAGACCGCCCAAAATCTGCTTTTGGAATCCGCCCAGGTCTTCGGTGATTTGCCCTTGGAAGTCCCAATGGTCTCCTTTCTGGCCTTCCTTTCCGGTTGCGTAGGGCGAAGCGTGGTCTTGGAAATCAAACCCGGCTGGCAAGTGGCCGGTAATCTGTATTTGGCCATTGTGGCCTCCAGCGGCTTGGGCAAAAGCCCCTGCGCCAACGCCTTTATGCGCCCCCTTTGGCGTCTTGACCATCAAGCCCGGGAAAGCTGGAAATCCGAAATGGCTCTTTACCAGGCTGAATTGGAGGAACGGAAACAGACCAGCCAAGATTCATCGAATCCACCGCCTAAAATCCCGGGCTTAACCCAATACCTCGTGGATGACGCCACCTTGGAGGCCATCAGCGGCATACTGGCCGAAAATCCACGGGGGCTACTCTGGTGTTGTGACGAACTGGCCAGCTTCATGCAGGCCCTGGACCGTTACGGCAACGGCAAAGGCGGTTCCAAAGGCCGGCTTTTATCCAGCTATGACGGCTCGCCCTGGAAGACCACTCGCTGCGAAAAAGACAAAAACCATAATGTCTT
>Ga0268262_10004114_pt1 | contig 15229 bp, 15 predicted proteins | sample TergutNc150P3_FD_190354 | JGI IMG/M metagenome (GOLD analysis project Ga0268262, IMG submission 190354) | Nasutitermes corniger P3 segment gut microbial community from laboratory colony in Florida, USA - Nc150 P3 (SPAdes) (version 2) | ecosystem: Host-associated > Arthropoda: Insects >... | reverse complement strand
GTCGTGAATCAGCCCCGTATTAGGATTAGAATTGAAGCGGAATCCATACCGCGCAAGCTCGTATCTTTTCTGCGGCTCAATTATGGCGATGTGCAAATAACCAAATCGGGCGATTTTGCCGAGTCCGCTCCGGATTCCGCATCTATGCCTGTACAGGATATGAACTGGTACAAAGAAGCAAAGGCTAATATGACCCCCGGCAACAACCTACGAGTTTTCAGGCGTATGCGCGAAATGACCCAGAAAGAGCTTGCCGAAAGAATAGGCGTAAGCAAGCAGCAGATTTGCAATATGGAAAACGGGCGTTCCCCAATAGGAAAAAAGATGGCTGTGCGACTTGGCGAGGCTTTGAACAGGCCGTATAATAATTTTTTTTGGTAGATGTTATCTAAATTACCCCTAATGCTGCAACCCAGAAAAGAGATTCAAAACATTTCGGATTATGTCCCGGGCAAGTCCATTGACGAAATCAAGGAAAGGCATAAACTTTCCCGCGTTATTAAACTTGCCTCCAACGAAAACCCGCTTGGGCCAAGTCCGCTTGCAATGGCAGCATATAAGGAATGCGCTCAAAAACTGCACTTATATCCAAGAGGTTCTGCGCCGGAGCTTGTGAAAAAACTCGCTTTGAAATGGAAGGTTAAATCGGAAAATTTAATCATAGGCAATGGCTCAGACGAGATTCTGGATTTGGTGGCAAGGGCTTATTTGAACAAAAGTGATTATGCAGTTGGGGCAAAATCCACGTTTTCCGTTTATGCCTCGGCAACTCTGCAAACAGGGGCAAAATACAAAGGGCTTGCGCTTGAAAATTTTTGCTACCCGCTGAACGGTTTGCTCAAATTCCCAAAAGCAAAAATCATTTTTATTTGCAATCCAAATAATCCAACTGGAACTTTTTATTCCAATAAAGTTATCTATAAATTTTTGCAAAAAGTTTCCAAAAATTGCCTCGTTGTGCTGGATATGGCTTATGCAGAATACGCTGGCGAAAGCGAGCCGCCTTTGAGCAAGTGGATAAAGCAATTCCCAAATCTTTTATGCACACGCACGTTCAGCAAACTCTACGGGCTTGCGGGGCTTAGAATAGGTTATGGAATAGCATCTGCAAATATTATAAACACGCTCAAAAAAATAAAGCTGCCTTTTAATTCAAGCTACTCCGCTCAAATAGCAGCAGCGGCAGCCCTTGAAGACAGAGATTTTATTGAAAAATCTTTAAATATGAACACAGAAGGGCGCGAGCATTTAACCAAGCGTTTGCAGAGTTTTGGTTTTGAGGTTTTGCCCTCGTCTGCAAATTTTATTTGCGTTAGAATAGACCCGCGAGCGGCAGAACTTGTGGCTTGGCTAGAGAGCAAAGGCGTGATAATCCGGCAGTTGAGCAGTTTTGGTATGCCTCAGCACGTGCGCATAACTGTTGGAACAAAAAGAGAAAACTCCACCTTGCTCGCTTTATTGACTTATCTGTTTAATAAATAATTGTTATAGGTACTTATTATTTTTTTCTCAAGAGCCGACTACGACCGCCCCATTGTCTTAAAATGAGTACTTGGTTATCTTTCGATACAATCATATCATGTGTTTCAGTTGAGAAATATTTTGCACTTTCTAAATTACCTGTAATAGCTAAAACTTTTTCTATTACCACATAACTGGTGTCTTCGTACGGTCCACTACCATCGGCGTTAAAAGTCCATATATTTTTTTCATTATTATCAGCAACCCATGAACCAATCAGCCATTCAGGATAATCCATAAAAACTTCTCCATTTGTTGAATTATAGTGTGAATGTAGAAATTTACTATATTCCCCATTATGTCAAAAACAATTCTTTTATTTCCGGGGCAAGGCTCCCAATATGTTGGAATGGGCAAAACTTTGTCCGAGACTTTTGAACCAGCCAAGACTTTGCTAAAAAAAGCAGACGAGGTTTTGGGCTTTGAGCTTTCAAAAATAATGCAAGAAGGCCCAGAGGAACTTCTCAAAAGCACAGATAACACCCAACCGGCTCTTTATGTTTGCTCTTGCATGGCTATGGAACTTTTAAAGAGCAAAAATATGTCTTTTGATTATGCGGCAGGGCATTCGCTTGGCGAGTATTCCGCGATTTATGCAGCGGGCGGTTTTTCCTTTGAAGACGGGCTTCGTTTGGTACGTGTTCGCGGCGAGCTTATGGCAAAAGCTGGCGAGCTAAAACCGGGCGCAATGGCGGCTGTGCTCAAATTATCCGAGGCAGATTTAAATGCCGCTCTTGCAGAAGCTCAAGATGCGGGCGTTGTGGTTGCGGCAAATTTCAATTCGCCCGGGCAAATAGTTATCAGCGGTTCAAAAGAAGGCGTTGCAAAAGCCTCTGAAGTTGCCAAGGCAAAGGGCGCAAAAAGAGTGGTTCCGCTTCCCGTTTCTGGTGCATTCCACAGCCCTTTAATGGAATATGCTTTAGCGGGCTTAAAAGAAGCCATTGAAAAAACAGCATTCAACGATTCCAAAGTTCCTGTGATAGCGAATGTGACTTCTCAGCCAGTTAGCAAAGGCACGGAGTTCAAAGACCTTTTGGCAAAGCAACTTATTTCTCCGGTTCGTTGGCAACAGAGCATGGAAACAGCGGTTTCTCTCGGTGTTGAAAGGGGAATTGAAATTGGAGCTGGCAAAGTTTTGGCAGGCTTGATGGGCGTTATCAACGCTAACGTTAAGGTTTATTCTGTTGAAACAGAGGAGCAGCTAAACTCAATAGCCTAGAGAGCTTTTTTTCAATTTCTTGCCAATTTCCGCTTTCCATTTCGGAGACGGTGAATACGCTTGCGCCAAAAGAGACAAAATCACAGCCTGCTTCAAAATAATTTCTGATATTGTCTTCTTTCACTCCGCCGCAGGCTAGCAAAGGAATTTCTTTGAATGGGCCGCGCAACTCCTTTACGTATTTTTCGCCGCCCAAAGAAGACACGGGAAAAACCTTTATCGCTGTTGCGCCTAGCATAAATGCCTGCATAATTTCTGTTGGGGTTAAGGCGCCCGGAATGCAGGGAATGCTTTTTTCTGCGCATTTTTGAACAAGAGCGGGATTTGCGCCCGGGCTAACTATGAATCTAGCTTCGCAGTCAATAGCAATTTGCAAATTTCGCTCGGTTATCACAGTTCCTGCGCCAACAATCAATCCCTTTTTTTTGCCTTCTTTGCACAAATTTTTGAGCGCGAGTGCGGCATTTTCTGTGTTGAGCGGAACCTCTATAAATTTGAGATTTGCTTTTAGACAAGTTTCAATGCAATTCGACACCTGCTTGGGAGGAAGCCCGCGAGCTATGCCTAAAAAAGGGCTTTTGCGGAATTCTTCTAAAAAAACTGAATTCAAATTCATATCACTCCCTCATTTGCGCAATTTGATAGCTCAAAATACCGTGTGCCACTGCTACGTTCAAAGATTCCAAAGAATTTTCCATATCTATTTTTACCCATTCGTCTGCTAGTTCGCTAACCTGTCTATTTGTGCCGGAACCTTCGTTGCCAATTAGGAGTGCTATTTTTTTTGCTTGGCGATGGCTTAATTTTGTTATGCTTTTTTTTGCGTGCGGCGAGCTTGCAACTATGCAAAATCCTTTTTGCCTTAAAAGAGAAAAACGTTCTTGCAAATCTATGCCCGTTTCAAAAGGCGTTCTCAAAAAACATCCCGAAGAACCTCTAACCACTTTTGGGTTAAAGGGGTCAACAGTGCCTCTGCCTAAAATAATTCCGTCTATGCCAAAGCCAACGGCATTGCGAAAAAGCGAACCCAGATTGCCAGGGTCTTGAACGGCATCTACAAGGGTTATTGTGTGTGCAGTATCGTAGTTTGGTTTTTCGTTTGCGAGGCGGCACACGGCAAAAATTCCCTGCCCACTTACAACAGAGCTTGCCTGTTTCATTTGTGATGGAGTAAGTGAATGAATGCGAAGCCCAGATTCTTTTATTTTTTTTCTCAGTTCTTCATCGTCAAAAGTTTCGTCAACATAAACTCCTTGTACCAAATCTTTGTGATGCTCTGCAATTTCAACAACAACCCTCGCACCTTCTGCCAAAAACAAGCCCTCTTTTTCCCTGCCTTTTTCTGTAGCCAAAGAGTGTATGGCCTTTAGCCAAGGCAGTTCTTTTTCTTCGCGTTTTGCTGGGGCTGCGCGCCAAGGCAAAGCGGCTTTCTTCTCATCTTTTTCTTTTTTCTTTCCCGCCCAAGGATTTTCATCGCCAAGCTCGTCTCTGGAATGTCCAAAGCTTTTGGTGTAGGCGGTTTTAATTGTGGATTTCTGCATACTCGGGTATAATGTAGAAACTTACGATTTCAGTTGTTGACAATTTGCCAACAACTCAGTACAACAAGAGCACAAAATCAAGCAAAAATAAGTGGGCAATTTTTTCATATTAATAAATATACATTTTTCTATCTTTTCTATATTTTGTTATCCTTGTTTTTACTTTTTGCCACACCTATTATAGCACTTGCTCAACCTAATTTTTATTATGCTAAAGAATATTCTGCTTCTAATTCAACCAGTGTTAGTTCTTCTAGCGTTCCTTCTTCTGATTCCTGTTGTTCATCGGGTTCAGGTGGTGGTAGTTCGTCTAGTTCTAGCGGATCTTCTAGTTCAGGTGGCGGTTCATCAGGTTCAGGTGGTAATGGCGGTGCTGTTGATCCTAGCTCCGATTCAGGTCAGAAATCTTGTTTGCATGAAGAGTATAGTAATCCTTGGGTTGGTTGCGGTGGCTGGCAAATGCGTAAAAATGATGTTGTCTCGTGGACTTGGGCAACTAGTTGCAGAGTATCTTTGGCTATTCCTGACGGCGCTAATGTTTACGCTGGTGTTGCGACTATCTCTACGGAAGGTAAAGGGTCTATTTTTCTTTCTTATCCTGCGAATGAGTACAACATGGTTGGGTTTGAGGGTCCTCTTGGTGTTAATGCCGTGTATGTTATAAATGCTTGTTGGTTTTATACCCTTGATGGTGAGGATCCTTGTTCCGATTCTACTGTTGTTAGCGATTTTTGTCGTTGCGTTCGCAACCCTACTCCTGATTGTTCGGTTCCTTCTGATTCAACGGGTGGCGGTTCCTCTAGTTCCGATGGCGGTGGTTCGTCTGATTCGGGTAGCAGTTCTTCCAGCAATGAACCATCATTGTCTTCCAGTGATAAGTCTTCGTCTTCCTCCAGCGATGAGCCATCGTCTTCTTCCTTCAACGAAGAACCATCTTCTTCCAGTGATAAGCCATCGTCCTCCTCTAGCGAAAAACTTTCATCCAGCTCATCAAGTTCCGAGCCGGAGCCTTCTTCCTCTTCTTCTGATGTGCCTTCCAGCTCCAATTCAGAAACAGGCGACGGTGTGTGCGTGGCATCCAAGCCATTTCTGCAAAAACCCGCAAGCTACTACGATGACTGGGTTTATATGGGCAAAGAAACCTACGGCAGCAGGCATGTGAGAGGCCCAGCCAAGTTCAGCACGAAATTCTTTGACGTGCTGGGAAGGGCTTATGACAAGATGAAAGCAAATATAAAATACTATGTTTTCAAAGAGGCTATTGAAAGTAAGCATAAGGTTGCGTTGGAGTTTGAGGTTTATATGAGAGTAATAAAAGACAGCGATGGGAACGATGTGCGGGTATTTGTAAAAGAGGATAAAGCAAATGGGCTTAGGAAGGATTCGAGTTTTTATTGGAATGGGAGTTGGGAGGTGTTAGAAAAAAATGATGTGACTAGGACTATTAAGTCAAGAACTTCGTTGGGGGTGAAAATTGTTAGTTTGCACGATATTCAATGGAGAGTAATAAGCAATGTGATGACTAACAAATATAATGATACTGTTGCTTATGACCAATATTTTTGGGAAAACGGGAGATTGTCAAAAACGATATTCAATGGAGTGAAAAGGATTTTTATTTATGGGAAAACTTTGCGGGATACGGTCAAAGTGGTTCCACATGACAAAAATGTTTATCCATATCACCCAGGCTATGATAACAGTGCTGGAATAATTCCTGATGAGAATGACCCTGAGTACAAATATTTTTTAATGAGTCCTTACTCAGTGTACAAAGTGCCTCAAACTGTACCGAAAACTATGCCAATGCTATTTAAGCAATATAACAAGGTTGCGGAGGTAAAAGGTCTTAAGGTCATATACAAACATCCTGTATTTAAAAATTGCACCAATAAAGACAGCATTTATCTTTATGGCGAAAGCAGAGGGTCTTCTGGTTTTGAGCCCAATTTAAATTCGGAATGCCAAGTCGGCTATGATGGCTGCTACAGGCTGGATTATTATCCGAAAATTGAGGGTGAATTCATAGAATTATATCAATCCCATATCAAATACGACAAGACAGCCAAGAAATGGCGTGAATACTGCGTGTCGCGCAGTGAATTGGACTCAACTTATTTCCATGAAATAACTCATATAGGCAATGGCAAAGTAGTATTGGCGGACTATGCTAAAGAACATATGCCGAGTAAAACGGAAGCATTTACAACGAGAGATTTATGTGAATCTGCAAGGCTGAAAGGAAAAAATGTATTTAAAGAGCATTGGGATGCTTGGTATATGAGAGAGAAAATGCATTGCAATGGCGGTAACTATAGCGATGAGATTTGTCGGAAAGGCAATGGCGACCTCAAAAGTCCCTGGCTGCGTCCTTTCAGATTAGGAGAGCTTTGTGATGAATCTGATTAAAATAGTGTTCTTTACGCTTGTCCTTGCGGTATCAGTTTTTGCACAAACAAAGGCTTGCTGTGATTATTCAAAAAAAACTGAACATTCAAGCCAAGAAAAAGCTCGCATAGCCGAATTGCGGAAAGAAATTGAAATTCTCAATCAAGAAAAAGACAAGAGACTGCGAGAACTAGATGTCAAATTTATTGACATTGAGCGCATTATTGATCAGAAGGCGAAAGAATGCTCGGCATTTGATACGCTACATCCACGGAAGCTCTATGAATCACCTGATACCACCATAATGTTTTATTTAATTATTCACAGGGACTGCAAGGAGACAAAGAAATTCGTCATTGAAGACAGAAAAAACAAAGTTGAAAAAGATTCGTTCTACTATGACAACGGGCATTGGATGGTTTCGGAAAGTTATCGGATAAAAACCGAAACTGGGGAATCGTTGGAAATTTATAAATATAGAGTAGACGATGGCGGAGACGATATAACAATTCGAGACGGGCAAGGACGTGTAACCAATAAGATGTCCATTAGCAAAAATAACGACACGCTCAGGCATGAAAGATATTTTTGGGAAAAAGGTAGATTGGTAAAAACTATATTTAAAGGTGTTACAAGAAATTTTATTTATGGCACTCCTTGTGATTCCGTGATAGTTGAGCCTCCTGAGGCTGCTGAGCCAGCGTCATGGGATTTTGGTCGATCTCCAGTATACAATAAAAGTTTTGGGCTGATTCCAGAAGAAAACGACCCCGAATACGATAAATTTAAAATGTTTCCCTACGGAGGTTATCACATTACTTCTGAATTGCTAGAAAGGCAGAAAGCTCGTTGCGAGGAATATAAAAAATCGCAAAGTAAGAAAGGGAGTAGGAAATGAAATTATTTATAATGTCTATTGCCGTTCTCTATGCTCTCGCATTGTCAAGCGATATCGCAGAAAGTAAAGCTGCTGAATATTGTTTCAAAAAAGAAGAATGGGCTTTTTTGAGATTAAGAAGTGTGAAACAAGAATCTCGTTTTAAAGAAAATGTAGTTTATTTGCCTGAGGAATATAAATATTGCAAATTAAATTCAGAGAAAACTCACGCAAAAGTAAGTTTTGATGAAAATTTAGTGTTGGAAACACCTTATAGCAGTTTTACTTCTCACAACTATGAAAAAAAATATGACAGCATATTTGTAAGCGAAATTTATGGATTTCATTGTTCCTTAAGCGGGTGGTCGCATTTCGGTGGAAGGGACGATTTCGGAATAATATCATATATAAAAGAATGCATATTAAAACCTGAGAAAGAATGCACAGAAGAGAACGAAGAAAACGATAACGAAGAAAAATAAAGAGTATAATAATATCATTTTCCCAATCTTAAAAAGATCAATAGGAAAAATTTTTACAGTAGAGATAGTTGTAGAGGCGGAATGCCCAAGCGATGCAAGTGATACAAATTACAGCGAGAAAAAAAGCATCAAAATCAATAGACCCATTGTCATAATTGGGGAATGTACTAAGTGAGGCTAAATGGAGTATGGGCAAGGAAGCCTACGGCAGCAGGCACGTGAGCGGTTCGACTTTCTATCTTTTATTTATTAAAGAGGTATTTGTGGGAAAAATATATGCAATTAAAATTATTATATGCTTTATGCTTATACAAAGCGCATTCGCTGATATATGCGATTTCGAATATACGTGGGCTTATTACACAGATAGATTTGGGGCTAATTATTATGATGATTTAGGACCTCCTCCCACTATTGTAGATGGTGGAGATCCTACTGAATGTCCAGAAGATCTTATTGACACCATAACGACTGGTGTTTATCCTGGTGGGCAGAAAGTTATTCAAATGTCGACTTTGCTAGGGGGTGGATGCCATAAAATTGAAACGAAACTGCTTGATAGCATGGGTAATACTGTAAAATCTAGCAGCGAGCAAATGACGATTTTGCGAGGAAGCTGCCGTAAAATTGAAATGAAAATATTTGATAGTATGGGTAATACTATAAAATCTAACAGCCATATAATAAAAGGTGAATACACATTACAGATAACCGAAGACGGCATCACAAGAAATGTCATTCACACGGATACGCCTTGCGATTTTACGCTATTAGATACCTCTTCAGGTGAAAGCACTGCTTTTCATTTTGATGGCTCTGAAAAAGATAGCGCTTTGGAGTGCAAAAAAATAGCTAAAAATCTTCCTGAACAATTTTGTTTTTTCATAAGCAGTCAGATAGGAGAATGTGAGAAATATACAAGATATATGGAATATATGGAAGAACATTTAAAGAATTGGGAAACTCTTTTTAAATGAACAAAGCAAATATAAAATACTATGTTTTCAAGGAGGCTATTGAGAAAATGAGCGGGATGTTGAGCTTGAGGATTCCAGATGTTTGTAGGTAAAATAACGGTTCTTTCGCTCTTGGTATTTTGTGGCAATATTTTCGCACGGCCTGAACGCGAATATGTGCGTGAATATGAGAGGGAGGATATTGTTACCAGTTGCGATGATACCCTCAATGTTGAGTTTCAAGAAATTATCCGGGACCCTGACCCTTGGCACGCTACTTTTCTCAATACAGAAGATCCTAATTTTAGTCGTGATAAAAGAATATTCAAAAAAGAGAATATTCGCATACACGTGAATGATGACAAAGAAAGGGCAAAATTAATCGTCAAAACAATAACTTGCAAAGATTTTCGCGAAAAGATCGTGGAGATATACAACAAAAAAGACAGTTTAGTGTTTTCAAAACACTACAAATGGAAAGGGAAGATGTTGCTTCAAACGATAGATGATGGCATTGTCAGAAATATTGTCCCAGGTGAAACGTGCTGTGATTTTAAAGTGATTGAACCTTCAGGCGATACTGTTTCTTTTCATTTGAACCCACAAGAAAAACTAGATACTTTAATAAAAATAAGAAATGATTTTGATTTGGTATCATATATGATGAATTATCCAAATCATCCCAGATATGAAAGAGTTAAATATGATGCTATAATATATTCTTGGTATTTTCATTGTGAAAAATATTACGAAACAGAAAAATTGCTCAAATCTGCTGGCCGTCCTCGCTTGAATATAGAAGAGGACATTTCCCCGTCTCATACATCTTCGTATAAATATTACGCAATAATTGCAGTGTGCATTGCAGTTGCGAGCATTGCAATAATACGCAAAAGGCGGAGGGCTGAGAAATGAGTAGATTGTACCAGTCCGCAACCTACTCCTTTCGTATTGGAGCGAGTATGCAAATTATAATTTTTTTTATTATGTTCCTCTCAAAAACGGAATCGGCTGATGATGTTAATAGTAGGTGTAAAATGTTTAAAAAAAATGATTCTGCTGCAGACTTTTATAATAGTGCTTGTTTTGAATGGTTGAACAAAAAAAATTCTTATGATTTAATACAAACAGGAAAATTTCGTGAATTTATGAGAGAAGAGGATTGTTGCCCATCTTTAACGATTGCACTTTATGATATATTATTTGTTCCAAATACTTTCATATTTAATTCTTTTATTAAAATAGATTCTCTATTTTATGCTGTTGCCATAGAAATTACCAAGCTTCCAACACATATAGAATGGGTGGAAAAAGGTGCTTGCAGAACGATTACTATTCCTAAATCTTTATTTTCTCTGTTCAACAAATCAGAACAAGATTCATTACGTTCCATAGTCAAAAAAGATAGACTTTTAAGTGTTACGGATTCGTTATTTGAAATATATGAAGGGACTTATCGTTATAATGAATTCCCACCAATTGATATTATCGCCTGTTCTATTCGTACCAATATAGAACAAGAACCAAATGGAAAGTACACACTTACATTAAACAACACTCGCTATAAAATAGTAGAACTATCAAATAATCATTATGTGTTACGCAAGGAAAAAGAAAAGTGACTAAGTACGAATATATAAACTACGATGACTGGGTTTATATGGGCAAAGAAGTCTACGGTAGCAGAAATGTGAGCGGTCCAGCCAAGTTTAGCACTAGGTTCTTTGATGCGCTGGGAAGGGCTTATGACAAGATGAAAGCAAATATAAAATACTATGTTTTCAAGGATGCTACTGAAAATAAGCATAAGGTTGCATTGGAGTTTGAGGTTTATATGAGAGTAATAAAAGACAGCGATGGGAACGATGTGCGGGTGTTTGTGAAAGAGGATAAAGCAAATGGGTTTAGGAAGGATTCGAGTTTTTATTGGAATGGTAGCTGGGAGGTGTTAGAAAAAAATGATGTGACTAGGACTATTAAGTCAAGAACTTCGTTGGGGGTGAAAGCAATTACGGAATATGATGTTGCTTGGCGTATAAACAAATATTATTTAATAGACAATAGAAACGATACAATCACTATGGAGCAGTATATTTGGAAAAATGGTAGGCTTGCAAAGATGATACAGAATGGTTTGGAAAGAATTTATATTTATGGGAAAACTTTGCGAGATACTGTTAAAGTGATTCCATCTGATGAAGGAATGTATTTTCATCCTGGCTATAATAATAGCATAGGAAAAATACCTAATGAAGATGACCCAATGTATGAATATTTTGCAATGGATCCTTACGGTGGAATATACATTTCTAATGATAAAAATAACAAATCGTTTTTAAGCAAACTAAATTCTTACCAATACCCAATAGCAGAACTTGATGTCCCTAGTCCAAAGTTCGTAAATCCAAGTAGAAATAGTTGTAAATTACCGATTTGCCCAGAGAAAGACAATATAAGCGGTTTTGTGAAATTTGGCAACTTGCTTTTAAGTAAAGATAGTACGACTATATGGGCTTCTTGTGTGATGGATATTAATTTTTGCAATTATAGAATTAGTTATAGTACATATGTCGAAGTTCTTCAATTTGAAATATTGCAATCAATATTGATATATAATATAAATAAAAGAAAATATGATAGATGGTGTAGAACTAAAAGAGAAATTCAAGATACCTATAACCATGAAAGGCAACATATTTTGAACGCTAGGGAATATGCAAACGAAATCGTAAATGAACATATACCGAAGAAATTTTTTTATTCAAAAAATGGATGTGAATTATTTAAAAAAGAAGCGGAAGATATCATATTTGAAAAATTTACAACTTGGAAGAGAAAAGAATATGAGCATTCAAATCCTAATAGTCCACAACAAACAGGAAAAAAGGAAGGAGAATTATGCGATGTTGAATAAAATATATCCTATATTCATATTTTGTTATTTTGGACTATGCTATGCACAGCAAGTTAAAGATTCGGTGGATTATTGTGACCCTTATGAAGCAGTTTATTCAGTGCTGTCTAATCTAGACAGCAGTTTAGAAACTAGATTAAGTGGGGCAGATTCTTTGCTTCAAATAGCTCAAATAGAAGGCGAAAAACTAAAACGCGAAATATGTTTCAATAATTATTGTATAGATGGTTGTTATAGCATAAATATTCCACGAAGTATATTCTATAAAATATCATTAGGTAAATGGATGGAATTCGGTTTTCTCTCCAAGAAACATGACATACTTCTCAACCCATCAAAAGATACAATATACGAAACGCGAAATCGTATGCCAAATTGTACATTAATTATCGATCCGCCTACATATATAACGGATGCTTGTTCATTGCATTTTTCATCAAAAAAATCTAAAAAAGGCGAACAACTAATTTTAATTAACGGTACGGCTTATATTATAGCTAAGAGAAAAGATGGCACTACTGTTTTAAGGAAAATGGATTAAAATGATATTCATAAATGATAGAACTATCAAATAATCATTATGAGTTACGCAAGGAAACCTACGGCAGCAGGCAATGAGCATTCCAACTTTCTATCTTTTATGTATTAAAGAGGCATTTGTGGAAAAAATATGTGCAAATAAATTCATCGTGTTCATTTTTGGCTTTATATTTAGCCATAATGCTTTTGCCGACTGTTACTCCCAGTATCACATCTCTAATATCTATACTGAATTTGATAAATTCAAAAAAAGGATAGAATCAGAAATGGATTCTTTTGTAAATAATTATGTATCAAATCATTATATTGATACTTTATGCTATAATGACATTGAATTAAACAAACTCAAGAAAACATTAAATCAAGAAGTCGCTGGATTTGCAGATTTTTATTGCTTAGAAAAAAAGGGCATTAAAAAATACGACCCTACTTGTGATGGCAACCTTAACACACAATCAGACGATTATTATAAAAATGTGCGTGCATATGAAAAGCAAGGATTTCTCATTAGCTGTGATGATACACTCAATGCTAAGGAACGAGAAATAGATCCCCGCCCTCATGGTGGTTTCGATAATATGTGCAATTCAGGTCATTTTTTCTATTTAATGCTGAATGATAAATTGGTGCATAAACGCGAAAAAACTAGTATACATACAAATATAGATAATGGGACAAAAACAATTAGGAAATTTATAAATTGCGAAAGATATTGCGAAAAATATTGTGATACACTTGAAGAAGAAAATGTAACTATATACGATAAAAAAGGTGATGAAAAATGGATTTCCTGTGGCGGCTTTATTGAAATACTCGAAACAAAATACGATTCCAGCGGAAGTTTAATATTCTCTAGCCAAGAGATAAGAAAAAATCGTGAGATACTATCTTCTAGAATTGAAGTATGGAGCAAAGGCAAGCTTGTGAAAACAAAATATAACAATATCAATAGGAGCATAGTTGAAAAAACTCCTTGCTATCTAAAAGTACTAGAGCCTAATGAAACGATTATTCTTCAATTGGATCCCGAAAAGGAACCGCCAATTTTGACACAGGAGAAAATTATAGATTCCGCAGAAGTATATGAAGTGATAAAATATCATTGGTATCCCCATTGCAAAAAATACTATGAAGCAAAAAAACTAGCTGAAGCTAATTTAAATCAAGAAAAAGGATTTGATACATCTATGAAAGATAGTGATATTTCGCCGTCTCATACATCTTCGTATAAATACTACGCAATAATTGCAGTGTGCATTGCAGTTGCGAGCATTGCAATAATACGCAAAAGGCGGAAGGCTGGAAAGTGAGCAGCTTGATATAAATGTTTTAAAAAAATCTTGGAAATTATCTATCTTTATATGTTAATGAGATATTTAACGTGCTTTGCTCTCCTGCTTTTTGTTTTTTCTTGTGAAAAAGAGGTTAAGAAACTCCTCCGCATAAGAGTAGAGCCACATGCAATTTATATTGCTGAAAAAGAGATTACCAGAACTGCTGCTGTTGCAAAACAAGATAATTTTATAGTTGAAGCGTTAGATACTATATTGAGGAACAAAAAGGAGGCGGCTCTTGTGCTGATACAAATTGAACCAAGCGTAAGTTACGGTGTGTTATTTAAAATTGTGACTACAATAGGAGCTTTGGGCTATACTGATGTTAATATTACAACTAGAATAAATGATAAGCATGATACAGAAAGTGTTTACTTGCCAAAAGTATTGGAGCCGTTTGGGGATGCGGATGAGAATAATTTAAAATTAAGTGTAGGTATTTATAAAGATTATTTTGAAATTTGGGCGGGCGGAAATTCTTTGCCTAAGATACCCGTTGTCAAACCAATAAATTTTACTTATGAGGAACTTGCAAGCACTCTTGCAGAGGTTCGTAACCGTTTTATAAACAGCCCAGATATTGATAAGATAATTATTTTTGGTGAAGATAATATGAAAATTTTAAATATCATTCAAGCAATGCACGTAGCCGAAGCAGCTGGATTTAGCAAAAAAAACTTATCTAAGTTTGTAACACCAGTTCAAATAACAGAAGAGGATTCTATTCGCAGAGACGAGGAATTTAAAGCTGCGCAAATAAAAATGGATTCGTTGTTCAACCTTGGATTAGATACCATTTCTCTCGCTAAACTTTTTGTTGAAAATAAAGTTATACCTGATTTCAGAGATACTAACATTGCTTTAAATTATGCAAAATATTTGATAAGTGAGAGAGTTCGGTCAGAGAAATTAAAAAAATGGATAGATTCTATTCGCAAAGAAGAGATGAAGAAACGGCGTGAAATGCCTACTGTTGATGTGAAGCCATGAAAAATAATTCTACCCCTGACCTATTATGTGAGGTACGAGCATCGTGATTATGTTTGCTCTGTGATTAAAAGATTCAAACTCTTTTCCTCTTTTTGAGTTTAAATGGTCGTGCAAAAAATTATGACATTCATTTGCATCTCTTGTTAAAGTATCATTTATGCTATTGTATTCTATTTCCAAAGATAGCACTGCGCTATACAAAAGCCCAAATCCTCGGTATTTAATCGCGCGCAGTTCGCTTTCTTTCGCAAGGGATTTGCCTTCGCTGAGTTTAAGATGAGCTGGTACAAAAAATACGAATTTTCTCGCATCTGGGTCAAAATAAAACCATTCGTGCTCATCGGTATCTTCTAATATTGTTATATGAAATGTCTCAGGAAAAACAGGTTTATGACTTTTATCTTTCAATGTTTTGCATTTTGCTTCCATAGCTTTGAGAAGCGTGGATATATCTGATGATTTTCCTA
>Ga0268262_10004113_pt1 | contig 15229 bp, 16 predicted proteins | sample TergutNc150P3_FD_190354 | JGI IMG/M metagenome (GOLD analysis project Ga0268262, IMG submission 190354) | Nasutitermes corniger P3 segment gut microbial community from laboratory colony in Florida, USA - Nc150 P3 (SPAdes) (version 2) | ecosystem: Host-associated > Arthropoda: Insects >... | reverse complement strand
TAGCCCAAGGAGCTAGTATGCCCAGCTTGGTCTATATAAACGGCGAGTTTTACGATAGAGAAAACGCAAAAATTTCCGTCTTTGATCATGGCTTTCTCTACGGAGATGGCGTGTTTGAAGGCATTAGAGCCTACAATGGCATGATTTTTCGTTTAACCGAACACGTGGAAAGGTTGTTTGATAGCGCAAAAGTTATAGGGCTTATACCCGGCATTCAAAAAAAAGAAATGGAAGATGTAATCGTTAAAACCTGTGCGAAAGCAGGTGTGAGAGACGGTTATATTCGCCCTATAATAAGCCGCGGAATAGGAGATTTGGGCTTAAATCCCTATCTCTGCAAAAAGCCAAATATTATTTGCATAGTGGACAACATTTCGCTTTATCCGCAAGAAGATTATGAAAACGGATTGAAAATTATAACCGTTGCAACTCACCGCAATTATAACGAGAGCCTCAACCCGAGGGTCAAGTCCTTAAATTATTTGAACAATATAATGGCAAAAATTGAAGCTGTGCAAAGCGGAGTGAAAGAAGCTCTGCTCCTGAATCCTCTCGGCTACGTTGCCGAATGCACAGGGGATAATTTGTTCATAGTTCGCAAGGGAAAAATATACACGCCCTCTGTGCAAAGCGGTTCCCTAGACGGCATAACAGCAGCAGCAGTTGCCGAGCTTGCGGTGAAGAGAGGTTTTGAAGTTATACCCGGGCTTATGAGCCGCTTTGATATTTGGACATCAGACGAATGCTGGCTAACCGGAACTGCCGCAGAGATGATTCCCGTTACAAGCGTTGATGCCCGTCTTATAGGAGATGGGAAAGTTGGTCCTGTTTATAAACAACTTTTGGCAGATTTCAAACATCTCACAGAAACTACTGGAACTCCTATAGTCTAGTAAACGCTGATTAACTCTCTTTGGGATAAGGGATATGTCCCAGAGCACTTGGATATGAGTTAATCTGCACTTACTATATTACCCTAGATGCTTGACTTTTACCCAATTCACATATATTACCCGCTTGAAGAAGCGGAAAGGAAATACAAAGAAGGTACTTTGAAACAAACAGAGAATTACCTGCTTGCCTTTGTTGAAAGACATTTGGAAGAGATTATGGATTTGGCAAGCGATAACGGAAATGTAAATGACGAAGATATTATAGATGCTGTGAAAGGCGAAATTTTAGCAAGAGGCTCTATACAACCGGCAGCCGAACTTGCGGACATAATAAAAGAGATAAATAAGGAGATTTGGTATAGAGGCGAAGCGGGACATCACAACCAAAACCCCAAAGATATAGCCGAGGAGTGGCAAGCAGAATACGCTGCCAAATGGCACGAAGCCAGGCTCTTTGAAGCTTTTGTTGTTTTGGAGCATTGTACAAATACTGTGCTTGCGAAATTCAGTGGGGTTCGCTAGTGACTATATCTGTGGAAAATCTCTACTTCAAGGATTTGAGCCAATATCAAACTCTTACCACTCAAGAGGAGCAGGCTCTTATACAGATACTACGCGATAACGGCAAAAGAAATATACACAACGCTGCTCTTCGCAAACTTATATGCGGCAACTTGCGATTTGTGGTGAGCGTAGCCCGCAAATATCAAGGGCGAGGGCTTAGTCTGCTAGACTTGATAAACGAAGGCAATTTGGGACTTTTCAAAGCGGCACTTCGCTTTGACTGCGCAAAAGATATTCGCTTTATAAGCTACGCGGTGTGGTGGATAAGGCAAGCCATACAAAAAGCAATTTTTGAACGAATTGGAGTAATGAGAATTCCACCCAACAAGCTGATACTTGTGAACCGTTTTAAGAAAGCATTGTCCATAAATCTTGGCGACTACGAAAAAACATTCAGCATTCCAGAATTCAAAGACAGCGAAAAAGACATAATAGACATAATGGAAAAAATGATGGAAATTTCGCTCGATACTCCCTCAAATGATGACCCCAGCTCCGATAATGTTGGAACGCTTTTAGATGTTTTGGAAGGAAACACAGACAGCCAAGACGATTTTATGAGGGAAGCGGAGTTGCATACTATGGTTAGCGATATACTCTCTAAATTACCGACAAAAGAGAGCGAAATTATCCGTATGTTCTACGGCATAGATTCGGCAGAAGATTCTACCTTGCGCAATATTGGCGAAGATATGCGGCTTTCACGTGAAAAAGTGAGGCAAATAAAAAACAAGGCAATTCGCAGAATGCAGAAAAATAAAGAATTGCACGAAGACTTAAAGGATTTCTTCTATTAACAGACAATGAAAAAATATTTAACAGATAAAAAATATTTAATCATTGCAGCAGGTGCAGTTTTAATAGTTATAATTATTTTGCTTATTATTTTTAGCGGCGGTTCAATAAAAGTTTCTGCTGTTCCTTTTGGACTGCCCGCCAAAACAAAAATACACATTGGCGAAAAAGCAAAATTTCCGCAAGCACCGATAGCGGCAGAAATAGATTTGCAACGCGCAAACAATTTGCGAATGGCAGGTGCCCTTGCAGCCGCCCAAGATTACTACGAAACAATATTGCTCAAATATCCAAATTTGCCTATAGCGCTTTTTGGCGCAGCGTATTCCATTATAGCGCAAGATTCCATTTCTGCACAAAAAATCACAAAAACAAAAAATTTAATAGAAAGCCTTGCGCAGCAAATGCCGGGTTCCGTGTGGGTGAGGCTGCTTTTGACATTCACCATAGAACACGAAGGCAATTTGAGCCATGCGCTGGAGGTGGCATATGAGCTTGCATCCGACTCTCCGGCATTCTCCGAAGCGAGGCTCAGATATTCCGAGCTGCTTTTGAAAACCGAGCAGCCCTCCAAGGCAGCAAGCGAAGCTAGATCGGCAATTTCAATATCTGCGGGTTTAGATGCAAGAGCCTATGCAAATCTCGCTTTTGCTTTGCACAAAATGGGAAACATTGAAGAATGCTCCGAGCTTGTGAACTACGCTTTGTCGAGATTTCCTTCGCAAATGGGGCTATTGCTTTTGCACGGTTATCTGAGTGAATATTCCAGAAACTTTGACATTGCTCTAAGCGATTACAGAAAAATTTTAGTGCTCAAGCCAGGTGACGTAAACGCCCTAAACGCCATAGCTACCTTGGGCGAAAAAATCCCGCCTCAAGTGGGTGTTTCGTCAAATTACCAAGGTGGCATATCTTTGAAAGACCACGCAAGAGAAGCTGCAAAAATACTTTTGCCTTTGATAGACGAATACCCGGAAAATTTGCCGCTTCGCGAGGCACTCGGAAAAATTTATCTAAAATCCAGATTGATGCAAGAAGCCCGTGCCCAGTTCTCTGAAATTTATTCGCAAGATTTTGAATATCCAAACATAAAAAAACTTTTGGAAGAATCTTCTGAAGAACAGTATAAATCCATATCCCTGTCGCCTGCGTTATACAACAAAGATTTAACAGACTCGCTCGCAAAAACTTTTGCTTCTATGCGCAAAGGCGAAAAATTGGATAACGATTATCTAGGTCACTATTTGGTGCATTACGGTTCAACGCTCAAGGAATTTTTTTCAAAATATTCAATAACTAGATTTAAAAAAATAGATGAGAGAACATTTGTTGAAAGATACAACGTAGATTCTTTTATATACGAGAATACAATTTTCTTTGATTCTAAAAAAACATTCTACGCTGTTCGCTCTGTTATAACTGATTCTGCCGAAGTTGGTTCTTTTAATTACGTTCAAGATTTATTCGGGTATTTTTTGAGGAAAGAAACCGGAATACTAGGCGAGGGCACTATTACAGAATCTAGAGAATGTTATGGCGATAAATGGAACGGTATTGTGTGGACATCAAGAGATAATTTTGAAGTTCTTATGCAGAGCAGCAAAAACCCTAGAACAATTTATATCGTTAGGTTGCACGCAAGGCGTTTTCCCGATACCGGCAATCTATGCTTCTATATAGGCATGGCACTGGATCGATCTAAGATGTATAAATAGCGGTGATTTACTATATTTTATCTTAGAATGCCTTTTGCTACGTTTAATAGGATTTTTATTTTGCTGTTCCTTGCCATTGCTGCCTACGGGCAGCAGGAGAAGGTGGCTATACTTAACACAGTAGATGACCGCGATTCCATTGGATTTTCAGATTTGAATTATTTAACTACTAGATTTCGCGAGATAGCAATTAATACTTTGCCAAATCAACGCTATGTAGTTATGTCTATACAGAGCATAGTTGCTTTTTTGGGTTCAGAGGAACAAGCTATAAAGGTGTGCAAGGAGACGAGTTGCCTCGCACAGTTAGGCAGAAAGGTAAGTGCAGACTATGTTGCGCAGGCAAGGATTGGGAGATTCAACAAAAATCTGTCAATAGGTGTGGAACTTTACAATAGCAAAAACGGTGCCTTGATTGGTTCTTTCACTGGTGACTCCAAAGACATATCTGGTTTGCGTGATGTCATAGATGAGAAAGCAACAATTTTGTTCAAAAAGATGCCTGCAGAGGGTAAAGGCTTGGAAAAAGCACCTACGGAGCAACCTAAACAAAGCGAGGCCGCTCAACGCAAAGAGTTGCTAGGCAATGTGAATATTTCAAGGGTGAATTCCATGGACGAAGTTAAAGGCTCCTACAAAAGCCCCAAGAGAGCTATGTTCATGTCTTTGCTGCTGCCTGGTTCAGGGCAAATGTATGTGGGAGGAGGGTCTCGCTATGTTAGGGGCACGTTTTATTTGGCAGAAGAAGTTGCCCTAATATCTGGTTTATATTACCATTCCGTATATAAATACAACGAGCAGGCAAAAAAATACAAAGACTTTGCAAATAAAAATTTTAGTGTGTCTGAATATGAAAAAAAAATGAATGAGATTTACAACAATTTGTATCCAAAGAACTTGGAACTGCTTTACGGAGCAGAAAGAAAAAGCTATTGCAAGGCGTTTTATGGAAACAATGATTATTATGTCAATTCTTGTTATAACAATTTTGGGATAAATGCAGGCGAAAAACCAAACGATAACACTCCGCTATACGATGATGCAGCCTATTACCGAATTATTGCAGATGAAAATTATGTGCTTGGTTGGGCAGATGCAAAGAAAAATGATAACGTAGAAGTAAACTTGAATAAAGAAAATCCAGAGTATATGAAACTTGGAACTTCCAAAAAGTACGATGAATATGTTGACATGCGAAAAAAAGCGAACAATTTGGCAGACAGGCAAGCCATTTTTTTAGGAGTAATAATTTTGAACCACATAGTTTCTGCCGTAGATGCTGCGCTATCTGCAAGTGCGCACAACAGTAGCCTGTACGAAGAAAAAATTTCCTTTTTGGATAGAATAAGACTTGGAAGCGATTTTCAAATTGGCGAGAATTTTAGAGCCGGGGTGGGGCTTAGACTTGTTTTTTAGGATATTTTTCATTTTGTTGCTTGGAGTTCAGATAGTTTTCTCCCAAACAGTTATTTCCGTTGACGAAAGTTTATCGCGCAACAGGGATAAAAACCTCGCTTTGGCGATGGCAGCTTCTGCTGTGCTGCCGGGGGCGGGGCATTTTTATTTGGGCAATAATTCAAGGGCTTTGTCGTTCTTTTGGATAGACGCAGCTCTATGGGCTTCTGCTATCACAACTCATATTTATGGCGATGACCAGTTGACAAGCGCAAGGGGATATGCGGTTAAATACGCAGGAGCAGAAGGTGCGCCTAAAGACCTCAATTTTTTGACTATTATGGGAAATTACAGGAGCAGAGGAGGCTCTCTTTACCAAAACTCAAACCCGAGCAATGATGAAGACTACAACCAAGCAATGCTCAGAGCTGGGCGTGAAATAGATGCCGAATATCCTTATGAATACGGCTATATTTGGGACTGGGGCTCAAGCGATAACCCAGAAACAACCAAAAAGATGAAAACCTACAACGAAATGCTGAGGCGTCACCGAATTGCAAAAATAGCATTTCAAGTATCCATAGGCGCTATGGCTTTGAACAGAGTTTTGGCTATTTTAGATGCAATGCGGCTTTACCGGCAAACATCGGCAAATTTTTCGCATTTGCAAATAACACCACTGGCAACACCCAGGCAATCAGGAATTTTTGTGAATTATGAGTTTTGAAAATCCCTTGCTCTCTGTGCGCAACTTATCCATAGCTTTTGGTAGCACCCAAGTTACGCATAATGTTTCTTTTGATATAATGAACGGTGAAATTTTTGCCATTATGGGAGAATCCGGCAGTGGAAAAACAGTGAGCGCAATGGCAATTCCAAGGTTGCTCCCTTGCCCCAGCGCAAAAATAGCGAGCGGCGAAATTATTTTTGAAGGCAAAAACATTTTGGAATCAAAAGACATTGAAAGCATAAGAGGCCGCCGAATAGGCTGCGTTTTTCAAGAACCTATGCAAGCCTTGAATCCGGTTATCTCCATTGGCACCCAGCTTTTGGAAGCAGTGCGTTTTATGACTAAAGAAGAAAGAGAGGCTCGCATAGAAGAGCTTTTAGCAAAGTCCGGTTTTAAAGACACAAAGAGAATTTTCAAAAGCTACCCGCACGAGATGAGCGGCGGAATGCTGCAACGCATTGTTATTTGCATGGCTCTTGCGCCGAGGCCTTCTCTCATTATAGCCGATGAGCCAACAACTGCAATAGATGCCAATCTTCAAATTGCCATTATGGATATTTTGAGAAATTTGTGCTTAGAAGAAAAAGTCGCTGTTCTTTTTATAACACATAATGCACACTTGGCCGCAAGTTATGCAAATAGAATAGCCGTGATGTATAAGGGAAAAATTGTTGAGTGCAACACCGCAAGCGAAATTTTAAATTCCCCAAAGCACCCATACACAAAAGCTCTGTTAGACGTTGTGCCAACAAAGGGAAAAACTTTAGCTGATTTGAAACCCATACCTTTTGGAGCGGAGTTTGATGGATAAGGTTTTAGTTGTTAAAAATTTATCTGTGACCTTCCGTTCAAAAGGTGGAATAGTTTATGCGTTGAAAAATGTCAGTTTTCACCTTGAAAAAGGCGAGGTTTTGGCAGTTGCGGGGGAATCGGGTAGCGGCAAGAGCACCATTGCAAATGCTTTGGTTGGGCTTGTGCCATGGGAAAAAGGCGGAACCTATGAGCTTTTTGGCGAAGATATAAATCCTTATCAAAAAAAATCCTTTTCCGTTGTTCGCAGCAAGGTGCAAATGGCTTTTCAAGACCCTTATTCTTCTCTAAACCCAAGATGCACGGTTTTGGAAATTGTGGCAGCTCCGCTAATTGCACGTGGAATTTCAAAGAGCGAGGCAACTGCAAAAACAAAGAAAATCCTTGATTTGGTAGGCTTATCAAATGCAGATTTAAATAAATTCCCGCACGCATTTTCCGGTGGTCAAAGGCAGCGAATAGGCTTGGCACGCGCCCTTGTGCTTGAACCCAAAATTTTGATTTGCGATGAAATAACATCTGCCCTTGATGTGAGCGTTCAAGCCCAAATTTTGCACCTTTTAAACGATTTGCAAAGAGAATTGGACCTCTCCCTGCTCTTTATTTCTCACGATATTGCGGTTATGGAGATAATCTCAAAGAGGGTTATGGTGTTGAAGGGTGGAGAAATCGTCTGAATTAGAATTTTCTAGTTTAATTTATTAAAACGGAGGTAACTTATGAGAAGCATATTTTCAAAATTTGCATTATTGGCAAACTTTGGGCTTGCCTTGGCATTCACACTTTCTTGCTCATCGGGCGGTGGCGGCGGGGGCGGCGACGGTGACCTTATCAATGCTAAAAACGAAGCATGGACAGTATGCAATGATTCTGGCTGTTATGGTATTGTTCTTAATCAGAATGGAGAGTGGATGGGTATATACCGCGAAAATGGCGGAGACTGGAATATAGAAGAAGAAGGCTCCTATTCTATTGAAGAAGGTCAATTTACTTCGTGCGATTATGATTCTGATGATTGTGAAGTAAAATCTTACAGCATTTTTGGCAATAGATTGATAGTGAAATATGAAGACGGTGACCGTATTGCTTTCACTAGAACAAGCAGTGTGCGCGTAAGCGGCGACGGTTCGTCTAGCGGCAGTATTTTTAAGAATTCCGAAATAGTTTTTGTAAATGCGAATATTCCCACAGGCACAGCAACTGTTATCAATAGTGTGCAATTCATCAGCGATCCCTCTAATAAAGGTTCTGGCACGCTCATCGTTTCAAGTACCAGAGAACTTGACGAATTGTATTTGAAAGTAGATGGCAAATCAGGTTACTATGTGCGAGAAGTATCAGACGATGATATTTCGTATAGCGGAAGCGGAAGTTATGTTTATTCCATTAATTTGGATTTTTCTGCAGGGTTGTTGTCTGTAAAAACACAGCAAATTAATGTGAGCGTCAGAACAATGGAAGAAATGATATCTAAGAACGTTTTAGCCTCTAACTCAAGCATAGCTCAAAGTAAATGCAATGCTCAATCTATTTCTGGGGGCGAAGCTGGCTATATAGGAAACTTTAAAATGGGACAACATGGTGGTTCATTTAGACTTTCGTATGATACCTATAGTATTCCCGACAAAATTACCATCTATGATGGTAAGACAAAGGATGGGGAAGTTCTTTACACCTGGCAAGGCGGCTCAAACGGAACTAAGACAGAAAATGTCTATTTTAACGAGTCTATAATTACCGTTGAAGTTATAGGTTTAGGCGTTGGAACAGCTTGGGACTTTTTAATTAATTGCCCTACCAACTAACAAAGTTAGCGCAGGCGTTATTACCTCACCACAAACTTAACGCTCTGCTTCCCCAAAGCTTTTGCAAAATACAACCCGCTCGGTAGCGATAGCTTAACTGCTTTCGGGTCAGAAACATTTACGCTTGCCACCTTATTCCCTTTGATGTCAAAAATTTCCACAACACCGCTCAATGCCAAATGAGTTAGAGGAATATTTGAAATAATGGGAGTGGAATCTTCTTCCGAGCTTGAACTGCTGTCTGAATTTTCCTCTGAAGAACTGCTGGCTATGTTTGCAACTGAAGAACTACTGCTTGAGTTTGCTCTGGAAGAACTGGAGTTCCTAGAAGAGCTGCTGCTTGCCCTAGAAGAACTGCTGCTTACGTTTGCTTTGGAAGAACTGCTGGGAGTTGTTGCAATGCTGGAACTAGAGCCAGAACCTTCGCTCGGCGGATAATTTCCACTGAGGGTTGGCGTTGTCCAATTTATCAGAGCCGTATTGCCAGTCACTCCGCTTCTAGGAGTTATAGTTGGACTGCCTCCAACAGTGCTACCTTGCTTCTTTAAGAATTTGTTTATATTGGTAGTGAGCGGTGTGCTAAATTCTGGCTGGAATGTACAATGCCCGCCGTCTGCTGAATTGGAGAAATAGGTGAGATTGCCACCATAGCCCAAAGCCTTGTAAACCTCTCCGCCAGCGACTGCGGAGAGATGTGCAGACCTTGGTCCTAAGTTTGCTATATGCGGATTATCCAATATGAGCAAACCGCGTGGAGCAACCATGGCAACCGCTCCGTGCATATCTGATGGCATAGTGTTTGGGCTGTTTTGGAATGTGCTGAAAACATCGCCAAGCCACGGTTGTTCTGAATAAGCACTGGTTAACGACTGCTTGGCTTCATTGCTAACATTACGCATTATAGGCACACCACCTGTACCGGATTCTATTGGCATTGTAAGAGCTATGCGTTGGTCAAATACGCCTGCGACAAAAGAACCTTTTCCATAGCGAGAACAGCCTGTAACACCTATTGCATCCCATTTTAAAATGCTTCCATCTGATTTTTGAATAACATCTATTATACGGCTAACCGCCCAAGCCTGTGCCGCAAGTATGCCAAGATTGCTGTTTGCTCCGTAAAGGGTGTAGTACGCACCGCTTTTATTGTTGCGATTCGTACCTTCTGCTCCGCCTTTTGCCGGATCAAATGTTATAACGGCTACGCCTTGGCTCTTTAAAGTAGAAGCACTTGGCCCGCCAAAGCTGCCGTAAATTATCATTGCAGGGAAAGGTCCATTTCCGCTGGGCAAATCAACGCTGGCTGTGAAAGTAGCGGTTTTGCCGTTATCACTTACAGTTACGGAAATCGATGTTTTGCTGACTGTGCCTGTAGTAGCACTAAAAGGCGTAACTTTCATTTCGCCATATACCGTTTTTTCCAGCAATTTGCGAATTTCTTGCCGCCTGCATTTCCATTCATCTTTGGCGGTCATTCGTTGTCCATTCATTTTCATAAATGGGTCTGGAAGATTGGAATTGGCGGTAATGGCTCCGTTGCCACTAATAGTTACCGAGCAGTCCACGCCCTCATTTTCTACCGTCGAATTTTGTGCAAAAGATGCGGAAAAAGCCGCTAACAAAAATAAAAAGCCAAACATAAAGGATTTCATAAGAGCCTCCCATAACCTGATATATCCATAATTATAATATACAATTTTTTTCTACCTTGTGCCTAAGAAATGTCAAATCTACCTATAGTATGTATAGTTGGGCGCCCAAATGTGGGCAAATCCAGCTTATTTAACCGCATTTTGGGGCGGAGAGCCGCTGTTGTGAGCGATAGGGAGGGTGTTACCAGGGACCGCCACTACCAAGAAGCGCAGTTTCAGGGCACAAATTTTACGCTTGTGGACACAGGCGGCTTTATGACGGATTTTCAAATAGATGTTTTGGCAGAGTCCGTTAGGGAGCAGATTTTCACCGCAGTGAAAGAGGCAGATTTGATTCTCTTTATGGTGGATGTGAGGGTTGGAATCACAACATTAGACCAGCAATTTGCAAAACTCATTTTAAAAACAGAAAAACCCGTTATTTTGGTTGCAAACAAAAGCGAAGAAGCAACAGACCGTGCGGAAGGCTGGGCATTTTTGCAACTGGGAATGGGTGCGCCGAGAACCATAAGCGCATTAACAGGTTATGCGGTTTTAAGTTTGCTGGAAGAAGTTATTTTGCTGCTTCCAAAAAAAGAAAAAACAAAAAAGGAACTAAAGCCAATTTCATTTGCAATTTTGGGCAGACCAAATGTCGGCAAAAGCACCTTGCTCAACAAGCTGCTGGGCGAGGAGCGAGTTGTGGTTTCTGAAATCCCAGGCACAACAAGAGATTCAATTGACTGCGAATTTAAATACAACGGAATCAGTTTCAAAGTTACAGATACCGCTGGGCTTCGCAAAAAAGCACGTGTTGCAAAGCATAAAGACGAGGTGGAAATTTTCAGCAATATGCGAACAATGGAGAGTATTCGCCGCTCCGATGTTGTTGTGCTGCTGCTAGATGTAACTAGAGGTTTTGAAATTCAGGATTTGCGCATAATAACGGAAATAAGAAAAGCGGGTAAAGGGCTTATTTTGGCAATAAACAAATGGGATATTTTAGAAAACAAAGATTCCAAAAGTTTTGATTTGATTGTAAAAGACATTAGGGAAAAAGACCCGCTTTTTGAGTGGGTTCCGGTTATATCCATAAGTGCGCGAGAAGGTTTGCGGGTGTTTAGGCTTTTGCAGGAAATTCAAAGGGTTCACGCAAATTGCAAACGTGTTATAGGCAGGGAAAGGGTTGCAGAAACTTTCAAAGCCGCCATTGAAAAAAATCCGCATCATTCAAGGAGCGGACATTCCGTTCAGTTGAAAAGAGCCTGCCAAATTTTAACAGACCCTCCCGTGATTACAATAGAAACACCCTACCCCGATTTGGTTGACGAAGCCTATAAAAGATATTTGCTAAAAACTTTCTTTGAAGAATTTGGACTAGCCGGAGCACCGCTCAAACTCAATTTTGACCGCAGCTTGCATTTGCGCACTGATGAAGATTTGGAAAAATTTGGAGAGCGTAGTTTAAAAAATGATATTTCGCCCCGAAGCTAAAAGAGGCACATTGCCTTTCAATTTAACCCAATACGGTTCAAGCGTTTTGGGCGCGCCCTTGCTTTACGCTCCTTGCAAAAATAAATGCAGCACTCTTGCAATAGCTGGAATTCACGGCGAAGAAGCCGAAACGACATTTCTTTTGAGCAGAGTTCTAAGGCATTGCACAGAACCTTTGCAAAACACAGCTTTTATTCTATGCGCAAATCCAGACGGAGTTTCCCTAGGAACTCGCGGCAACGCAAATGGCGTGGATTTAAACCGCAATTTTCCCACCGCAAATTGGAGCGCAGAAACCACCCTTAGCAAAGCCACTTTGGAAAGCGAAAGAATAACAGAACTCTCTTCCGGCAAAAATCCAGCCAGCGAAGCGGAGACCAAATCCCTAATTGAAATAATCCAAAAACTAAAACCTGACGAAATCCTCTCCATTCACAGCCCACTCTCCTGCGTTGAAGCCCCAGAGCGAAGCCCCCTAGCAGACTTTTTGGCAAATCTAAGTGAAACCGAATACAAAACGGATATAGGCTACCCAACTCCCGGCAGCCTTGGAACTTGGTGCAAGGAAAACTCGGTGCATTGCATCACTTGGGAACTGCCTCGCCTTGCACCGGAGATTTTGTCGCAGAAGTTTGCGGAGAAGCTGGCGGGGTATTTTCTATCTTAACCCATTATGTCGTACTCCCCAGTTATAGGCTTAGAGATACATTGCCAGCTTGCAACCAAAACAAAGCTTTTTTGCGGCTGCAAGATAGAGGTCAACACAGAGCCTAACAAGCACGTTTGCCCTGTGTGCCTTGGGTTTCCGGGTGCTTTGCCCATTCCAAACAAAGAGGCTGTGAACTTGGCAATAAAGCTAGGGCTTGCGCTTAACTGCGAAATAGACAGCCGTGCCCTGTGGACACGCAAAAATTATTTTTACCCCGATTTGCCAAAGGGCTACCAAATAACGCAAACCGGAGGGATTCCTGTTTACGACCATCCTGTTTGCAAAAAGGGTTATATTGAGATAATCAGCGAAAATGGCGAAAAAAAACGCATAGGCATAACACGCATACATATAGAAGAAGATGCGGGCAAATTGGTTCACGATTTTTCGCCGGAAAGTTCGCACTTTGATGCAAACCGCTGTGGAACCCCGCTTTGCGAAATAGTCACCGAACCCGATATCCGTAGCCCTGAAGATGCGGTTTTGGTTTTGCAAAAAATAAAACAGATTTTGGAATACACAGGCGTTTCCAATGCCAATATGGAAAACGGAAATATGCGCTGCGATGGCAATATATCCATTCGCAAAAGCGATGATGCTCCTTATGGCACAAGGGCAGAGATAAAAAATTTGAACAGCTTTTCAAATTTGCAAAAAGCACTTGAAGCCGAGATGGCTTTGCAGGCGGTGACTTTGGATAGCGGCAAAGAAGTTGAGCAATGCACAAAACGCTATGATGTAAACCAAAATAGAACAACAGTGATACGCAGCAAAGAAGATTCCCACGATTACAAGTATTTCCCTGAGCCGGATTTGCTGAGGCTCTTTATAGAGAAAAGTTTAGTGGATAGCATAAAGCTGAGTATGCCCGAACTTCCCGATGTTCGCCGCAGCAGATTTGAACAGGATTTTGGACTTAGCGAATACGATGCCGGAGTTTTAACCGCAGACAAAGAAATCAGCGACTGGTTTGACACCGCTTCCAAAACCTGCAAGAACCCAAAGCTGCTAGCAAATTGGATAACCTCCGAGCTTATGCGCGAATTAAAAGAAATGGAAGGCGGTTTGTCCGCTTTGAAATTTGCTCCCGAAGATTTGGCACAAATGGTGAATCTAATTGAGAACAACACAATTTCTGGGAAAATAGGAAAAACAGTTTTTGCAGAAATGCTCTCCACCGGAAAAAATCCAGATTCAATAATCAAAGAAAAAGGCTTGGTGCAAATAACAGACTTAGGCGCAATAGAAGCCATTGTTCGCAAAGTCATAGAAGCCAATCAAAGCCAATGGCAAGAGTTCAAGGGCGGCAAGGCACAGCTCAGAGGATTTTTTGTTGGTCAAATAATGAAAAACAGCGGCGGCAAGGCTAATCCCGGAATGGTGAATAAGTTATTGGACGAGATGAGCTAGCTTCTCACGCAAAAATTTTACCGCATAGTGCTTTCTGGAAAGGATTGTATTCAGAGGGGTTCCAGTTATTTCTGCAAGTTCTTTTACGGGAACATCGTAAAATTCTGTTTGCTCAAAAACAAATCTTTGTTCTTTTGGAAGTTCGTCAAGAGCCGCTTGTATTTCCGCTTGAACAACGGAACTTAAATAAGCGGCGTCTGGCGTTGAGTAATCAAACATAAGCTCTGCAATTTCGTCTAAAAATTCATCGCTATCTTCATAGTAATATGAGGATAGCGGTTCTTCTTTTTTCTTTTTGTAATAGTCTATGATTTTGTTTCTTGCAACTTTATATATCCACCCAACTGCATTTTCTATTGCTATGTCGTCTAATTTTAAAAATTTATAGAAAACATCTTGCAAAATATCCTCTGCATCTTCTAGCAAACTCACTTTTGAATTTATGAATTTCAAGAGTCGCTTGCTATTTGATGCAAAAATTTCCTCTGCGGAATTTTTGTTGGTTGTATTTTGTGTCATAAATAAAACATACAGAGCATTTGCACAAACATTGCCGTGCCCATCATCAACAATATATAAAATACCATAAGAAAAAATGAGCTTGTAAAAGACGAAGCGATGTTCAAAATTTCTTTATTCATTTGGAGTCTCCCTGTTAAAATTTTCGAATTTTCTGTGGAATTTGTGAAGGTCTTTTGCTTTTTCTTCCATGAAAGCTTTACGTTCTTCATCGGTCATATTCAGCCATTTTTCCCGCAATTTGTGACCGCGGTTAGAACCGTGCCCAAAGGGACCGTGATGCCCAATTCCACCGAATAAAAGCCTTGCCAGCACCAAAATTCCCGCAGCTTGCCAATAAGTTAGTAAGGGCAAGCCAAAAATTGCCGGCATTAGCCAGTTCCAAAGCAGCATTGTGGCTGCGGCAAATGCCGCTATTGCCGCCACTATGAAAATCAAGCCAAAAAAGTGTGAATGCCTCATAATTGTCTCCTGTTTGTTTACCTTCTACTATAATAGACGATTAAGTTGGGGAAATATTTTAAAAATAGTTATAATAGATGCTGATTAAGTCGTAAGATGGTTATTTATTGTCGGTCAATTCAGGCTTGATTACCTATTTTTTGGTCGGTTGAATTTGAATCATTTGTTGTGGCTGATTTACCGCTTTGTCTTAAAATTTCAAAACCAAAAAATGCTATCCATTTTTTAGGCTCAAATTTTGTATTCAAGACGTCACTACTAATAATAATTTCCACAGAATCATCTGGGTGTAATATT
>Ga0268262_10004112_pt1 | contig 15230 bp, 14 predicted proteins | sample TergutNc150P3_FD_190354 | JGI IMG/M metagenome (GOLD analysis project Ga0268262, IMG submission 190354) | Nasutitermes corniger P3 segment gut microbial community from laboratory colony in Florida, USA - Nc150 P3 (SPAdes) (version 2) | ecosystem: Host-associated > Arthropoda: Insects >... | reverse complement strand
ACTTGGCTGGCAAAAAAATTCTCGGCAAATATCTCTACCGCATGGACACCTGCACTCAATGCGGGCTGTGCATAGATAGCTGCTCCTTTGGCTGCTTAAGAATGGCGCACGATTTTGAAATGGCTTCCACAGACAGGAAAACATTCAATATGGTTTTAAACAAATGCGAAGGACAGGGATAATTTAATAATCCAGACCCACTTTTCCAAAAGCAACTTTCAACTCGCTTTCTACCAATGGTTTTGAAATAAGAGCTTTGACTCCAAGATGCAAAAGTTTATCTTGAGCATCCATTGGAAGCCTGGGGGTAGCTAGAATAACTTTGCATTTTTCTTTTACCTCAGGTTTTTTCTCAAGGTTGGCTAAAAATTGCAAACCGTTTAAATCTGGAGTTTCCAAATCGTAAACCACAATGGAATTTCTTTTTGAAGCAAAGATTTTTGCTAAAATTTCGTTTCCGCTGTCTTTGACAATAACCTCATTGACGCTCTTTTTTTGCAGCCATTGCGGCAACAATTTTTTGGACGAAAAATCTTGCAGAACCGCGTAAAAATCATAGAGTAATTTTATCTTCACTCTATGAAGTTCTGTCATAAGAGCTTTCATATCGTCCAAAGTGCTTACTTTTTCTAGTACTGCCATATCTATATCCCGCCTCTCACCACAGCCATTTTTGCTGAGGAGTTCATTTCTGTTACAGTAAGTGGTCCTCTTATTGGAGATGTGCTTGTATATTTTGAGTATGGAGAACATACCGAAACATCAGCTTCCAAAGTTCCTAGCAATTTTACCTTTGCTATTTTGTTCTCAAAAACCATAGCATCAAATTTTGCAACCCTGCTATCGTACATCTGCCGTTTTGTAATCAATTCTTGCAATTTAGATATAGCTTGCAAAAGCTCTTTTTCTTCTGCTTCGTTCAAAGATTTTGCCTTGTTCCAAATTAAATATTTTTCAAAAATTGCAATTACATCTGTCATAACTGAGTTTGCAAGTTCCCTCGCTTTTTCTTGACGGTAGTGAGTGCGTATGTTCACAATGGTTTTCACTCCGCTCTCGGAACCAAGCTCTCCGCATTCCACGCCTTTGAATGCCGTTGCAACGCCTCCTATTATGGAGCCGCCCAAACGCAGCTCGCCAAGGCAGCTTACAGTTGAATGCAAAATATCTTTTGTTATGACAATATCGCCCTCTGCCACAATATTGGCGGCACTGACAAATGTTGCTGCAACAAAAGAACCTGCTATAATCTCCGCTTTGCCTTTGCCCTGAATGCCGCCAGCGCATTTAACATAGCCTTTCGCTGTTACTTTTGCGCCGGATATAAGTCCGTTCACCACAATATTTTCTTCAGATACAACTTCAAAGCCATCTGTCACATTGCCGTGTATAACAACGGTGCCAGGGAAATTTATGTTGCCGCTTGATAAATCCACATCGCCCTGCAAAACATAATGGCGGTGAACCACAATAACATCATCTTGAATGTTTGGCGTTCCGGCTGCGGTAACAATTATATGGCCGTCTTTTTCTTCCACCCCTTCGCCTAAAAAGTATTTCGCTTTCTCACCAGCTTTTGCCTTTATGGGAGCCCCTCTGACATCCATTCCGTCTGAGCCTTCTGTTGGCGCAATAACATCTGCCAGAACATCGCCTGCGTTAACGAGGGTAATCTGCATTGCGCTTTTATAATCCACCGTATTGTCATCTTTTGGTATGAACTGCGGCTTTGCGCTCATATCAATCTTGTATTCAATGTAGCCATCTTTGCCGTCTTCGGGTTTTATGCCTTTGGCTATAGCTATTTCAACTGGAGTAGATACCAGCAATTGTTTTTCAACTAATTTTTCGTTTATCTCTACTTGTATATTTTCTCTATGGCAAGCATCCAGAACATCTTCCAAAGTAGTTAAGCCGCCGTCGGTAACCCCAATTAGCGGATACATTATAACTTCCATAAGGTCTTTGGAGACGGCGATTTTGAAACGATTTGACGATGGGGATCCTTCTTCAAAATCCTCATCGTGCTCGTTTGTATGATCTTCTGCCATATTATGCTTCTGTGTTATCGTCTTCTATAACAGGTTTTGCCACTACATTTCTGCGGCCGTGCGCCATTTTGGAGCGGTCAAACTCCATTCCGGCATCGGAACCCTCATCGTCTGAAGCCGGAGCTGGCGGCGCAAGCTCTGCCACTGCGTTAAAGCGCGGTGGCAAAGGACGGCGACCTCCATCTGACCCTGTTTCTGCGGCAACCGGGCGTGGCGGAATAGGTGAATGAGCCTGCGGAGCAAGCTCATTTGAAAACACATCCGGAGCTTTAGCAGCCGGACGGCGTTGCATTGGACGGTTGTTTTGCTGAGAATTGTTTTTTGGACGATTCTGAGACAAAGATTGTTGATTGTTTGACCTGCCTTGTGGTTTGTCGTCACGCTGAGTTTTTGCGAAATTTTCCGGTATTCTTGGAATATCTACGGGTTTTCTCTTGAAATCTGCGTTGAATTTTTTTACCACAGGAGTGCGAAGATCTTTGCGCAAGCCGTTTATGCGGACAAGCGAGATTGTTACGAGCCCCAAATTGAGCAGCGTTATAACTAGAACTGAAATTATCAGGTTATCTGTCATTTGCATTACCTTTTTTTTAAAGATTGTTGTTATATATGGCATTCTTTACTCCTTTTTAGCTACCGGCACAGTGGATTTCCTTATAAGATCCCCAACTTCTTGCAGTTGCTTTTCCGAGTCGCTAATCATAGTCTCTATACCAACTATTTGCCTCTCCAGCAGGTTTATACGGCTGAGAAGCGACAATATGAATGTCAGCAAAAGAAAAATAGATACGCCTAGCACGGCGGTTACGAATGCCATAAGGGGGAATATAGAAAACTCTGCATTAGCTTCACAACTCTCCCCACAGAACCTGCGGAAAGTCGTTTCCCATTTTTCCTTTCAAAATGCCAATAGCCTGCAAATTTGAATCCAAAATAAGGGTTAGAGGCAAGCTAGGGTCCTCGCCCCGCTTCGTCAAGCCAAAACTCTTGAACAGAATCACGTTGGGGTCAAAGTAATAGGGAAATACACCTCCAGCATTCTTTTCCGCCATCTCGATCACCTTTGCGCCACTGGAACGAATATCCTCGCCCACATCTATCAAATATACCAGAATTCCGCGCTTGTCCAACTCGCCTTTGTTCTTTTTGAGAATGGCAAACTCTTCCCTGCACGGAATGCAATAAGTGGCAAAAAACGAGAGAACCACACGCTTGGCTCCCACCTTTTTCACAGCTTCCTTGATGTCTTCTCTGTATAGTTCGTCTATGCCGTTTTTTTCCAGCACAAAGAAGTTTGGGATTATGCCCTGCTTCAATTCGTTTGGCAAATCCAAGCGGGTTGATTTCTCCGCAAAAGAAAAAATTGGCAGCAGGGCTGCCAGCAAAATCGCAATTGTTTTTATTCGCATTGTGGGCTCCATTGTTTTATTTCCCGTATCCATTGATTCCAAAATTCTGCTGACTTCAGATTGCTCTGCAATTTCTCTAAAGCAAATTCGGACTTTTGGTGAGCGCCAATCGCATCGCCTTTTAGCTGCGTATATTCCGTGCCAGCGCAGGCATCCAAGGAAAGCGATTGTGCATAAGAGCAGGTGTTAAGCCCGAATTTCACCGAACATTCTGGGCCCGAGCCTTTGTAGGCGAGCGATATGCCTTTGCCAGCGCAAGGAGATTTTTCCATTTTTATGCTGCCGGAGAGCTTGGAAAAGGCTATCTCGGAATAAGGAGTTTCTCTTTCCGTGTTCCAGTGCAGCTTGACTGCTTGGCAGTAATTCTTGTAATCTTCCATTGCTTTGGAATGTATCTCGCTTGCAAGATATGGGCTTTTGACTTCCCAGCCGTCTAGCAAATATTGAATTCTAACAAAATCGTTGTATAGCATTTGCGTTTTTTGCCATGCCTCGTTTTTATGCTTTGGGTGTTCTGTGTTTAGCGCGGTGTTGGAAGCGAGCTCAAGGGAATCTGTGAGTAGCCGCTGCCGTTCCAAAAAACTTTTGGCGGCATCGGCTTTTGCCATGCAAACAACCGCACCTGCTTCGCCTGCTCTCCGTTCAACACGAATCACATGGGCATCTTGGGCGTTTAGCAAATTTGCTTCCACAACAAGCTCAGATTCGTATTTGGAACCTATATTTTCTTTTCCGTTGGAAATCTGCTGAATCTGACGGTATTTAGTTTGCACCTTCAAGGAAGAATTTATTTGCATTGCTAAATCTGAACGGGCTATGTTCAATGCCTCGTCTTCGCTTTTCCCAACGCCAGCACCGCGAAACTCACATGAGGCACAGCTCACCGAACTTAGGGATTCGGCAAGCTGAATGCTTTGTGACGCAGGTGGGCTTGAGGCACAGCCTATAAGGAAAGCTGCAAGGAACAAAATCAAGAGAGGCATTTTATTTTCTTTTGCCAAGCTCTTCGTCTATCATATCCATGAATACCTTGGTTGCTGCCGCATCAGACAGAACCTGAGCGTTGGAAACTTTGTTGTTCGCCGCGTTTTTAATATCGTCTTTTTTGATTACCACCAATGCGAATACTTTGTATTTGTTCTCGGCTGAGTTGTGCTGGGTTTTAGAATCATAGATGTCTATATTGCTGAATTCGCCAGATACCTCCTGCACAAGACTTGAAATAGTACCTTCGCGACCCTGCTCATTGAAAGTATTGTTCGTGGCGCGTTTCAGTGCGGATTCTATGGATACCTGAATTTTGGACGCCAATTCATTGCGGGCATTTGCCGTGGCTATGTCCCTTGCAATCTGGGAATTCGTGCTTGTGTTTTCCCCAACGCCGCACAGGTAGTCTTTAAGCTCCGTCCTGCACATTTTAGTGTACTCGTCCGCTGGGTTGCTCACATCGGTGAAGCCTGTGGACGCGGCGGGCGGCTTTGAGCCTCCGCAAGAGGTGAATGCCAAGGCAAGCGAAGCGCCGACCGATAATGCGATTTTTGAGAATTTATTTCTCATAGAGTGTTCTCCTGTTTGAAGGGTGAATAGAAAAGTTGAGGGGCATACTGGTATAATATAGAAAATTTATTTTCCATATTTTCACACCCACGTTTACTATATTTGCAAAAGAGGCATTATGGCAAAAAATCCGTGCCTGCTGGCGTTCTTTTTATTTGTAAATGTTTTCGCTCAAGGCATTATTCCAGATTCCCTGCCCGTGTGGAGGGGATACGAAAATGCAATGGATTCGGCAGAGCAAAAAGAAGTGCCGCAAACGGAAAATACTCTGCAAACCAGAGGCAGCAAAAGCCTGCAAACATCAATAGGAAATGGAGGGGCAGATATTCAGCAAGAGCTAAGGCTTTCTATGCAGGGCGAGGCGGCAGATGGAATTTTTATTGACGCTTATCTTGTGGATTTGGGGAGGCCTGCCGGAACGGAAGTATCCACAACCCTAAGAGAGGTGGATGCGGCATATATTGGCGTGGAAAGCAAATGGATGAAATTGGAACTTGGAGATTTGAACTATGAAATAAATAAACCTGCTCTTTTTGGATTTCGCAGACAAACTCTCGGAGCGAGCGGCAGATTGAAAGGCTCTAATTCAGAGGTAGGCGCAATTTACGGAATGGATAAAACGATTAGGCAAAGCACAACCATTCGCGGGCAGCCAAGCCAGCAAAAAGGTTATTTGCTTTTTGCAGACAGTGCTTTTGGACTCATCGCTCCGCATACGGAACGTGTTTATTTGAATGGGGTTTTGCTTGTTAGTGGCAGGGACTATGAAATAAATTACGCTGGCGGCGTTTTGAATTTTTTGGGGAAAGTTATTCCGGGACCAGAAGATGAAATAAGAGTGGAATACGATTCTTACAATTCTCTAAACCCAAGCGAACTTAGAGGCACAGATGCAGCATATCGCTCAAAATTTATTTGGCTGGACATTGTCGCTTTTAATTTAAGGGATTCGCTTAAAAGCGACAAAATGCTCGGGGCACGACTCAGAGCTGGAAATTCGCTTTTGTTTGCGGATTTAGAAACGGCAATGAATGAAAATGAAAACAAGGCATATAGATGGTTTTTTGAAAACGATAGCAATTCGAAGCAAAAATCCATAATCAAAGTTTCCATAAAAGGTAGTTTTGCAGATAGCGGTTTTGCAAAACACGAATATGAAGGAACGGAGAATGTATGGGATGCTTTTGTTTTGCGAGACAAGTGGCTTTTAGACAGCGTTTCCAAAGGAGATTTGCGCTACGATGAATTTAAGGCTACTATGAAGTTTCCACTTGGTTTTTTCCCAGGTTTTTATATAGGCCACAGAAATTTTGAATCCGTTAGAAGCGAGGGATTTTTGCGCAGAGAAACGAAAAAAACAGAAAGCCAGCTAACGGTGGCAAACATAAACGCAAAGCAAGACTCCGTGGAGCGTTCCTTATGGCAAAGCGAAATTCGCAGCAAATTTTTGAAAGGAACATACCGCCCTTATGGAAATTTTCGCATAGATAGCAAAGAAAATCTGCGTTCAATTTACGGATTGGAATGGGGAAACGAAAATTCAAACTACGCAAGCTCGGAAATTGTACGAGAGCAAGCAGACACAAGCGAATTTTCCAACTGGAAAACTTTTGTTTCCTTAAAAGAAAAATATTGGCATTCAAACACGCTTTCTCAAATAAGAAAAGATTTCACCAAAGAGAGGCAGGGTTTCTCGTGGCTTTTAGACCAAAACGCGGGCTACGACAATCCAAATTCCTTTTTGCAAGGCGAAGCGTTTTACGCATTTAACTATACCAGTGAAGTTCCTTGGATTCCCATATACCGCAGAGTCCCAGATGGCACAGGCAATGTTTATTACGATTCTTTGAGCGGGCAATACATAAGCGGAGCAGACAACGGAAATTTTGTTTACGAAGGCTTGGGGCGTGTGGATTCGCTCTCTAGCAAGAGCAGCAAAAATAATCTAAAATGGGATTTATCTGTGCATCCTGATATAATCATAAAAAAAGGTTTTCTAAGCGATATGACATTTTTTGCAAGTGGCGAGTGGCTTTTGCACAAAACGGATAAATTGCTGCTACTGGAAAATTCCGCCCTTTGGGAGCATCCAAAAGATAAAGGTTCATTAAAGCTTGCAATAAAAAATAAATGGGATAAGGAGCCGCAGATAAATTTTGAAGAGGTTTCTTTTGGAGAGGAGGCGACAATTCACTACAAGGCAATTAAAAAAAATGATTATTCCTTGAGATTAAAAAGAGAAAAAGCTGAATTTGCCCTTAGCGATTTAAATTGGCTTTCTTATGAGGGTGAATTGACTTGGCAAAGAGAGCTTGCTGCTGGTTTTTCATTAACACCTTTTTACTTAAAAAAATATACCTCAGGTTTTTTTATGGAAGAATCTTGGGATGCCGTTTTGCAAAAAGGCGGCATAAACGGAAAATGGCAAAACGAAAAAGGCGACTTGGCACAGCTTGGCGTTGCAGGAAACCACGTCAAAAAATCAAGCGAAATTTCCCCCTATTCTGCCGTTGACGGTTTTGAAAAAGGTTTCTCTTGGCGAATCAACGCGCTTGCTCAAATATCTTTCAGCGATAATTTTTATATGTCTTCGCAATATATTATGAGAATATGGCACAGCGATGTGTTTCAGAAACTCAATTTGGAAGCGAAGGCTATTTTTTGATGTTTGATACATACCCCAACAACAACTTAGCCGCATTCCCAGATGCCTTGCACAAAAACGCATTGAAATCGTGCTCATTGCCCTCGCCAGATGCTGGAACATCGGATAAGCTGCGTATAACTGCAAATGGGATTTTAAAACGGCTGCAAACAACCGCTATGGAGAAGGCTTCCATTTCCACACATACAACCCTATTGTTGAAACGCCTGTGAATTTCTCGCACTTGCTCGCTTTGGCAAATAAAAGCCTCGGAGGAACCAACTGTGCCTGTATGCACATTTGTCAAAGCGGCCGCTGCCTCAACAAGTTTGCTTTGTAGTTTCTCATCGGTATAATAAGATTTTGGTTCGCCTAGCACTTGACCGTATTCGCAACCCAGAGCGGTTAAATCAACATCTACAGCTACAACCTCTTTGGGAATAACTATATCCAGAATTTTTTGGTTTGTTTGCAAACCGCCTGCCGTGCCAACATTTATTATTTCGCTGGGTTCAAATTCTTTTGCTATTAAAGCTGTGTTTAACGCTGTGTTTGTTCTGCCCACCCCCGATAAGGCTAGGATAAATTTAATTTCGTTATGCTCAAAAATATACACAGGCATTCCGTAAAGCTCGGTTTTGCTTGGGTTTGCAGAGGCGAATAATTCAAGAACGGCATCTAGTTCTTGCTGCATAGCGGTTAAAACGGCAATGGTTTTCATTTGCAGCACCTAAACCCTACAAATGGATATTCGTTTTGCGGATAAAAGCTATATGATGTTTCTGTGCAGGAACTTTTGTTTTGCGTGTTCCACGCGCCGCCAGCAACCAAAAACAATCCTTCTCGCTGTGCTGGCGTACTTGTCCATTCCCAAAGGTTGCCGCTCATATCATACATACCATACCAACTGCGGCAATGCTCCTTAAAACCAGAGCGACCAGGCTCTTTGGCAGATTTCAAATCCGTTGCGCATTTTGTTTGATTATAGGAACTGCCATAAGGATAACGTGAATTTGAATTGCCTTTGCAAGCGGCTTGCCATTCGTCTATGGAACACAGCCTTTTTCCAACGCTTGTGCATAGGCGGCTTGCTGCGTCTTGGCTAACCATATTGTGCGGTTTTTCGCCGTGTTTGTTTGGAAATTCATAAGCATCCACGCAAACGGTTTTTCCCTTAACTAAAACGGGATAGGAATTTTCCGCGCAAGAATTATCGCTCGCCATATCATAAGCGGCAAGTTCCCAACTGCTCGCATTTTTGGCAGAATCTATTGCCCTGAAATAAACATTGCCCGTTTTGTTGTAATTCTCAATTTTGCCACCCTTAATTGCATTCAAAGAATCCCCCGTGGAAATTTCCGTTTCGCATTTGGGCTCTCCGCATTCAACACGCAAATTCACGGGTTTGTAATAACGCCCAGCAGGTGGCAAAATAGACGGCGTTGGAGGAATGGAATCCCTATCGCCAGAATCAGAACTGCTAGAACTTTCCGGCTGAGGAATTTCCTCTACTTTCCCATCCTGAACAACTTTACGCTGCTGCTTTTTATTCAAGCTAGAATCACCACTAGCCACTCCCCACTCCCCACTAGCCAACCCAGCTATTGAATCCGCTCTCCTAATAGAATCCGCCCTAATTATTGAATCTGCAATTCTCTGTGCTTTCTCTATTGCCATCAACAACTGCTGCTGTTTTTGCTCTGCTAATAGCCTGTCGTTTCTCTCTCTTATTTTCCATTGAAATAGCAAAAACAAAAGCAATAGCAAAAGTAATATTATGAGCAAAGCAATAAAACGGCGGCGGTCTTTTTTCTTTTCATCCTCTGCCTTTTCTTTTTCAGTCTTCATAAAGTTCTTTCCAATGGCGTTTTATTTCTTCTTCCAATTCTCTTTTGCTCTGCCTTGTGCGGAAGCTATCGCGATAAGCTATTGATATGTAGCCCGTTTCCTCAGACACAACTATCACAAAAGCATCTGTTTCCAAAGCTAAGGCTTTTGCCGCCCTGTGCCGCATTCCGCCAGATTGCTCGGCGGCGGCGGAGCCGGTTGGCATAGGCAGCACGCAACCTGCTGCTATAATTTTATTTCCCAAAACGATTACCGCGCCATCGTGCAAAGCGGTTCCGGGATAAAAAATTGTGCATAAAAGTTTTTTAGAAAAATCGCCATTTATCACTTCGCCCGAATCAACATAAGATTTCAAACCCACCCTCTTTTCCAGCACAATCAATGCCCCGTAGCCTTTTCTTTGCAATTCCAAAACAGAATCAACTATCTTTGCTGTTATATCTTCCAGTCCGCTGTGTTTGAAAAATACATTTCTGAGCCTGAAAACATTTGCCATTTGCCCTATTCTAGTTAGCATACCTCTAATTTCGGGCTGAAACACTATAACTATTGCCACCACTCCCAAGGCACTCAAACTGCCTATCAGCCAAGTTAGCCCTCGCAAATCAAAAAGCTGGGAAAGAAACCAAACTGCCGTAATCAAAACCACGCCAAAAAACATTTGAACGGCACGGGTTCCCTTGAAAAGCAAGAAAAAACTATATGTTACGCAGGATATGAAAAATATATCCACAAAATCTGAAAAGCGGACATCTATTATGCCAAACAGCTTAAAATTCAAAATTTCATTGAACACGTCTCCTCCACACCCATAGAACAACACCGCTCAAAATCATTGCAGAACACAGCATTTGCCCACGGCTCATATCCAAGAAATTCAAGCCGATATGCGCATCTGGTTCCCTAAAAAATTCTATAAAAAACCTCGCTGTGCCATATCCTATCAAATAAAGAGCCATAACGTGATTTCTCAACTTTGGATAAATTTTCCACAAAGCATAGAGAATGCCAAACAGAACAAAACCTTCAAAACACATCTCATAAATTTGGCTAGGGTGCCTTAAAACTGGCGGACGTTCTGGAGCAAGGGGAAAGATCATTCCAATTGCGGATTCGGTAACCCTGCCATAAAGCTCGCCGTTTAAAAAATTCCCCAGCCGCCCAAAGGTATAGACCAAAGGCACAACCAAGAAAATGGTATTAACGCTTTTCCAGTAATCCAATTTTTGCTTTTTTATTGCATACGAAGTCGCCAAAAAAGAACCTATAAGCCCACCGTGATAGCTCATCCCAGAGATTCCCGTGAAGTGAAAACCACCGCTAAAACTGAAAGGCAGTATAATTTCGAGAGGATGATTTATATAATAGCCAAAATTATAGAAAAACACATAGCCAAACCGCGCACCGAGCAAAACACCTGCTATTAGCCAAGTCATAACGCTTTCCAATTGCTCCTTTTTCATAGGCTGGATTTTGTATTTATTTGTGAAATTCCAAATTAAATGGTAGCCAAAAAAGAAAGCCAGCAAATACATCAACCCGTACCACCTAACCGGAAAATTCAAAATAGTAATAGCCGTTGGGTCTAGATGTTGCGGGATTGTGTTCCACCAGGAATAGGACATAGGAGTAATGTAGCAAATTTTGGGGAGTGGCTAGTGGGGAGTGGCTAGTGGTTGCAAATATGGATTTGCCAAATAGTTTGCTTTTTGAATGCGGGAGGGGGGAATTTGGTCTATTAGCTTTGCAAATGGGGTTATGGGCAGGTATTCGTGGGTTTCGGGTTTGTTTTCAAATTGCTTTAAGGTTTCGTTTTCCGCATTTCCAACATAATAAAAATTTGCCCTTGCGTGCAAAATTATCTCTTTGCCATGCGACATAGCCAGCGCTTTTAAGGTGGAAATTCCGTGCAAGGTTCTTTTGCCGCTAAAACAGAGTCCCTCGCAAAAAGCAATGCCAGCACGAATGCCCGTGAAGCTGCCGGGACCAAGCGTAACTAAAACACGTTTTATATGTTCAATTTCAAAATTGTTTTCTGCAAGCAATTTGTCTAGCAAAGGTTTTAACTCATCGCCTTTTGCATTCGGGTTGCAGAGTTCATAATTAACACCGTTTGAGTAAAGCCCTAAATTAACGCCTTTGCGGGAGCAGTCAACGATTAAATCCATAATTTAATTTTTCTCCAACAACACTTTCTGTGCCGGATATGCCATAGTTATATTTTTTTCGGCAAAGGCATCTAGTATGGCTAAATTTATTTTTTCCTGAACATCCATATAAGATTCTGGTGGGGTTACGTCAAACACAAACTCATATTCTACAGCACCTGCGGAAAAGCCTTTCAAATGCCCTCGCTTAAAACCAGTTTCGCTTTGCTTTTCTATAATGCCTTTTACCAAAGCCACTATTGTCTGCAAATTTTCTTTTGAGGTTTGGTTGCTAACACTGATGCCAAATGTCATGCGTCTCTTTGTTCTATTTGCGAAATTGGTAACTCGGCTTTCTAGCAAATCGCTATTTGAAACAATAATCTGTTCGCCGGTTTCTGCTTCGGGATCTATCCTAGTTGTTTTTATGCTTATTTTGTTTATTTTACCAGTAATTGTGCCGAAACTTATCAAGTCTCCTTCTTTAATGGGTTTGTCTAGTCTTATTAAAATGTATGTGAATAAATCTCCAAGCACTTTTTGGGCTGCAAAAGCTACTGCAAGACCTCCAATACCAAGCCCCGCCAAGAGCGAAACAACTTTCACGCCCAAACTGTCCAAGGTTAAAAGCAGAATTACAATAAAAACAAGGAATTTGCAAATATTCACAATATACTTCAAAATTGATGTATTTTTTTTATCGTTTAGTTTGCTTGAAAGTTCATTCGGCAACATTTTACTTATTCTTTTAAAAATAAAATCTAATACAAAATAAACCACCATAGCTACTACTATAGCCCATATCAATTTCCCAATGGCGGTATCCATTATTTCATTGTAATAAGTCAGTAATTTGTCCATAGGTGGAAGTTAGAAAAATAGTTTGCTTTTTCCCAGTTTCTGCAAGCAACGAACGCCACGCAAGCAATTCTTGTTGTAGTAGTTGTTGCCCACATACGTGTCATCATAGTTTGGGGTAATATAGAAATTCCTCTATATTCTTATGAATTATGCCTTCCCTGCTCATGTCAAATTTATCTGTAGATATAACAAATTTCGGGAAATTGTCCCTTATTTTAAGCAATGGAGAAAATTCCCTTTCCGCAGTTTCTTTTGAAGCGAGCAAATAGCAAACTTGAATGTAAATATGCTTTTCGTTATACAGAAAACTCCCAAAAACCCACACTCAGTTACGATTAGGCTGGTGATTGGTTCGCTCAAAAAGACTTTGACATCGGAAGAGATTGAGAGTTATGCGAAAAGTGTTATGAAGCGTTTGCAGAAGGGTTTTGGGGCAGAACTTAGTAATTGATGAAGCAACGCGGCGATGCTGTTGATTATAAGACTGATTGGGTTAGGGTGGAAAATGATTCGCGTTCATAAACTGCTACCAAGCCTTTGCAGAGTTACCTTTGGGGAAATCCAATATTCTAATAGATATTGTATCGGGCTGCTGCAAAACGTAAAAACCTTTCCCCAAGGCATAGTTAATGGACTTCGGTTCAGCTATTGCTGTAGAAAATGCACCATATATCTTTTTGCCTTTAAATCTTGGAACCTTGCGCAATGCTTGCAAGCGTTTTATATACGTGTCCACATCTTTAACCGTAAGCTCGGTTTTTGTTTCAACTGCTATTACAAACTTGCCGTTTTCAAGGAGGGCATCTAGCTCCGCTAGTTTTCCATTTTTCTTCTCATTCAAAAACTCAACATTAGCAGACACTGTATCAAACTTAAAGCCTTTTTCGTTGAACTTGCCAACTATGCCTGGAAGCACTAACTTTTCTACTAAACTACCAAGCCTGTTGGTCAGATTCCCTATGGCATGAGTATTTTTTTTCAGTTCTGCTCTTGTCTCAGCAAACTCTGCTCTGGTTTCAGCAAACTCTTCCACCAGCTTGTCTATGCGCTTGCCCTGCTCATCCATGCGCTTGCCCTGTTCATCCATGCGCCTGCCCTGCTCATCCATGCGCCTGCCCTGCTCCGCAATGCTCTCACGAAGCTCTGCCGTAGCCTTATCCGAGCGTTCTCCCTGCTCCGCAAGGCTCTTGCGAAGCTCTACAATACTTCCACGAATCTCTACAAAAGATGCTAAAACTGCTTCTGCGTTTAATGCTTCACTCATACATTATCCTCGCTAATTTCAATATACAAAAAATTAGCTAGTCTTGGAGTGAAAATCACTCCGACAGCAAAACTTCCATCATCTTCTTGCCCGCAGTAGCAATGGGAGTCCCAGGACCAAACACACCCGCAACACCCGACTTGTACAAGAAGTCGTAATCTTGTGCAGGGATAACTCCGCCAGCTACAACCATAATATCTTCGCGGCCCAGCTTCTTTAACTCTGCAATCACAGATGGTATAAGAGTTTTGTGGCCAGCGGCGAGGCTGCTTACGCCTAGAATATCATCATCGTTTTCAACTGCCATTCGAGCGGCTTCTTCCGGTGTTTGGAAAAGAGGACCTATATCCACAGTGAAACCCATATCGGCGTAACCTGTGGAAACAACTTTGGCTCCCCTATCGTGACCATCCTGACCCATTTTTGCAACCATTATGCGTGGGCGGCGACCGTTCTTCTTTTCAAAGGCATCGGTCATTGACTGAACTTCTTTGAACTCTGCGTTGTTTCCTATCTCTGCGCTATACACACCATTTATCCTATGAATTACCGCGTTGTAGCGACCAACAACTTTTTCCACTGCATTTGAAATTTCACCGAGCGTTGCGCGAACTCTGGCTGCTTTTACCGCCAAGTCTAATAAATTTGCTTGGCTCTTTTTGCCTGCTTTCCACTCTTCAAAGCAATTGGTTATAGCTGTCAATGCACTGTCCACATCGGCTTGATTTCTTTTTTTGCGAACCTCTTCCAATCTAGCAACCTGGCTGTTGCGAACTGCCGTGTTATCCACTTCCAAAATATCAAGAGCGTCTTCGTGGTCTAAGCGATATTTATTAACGCCTATTATGGCATCTGTTCCGCCGTCTATGCGAGCTTGCTTGCGAGCGGCAGCTTCTTCAATGCGTGTTTTTGGAATGCCTTTTTCTATTGCGCTTGCCATGCCGCCTTCGGCTTCAACTTCTTGGATTAGCCTCCAGGTGCGGTTTGCGAGTTCTCTTGTTAAATATTCAACATAATAAGAACCTGCCCACGGGTCAACCGATTTTGTGATTCCTGTTTCTTCTTGAATGTAAAGCTGGGTGTTGCGAGCTATGCGCGCGGAGAAATCCGTTGGCAGGGCAATGGCTTCGTCTAGGGCGTTTGTGTGCAGGCTCTGTGTGTGACCAAGGCTGGCAGCCATAGCTTCTATGCAGGTGCGAGCCACGTTGTTGAACGGGTCTTGCTCTGTTAGGGACCAGCCGCTTGTTTGGCTGTGTGTGCGGAGAGCCATTGATTTTTCTTTTTTGGGGTTGAATGTTTTCACAATTTTTGACCATAGCAAGCGACCAGTGCGCATTTTGGCGATTTCCATAAAGTGGTTCATGCCAATAGCCCAGAAGAAAGAGAGGCGAGGGGCAAAATCGTCAACGTGCATACCTGCTTCTATGCCTGTGCGAATGTATTCCCAGC
>Ga0268262_10004111_pt1 | contig 15231 bp, 14 predicted proteins | sample TergutNc150P3_FD_190354 | JGI IMG/M metagenome (GOLD analysis project Ga0268262, IMG submission 190354) | Nasutitermes corniger P3 segment gut microbial community from laboratory colony in Florida, USA - Nc150 P3 (SPAdes) (version 2) | ecosystem: Host-associated > Arthropoda: Insects >... | reverse complement strand
GCTCTGTTTTTTCAAAAGAGTTGCTGGCTATGAATTCATCGTTGATGGATACGGTGACATATAGCGGCATTTCCACCTTCTCCAATTCTATGAGTTTTGCCACAGTTAAACCCTCAGCATACTCTTTTGCATTTCCTGTTACAGTCAGTTTCATGTTCAGTCCTCCAAAGTTGTTTTTTTCACAATCAAATTGTAAGTGCCATTTCCATTATCTATCAATTTGAGAATTTGGTGCCCTTCTTCCTTGATGCTGCGTGGAACATTCTGCACAGGTTCGCCATCATTCAAGCGAATAGATAAAACCTGCCCGTCTTCAAGTTCTTCCAATGCGACTTTGGCTTTCACAAAAGTCACCGGACAAACCACGTCGGTAATATCTATTGTTTCATCAATATTATAATCAGCCATTGCAAATATCCTCCATTTCCTTTTTGAAATTATCCCAGCCAGCACGGTCTATGCACACGCGGAATCGCTCGCTTGGCTTTGCGTATTTGGCAAAAAATTTCAGTGCAGCATCTGTAATTTTGAACAGAATTTCCTTGTTGCGGATAATGGGCAAAAACTGCTCGCCCTTCGCAATCAAGTTGCCAAATGTTCCGCCAAATGAGAGTAAGTATCCGGGTTCTCCTTTCCACGCATCAAAGGGGCAAGATTTGGTACAACGCCCGCAGTAATTGCATTTGGATTTATCAATTTCAAGCCCTTCGTCTGTTTTGGTAATTGCACCCTCACGGCAAGCCTTTACACACACACCGCATAAGGTGCAGTTCCCCTTAACCAGCTCAACACTGTAACCGCCTTTTATGCCAAGGTCGTTTTCCTCCGCTTTGAGGCAGTTGTTCATGCAGCCTGTAATTCCGAATTTGAATTTATGAGGCAGCTCCTGCCCAAAATAACGGTTGGAAATTTCCACCGCCAAAGGATATGTATCTATGCAACCGGATGGGCATATCGCGCTGCCCTGACAAGCGGTCACAGTACGCACTCTCGGACCGCAAACTCCTGTATTCACGCCGCCCGTTTCCAGTTCGGTTTTTACCGCTTCCACATCAGCCAATTTTATGAATGGAATTTCCACCCCTTGCCGCGAAGTTAGATGAACATATCCGTCTCCATACTTTTTGCTTATTTCAGCGATAGCGACCAATTGCTCTGCGGTTAAATTTCCACCCACCACCTTGAGTCGCAGGGAAAAATTATTCTTCTGCGTTTGCCGCATGAATCCGCCGTTTTTCAGTGCCTTGTAGTCTGTAGCCATATCGATTCGCTCCTAAATCTCAAAATCCTTTTCCCATAACAAAACTTTGCGATACTTTCCAAAATCACGTGGAGGTTTTTTATCCAATTCCAATCCATTTTCATTCAACAACGCAAACTTTGGTTCACGTTTACCAAAACCTATAAAAATTCCATTTCGAATATTGGCGTAATTATCAGCTTCGGCAGGAATGTCAAAATCCAGTGGATAATTGTATCCGGTGCCTTGAAGCGGCAACGCATCTCCGCTTTTGTATTCCTTTGGAGGCGGGCTATGCCTTAGCACAGTGTGAATTTCGGGATGATAATAAAAACTGTCAAACAGTCCAACAGCGAGCTGGTTGTTGCCATCTCTCAGCAGAATCTCGTTTTCCATAGTCTTTCCCGCTGTTTCTATTACGCCGCAAGCAGCTGTAGCGTGGCTAATCCTATCTATGAGAATAAGTTCGCCCAAAGTTTTGTGCAAACGGAATTCGTCTAGAACTGCTGGTTCAGATAACACAATTTCACAGCGGATAATTTCGTTCTTGCCAATAGAAGTCGCTGGAATATGCTCTCCCGTGTTGATATCCACTTTATACTGTATGCCGGTGACAATGGCGGGCAGCAGTTTTGTTCCAATTTTTATCCAGTAATCATTGCCGGAAATCAGTTTATCATCGTCCATCCACAGCAAGGTTGCTTCAAATTCTTTGGCGATTTTCAGTTCCGCTTTTCGCATCAGCACACAGCCTCTGGACGCATCAACTTCACGGTCAAATTGAATGGTCACCGGATCGCCTATGGTAGCGGATTCAACTGAAACATTCGCTAAATAAATGGATTTTACAATTACCATTTCTCCGCTGGGCAAGGCGGTTAGAGTGTCGTTTAACGCCACCGTTCCAGATTCTATCTGCCCTTGAAAACCGCGAAAAGTATGGTCTGGACGGCAAACCCTTTGTATGGGCATATAGAAACCTTTCTCCGGTTCACTCGCACTTATATTCACATTTTCCAAATAGGAGAGCAAAGCGGGACCGCCATACCAAGGCATATTTTTGCTGGGGCTGATTACGTTGTCTCCCTCAGTGGCAGAAACCGGAATTATAATGATACTGCCCAATTTCAATTCTTCTGCCAATTTCTCTATCTCTCTTGCTATATTGTAGAAACGCTCTTTATCGTAAAATTTGTTGTAAACCGCCAAATCCATTTTATTTACAGCGAACACAAAATAACGGATTCCCATCAGGGAGCAAATCCGCGCATGACGGCGTGTTTGAGACAGAACCCCCTGCGTGGCATCCACAAGAATAATTGCCAAGTCAGCAAAAGAAGCACCTACCGCCATATTGCGGGTGTATTCCTCGTGCCCCGGAGTATCTGCTACTATAAAACTGCGCTTTTCTGTGGTAAAGTAACGGTATGCAACATCTATAGTTATGCCTTGCTCCCTCTCTGCCATCAACCCGTCCAAAAGAAGCGAGTAGTCAATTTTTCCGCTGCGAGAACCAACTTGGCTGTCCAAAATCAACGCTTGTTCCTGGTCTGCATATAGCAGTTTGGAACTGTACAAAATATGCCCGATTAAAGTTGATTTGCCATCGTCCACGCTACCGCAGGCGATGAATTTCAAAAGCCCGTTTTTTGTATTATCCATTAGAAATACCCCTCTCGCTTGCGGCGTTCCATGCTACCAGCAGCCTCTTTGTCTATTATTCGGCTGGTGCGCTCGGATGTAGCAGCTCCCAAAATTTCATTTATCACTGTGTCTAGAGTGTCTGCTTCTGATTCCACCCCTCCGGTCAGGGGATAACAGCCAAGGGTACGGAAGCGTACTTTTCTGATTTCCGGTTTTTCGCCCTGCAAAAGGCGCATACGCTCATCGTCCACCATGATGATATTGCCACCGCGAAACACCACCGGACGCGGAGCCGCAAAATATAACGGCACAATGGGAATATTCTCGCTGCTGATATACTGCCAAATATCTTTTTCCGTCCAATTTGAAATTGGGAAAACTCTAATGCTCTCGCCTTTGTTGATTTTGGTGTTGTAGAGTTTCCACATTTCCGGTCGCTGATTTTTTGGATCCCATGCGTGATGGGCGTTGCGAAAGGAAAAAATTCTCTCTTTGGCGCGGGATTTTTCCTCGTCTCTGCGCCCGCCGCCAAAAGCCGCTGTGAAGCCGTATTTTGTGAGCGCATCTTTGAGCGCCTGTGTTTTCATAATATCTGTATAAGCTGCATCGTGGTCAAAGGGATTTATTCCCTGAGCGATTGCCTCTTCGTTGCGGTGAACCAGCATTGTGATGCCGAGTTCCTGCGCCCGCCTGTCACGGAAGGTGATCATATCGCGGAATTTCCAACTGGTGTCTATATGCAAAAAAGGGAAAGGAGGTTTTTCTGGATAAAAAGCTTTCATAGCTATATGTAGCATAACCGAACTGTCTTTGCCTATGGAATATAGCATCACCGGTTTTTCACACTCGGCGGCTACTTCTCTAAAGATGTAAATCGCTTCGGCTTCCAATTCTTTTAAATGAGCAAGTGACATTATTTTTCTCCTAATATTTATTGGAATCCAGACTGTTCACTGTTATTGTTTGAGCTGTTCCATCTGTTTTTGCAACTGTCCAATGCAGCAGGGAATTTTCCCTTCGCACGGTCATTTTGCCGCCTAATCCGCCCATATCCTCACCCAAAAACAGAGCTATCGCTTCTGCTGTACATTCCTTTATGCAAGAGGTGCAACCCCAGCAGCGTTCCGGCTTTGGTATAGTTGCCGTTTTGTTTTTCACTTTAATTAAACTGCCCGGGCAAACAGCAGCGCATCTGCCGCAGCCAATGCAAAGGTTTTGACTAATTTCAATGCTCATAGACTTCTCCTTCTCGCACAAAGGGTCTATGGATAATATTGACATTGCCGTATTTCAGCTGGGAATTTATATAGCCTTGCCCGTGCGTTTCTTTTTGGGCGGCAAGATGTGCAATAACCGAGCGGCAGAGAATTAGGCGTTCTTGGAGTTCCATTATATATACCAACTCCTGCATATTTGATGCGGAAAGCTGCTTCGCCTTCTCTCCAAGTTCCAGGATTCTTTCATCAGCAATTTTAAGCGATTTTTCCGTGAAGCTGTAATAGGTACTGATTCCGCCTGCGTGTTCATCCATTATTGTCTGCATAACCTCTTCCAGCATATCACCCGGATTTCCAGTGCGGAATAAATATCCTTCCAATTTTCGTTTAACCGCTTCTGTTTTATTTGCATCAGGTCCAGATATTTCGCTGCTCATATACGGGAGTGCCGCCTTTGCCGCAATTTCTCCTTCCACCAAAGCCCCTGTCACATATTTTTGCGGGCAGCCCCCAGCCACATCTCCTGCCGCGAAAAGTCCACGAATGGTGGTTTCACGGTTGGTGCTCACCCAATAACCGCTGGCGGTGTGCCCTCCTGTGATGTACGGTTCGGTGCCTTCAATCTCCACATTTTGAACGCTTGGTCCTTTGCCGCTCTCAATCCATCTCAAAGTTTGGCTCGGTGCCATATTCAAATAGGCTTTGAGTAAATCTTCTTCTTGTTCTTTTGTAATGCCCACAGTGCGCAAGGCACAAGGTCCGCGTTTCTCGCGGTTTTCTGTAACTGTCCCATATACACGCTGTAAGGTGGTTATGCCATATTTATCCTCATAAACATCGCCCAAGGCGTTGATCTGTTTTGCACCCACTCCCTGCGCAAGCGTTCCGGTGGGAGCGATGGTGTCTTTGCAGCGAAGGGCGATGAAGCGCATTTCAAGGGTGGTCATCTCGGCTCCAGCTTTAATGCCCATAGCTAACCCCGCACCGGTATTGAATGGGGGGTACCACATTTTGTGTCGGGAAAATCCGGTGTGGTTAGGTCTATACAGCCCCGCCGCCCCCCCGGCGGCGCATAACACTGCTTTTGCCAAAATCGTGTATAGTATTGGTTCCTCAATACTCACAGCATAAACTCCTAAAATCCGATTTTCCTTTACTATATATTCAAAAACATTTACTCGGTTCAAAACTGTTATGCGTTCTTGTTTCTTAACGGCATCGGCTAAAATGGGCTTGATATTTTCTCCGTTGATTTTGATATTGCGCCACCCACGCGTTGCATACTGCCCATTGCTATCTTTTAAAATGGTAAGTCCAAGGCTTTCCAGTTTCGCGGCTGCACGGTTCAAGCCCTCTGCCATAGTGAGCAAAAGGTCGCCACGCACAATACCTTCCGCATCTTTGCGAGCATAATCCACATAATCCTGCGGTGTTTTGCCGGGACCAATATAGGCATTGAGAGCATTAACTCCAGCGGCTAGGCAACCGCTGCGCCGGATATCCGCTTTTTCGGCAATCAGCACCCTAGCATCGCTGTGCTGGCAAAAAGTAAGTGCCGCATAGCAGCCAGCCGTGCCGCCGCCTATAATCAGAAAATCTGTATCCATAAGCCGAACTTCTAAACCCATGCTCAAATCCCTTGCTGCCCGTCATTCATAACATCGAATAATCCTTTTTTCTTTTTCAATAAAGGTCTGTTCACATCGCTCAAAAAATCGGCAACAAAGGGATTTGCTGGGCAGTCGCATACAGCTACCGGACTTCCTATCTGCTCAATTTTCCCTTTGTTCACAATTACTATAGAATCCGAAACTTCAAGAGCCTCGTCTTGGTCGTGCGTCACAAAAATACTTGTGATGTGAATTTCATCGTGCAAGCGGCGAAGCCAAGTTCTGAGTTCCTTGCGGACTTTGGCATCAAGAGCACCGAAGGGTTCGTCTAGCAGCAGCACGGTGGGCTCCACGGCAAGTGCTCTCGCAAGCGCAACGCGCTGCCTTTGCCCACCGGAAAGCTCCGAAGGAAAGCGATTCACAAAACTCTCAAGCTGAACAAGGGAAACGAGACGCATAACATTTTCGTGTATGGTTTCTTTACTAGGGCGCAACTTCCTAGGACGCACGCGAAGCCCAAAAGCGATATTCTCAAATACGTTCATGTGCCTAAAAAGAGCGTAATGCTGAAACACAAATCCAACTTTCCTGTCTTTTACTTTTTTATTGGTGAAATCTTCGCCAAAGAATTTTATTGTGCCGGAATCTGGAGTTTCCAAACCCGCTATAATCCTGAGCAGCGTGGTTTTGCCGCAACCGGAAGGTCCGAGCAGAGCTATTATTTCCCCTTTGGGAATGTTCAAGCTTATGTCGTTCAGGGCAACAAAATTGCCGAATTTTTTGCTGATATTCGTAACTTCTATATTCATGATTTTATCTCTACCTCCATGGATTTTCTTTGAGCTGCTATGTAATACTCCAAAACGGCTTTTGCCACGATTGTCACAAGTGCTAAAAAGGTCAAAAGAGAGGCGAGCGCAAAAGCGGCTCTGAACATATATTCACCATAGAGGATATCTATATAAAGCGGCATGGTGGTAGTCACTCCTCTAACAAACCCAGACACAACGGATACCGCTCCGAATTCTCCCATAGCTCTGGCGTTTGTGAGTATAATTCCATATAATAAACCCCATTTTATATTTGGAAGGGTAACTTTCCAAAAAATTTTGAACCCCGAAGCACCCAAGGTGAGGGCAGCTTCTTCATCGTCTTTTCCGAGTTCGCGCATAAGCGGTGTTAGTTCGCGGGCTACAAAGGGGAAAGAGACAAAAAGAGTAGCGAGAACTATTCCCGGAACGGCGAAAACAATCCTTATATCGTGATCCATAAGCCAAGTTCCAAACCACCCGAAGGAACCGAACATGAAAATAAAGAGAAGACCCGCTATCACAGGAGAAATGCTGAACGGCACATCTATAACCGTAGTCAGAATTTTTTTGCCCGGGAACTCGTATTTCGTTATCAGCCAAGCTATGAAAACTCCGAAAAAAGTATTGATCGGAACGCATATCAACACGGTGAATAGGGAAAGGCGTATTGCAGCCGCTATACCCGGATCTGTGAAAGTTTGCAGATAAACATCAATGCCCGCTTTTAAAGCCTCCTTGAAAATTGTCACCAAGGGCAAAACTATGAACACGGATAAAAATATGCCGGAGAGAAAGAACAATAAAATCTTTACCCATAGCGGTTCGTGAATAGTTCTTGTTTTAGTCATTATGAACGCTCCTTTATCATATAGTTTTGAAGAATGTTGGTGATGAACAGCATGATAAAGGCTATTATGAGCATGGTTGCGCCAATGGCACTCGCACCCACATAATCAAACTGCATAAGCTTTTTTATGATTAAGAGCGGAACTATCTCGCTCTCATAAGGCATATTGCTGGATATAAAGATAACAGAGCCGTATTCACCGAGCCCACGGGCAAAAGCCATTGCCGCTCCTGTGATAAGAGCGGGCAGCACCGAGGGAAAAATAACCTTGAAAAAAATCTGAAAAAAATTAGCCCCAAGACTTGCGGCAGCTTCTTCCACACCGCTGTCCAACTCCTCTATAATCGGTTGCACGGTACGCACAACAAAGGGCAAGCCTATAAAGACAAGCGCAATCACTATGCCCGCCCTGGAATACTCTAGAGAAATATTGAACAATGAGAGAAATTTTCCCATAAAACCATTTTGCGAAAATACCATAGCAAGCGAAATACCTGCCACAGCGGTGGGAATTGCAAAAGGCAAATCTATGCAGGCATCGACTATTTTCTTTCCGAAAAAATTATGCCGCGCCAAAACCCACGCGATGATAAAACCGAATACGAAATTCAGCAGTGCGGCGGCTATAGCTGAGGAAAACGAAACTTTGAATGCGGCGATAACCCGTTCATCCAAAATTATTTTGAAATATTCTGCTGGAGGAATTTTCGCTGCGTAAATGATAAGGGCAGATATGGGTATGAGTATAAGGAAAGACATATAGCTCAGGCTCAGTCCCAAACTCAACCCAAAACCGGGTATTTTTCCTCTGCCGCTTTTCGCTTTCACAGGAAACCTCACTTCTTTTTGAGTTCTGCCATTATCTGATCAAAGTGCCCGTTATCGGCAAAATGCAATTTGTGCGCTGCTTTCCATCCTCCGAAATCCTTGTCTATGGTCACCAATTTGAGATTTACAAAGTAAGTAAATTCTTTGGCGATTGCCGGATTTGAAGGGCGGTAATAATGCTTGCCTATGAGCCGTTGCGCAGCATCTGAATACAGGTATTCCAAATAGGCAATGGCTTCGGTTTTTGTGCCGCGTTTATTCACTATGCCGTCAACGTAGGTAACTGAGGGTTCCGCTAGTATGCTGAGGCTTGGGGTGACTATCTCAAATTTGCCCTCGCCAACTTCCTTGTTCATCAAAAAGGCCTCGTTCTCCCACGCGAGCAGAACATCGCCCAAGCCGCGTTGCACAAAGGTATTAGTGGCACCACGTGCACCGGGATCCAAAACAGACACGTTGCCATATATCTTTTTCACAAAATCGCGAGCTTTATCTTCGCTGCCGTATTTGGCACGTGCATAAGCCCAAGCCGCCAAGTAGTTCCAACGCGCACCGCCAGAGGTTTTGGGATCGGGGGTTATTATGTTAACACCCGGTTTCACAAGGTCGTCCCAGTCTTTTATGCCTTTGGGGTTGCCTTTGCGAACGAGAAAAACAATGGTAGAGGTATAAGGCGAGCTGTTCTGCTTAAAACGCGTTATCCAATTCTCGGCTATAAGACCAGGGCGCTTCACGCCAATTTCGTCTATGTCGTAAGCCATAGCGAGGGTGACAACATCGGCTTGATTCCCCTCAATAACGCTTCTCGCCTGCCCGCCGGAACCGCCGTGAGACTGGTTCACGGTTACTTCAACTCCAGTTTTTCCCTTGTAATACTCGGTAAAAACCTTGTTGTAGTCTTGATAGAGCTCCCTAGTGGGGTCGTAAGAAACATTGAGGAGCGTGACTTTTTTCTGTGCATAAGCAGAAGAAACTAGAACGAACGCCAAAAACAGAGCCGTTAATTTTATTAACAAGGCTGTTAACTTTATCTTATCCATTTGTTACCTCCCATGGATTTATATGTTTATATAAGATTAAACATATATGTTTGATATGTATTAAATATAGAAAAATTTTAAGCCTTTGTCAAGGGTATTTTTAAAATTTTATAGTAAATTACTGATTAATTGTCCCTTATCCCATGTCCCTAGTCCCTAACATTAAGTTAATCAGTGGCTACATATTCCCCAATAATCTTCTCCGCCGCTCTCAGAGCCTCCTCTATCTTCTCAGGATTTTTTGTTCCGGCTTGTGCGAGGTTCGGTCTGCCGCCTCCTTTGCCGCCTGCAATCTCGGCTAATTTTTTCACAATATCGCCCGCACTGATTTTTTTCTTCACCAAATCCGCGTGGACAAGCACCGCTATTGTGCCGGAGCCGCTCTGAATATTTGCCACAACTGCAATCCCGGCGCCGGGCATCGTTTTTTGCGCACCTTCCAAAAGCGCATTGAACTCCCCTGGTTCCATACTCACTTTTGAAACCCAAAGCGGAATGTTTTTTATTTGCACAGGATTTTTGAACAGATCCGCACTCTTGCCCTCTGCGATTTTTGCTTGCAAATCCGCCGCGAGTTTTTCGCTCGCCTTTAATTGCTCGGAGAGCAGAGATACCCGCTCCAGAACATTTTCCGTTTTTGCGTTGAACTGCCTTTTAAGCGAAGATACTATAGCCGCATCTTCCCTGAAGCTGTTCAATGCACCGAATGACGTTGTTGCCTCAATTCTGCGAACACCAGCACTCACGCTGTTCTCGCTCAAAATGCGGAGCACCCCTATTTCTCCGGTGTTTTTCGCGTGCAAGCCCCCGCAGAACTCCTTGGAAAAATTCTCCACCGAAACAACCCTTACCTCTGCCCCGTATTTTTCACCGAAGAGCGCCATAGCCCCGCTCTCTTTTGCTTTTTCCACAGGCATCACCTCGGTGTTTATGGGCAGGCACATTTGAATTTTCTCGTTCACAAGGTTTTCTATCGCTTTTAATTGCTCTGCGGTGAGTGCGGAAAAAGCGGTGAAGTCAAAACGCAAATTTTCGGGAGCAACCCTTGAGCCTTGCTGGGTTACGTGATCGCCCACCACCTGGCGGAGTGCCGCCTGCAAGAGATGCGTAGCGGAATGGTTTTTGCGCGTTGCCGCTCTTTCTTCCAAATTCACGCTTGCCGTAAATTCCAAAGACATATTCTTTTCATTCACATCTCCGCTCAAAAGCTTTGCGCGGTGAATCCAAATATCGTTCACTTTCAAGGTATCAAAAACTTTGAGCGTCAAGCCAGCATTTTCAAGTGTTCCTCTTTCCCCTATTTCGCCGCCCATCTCTGCGTAGAACGGTGTGCGATCCAAAACTATTGAATAAGAACCTTTATCCTCTTTGTAGCGCAGAATTTTCACCTGCGCCGTACTTGCCTCATAGCCCAAAAATTCTGTTGAGCCTTCTGCAAAAATTGTCCAGCCTTCGGAACCTATGGCAGAAAGTCCTTGTTTTTGAGAAGCCCTTGCACGCTCTTTTTGCTTTTCCATTTCTGTTTCAAAACCCGCCTCGTCTATTTGCAAATTTTTTTCTTCTGCCAAAATGCGTGTTAAGTCTGGTGGGAATCCGTAGGTATCGTAGAGCAAAAATACTTGGGTGCCCGCGATTATTTTTGAGTTTAGTTCGCGTGTTATTTTTTCAAATCTCTCCAAGCCATCGTCCAAGGTTCTTATGAATCTCTCCTCTTCGGAGCGGATCACCTCTGCCACAAAATCTGCGCGCTCGCGGATTTCGGGGAAGGCTTCGCCCATCGTTTGCACAAGTGTTTGCACAAGGCGGCAAATGAAGGGTTCTTTTTGGTTTAAAAGTCTGGCGTAGCGGCTCGCTCTGCGCAAAATTCTGCGAAGCACGTAACCGCGACCATCGTTGCTAGGGAGTGCGCCATCTGCTATTGCGAAACTGAGCGCGCGAAGGTGGTCTGCAACAACCCTGTGCGGCATTCCGCTTTGGTCTGCATTGTATGGCACGCCGGAGAGTTCGGCGATTTTGTTTATTATGGGAGAGAACACATCGGTTTCATAGTTGGAATCCTTGCCTTGCAAAATTGCACACACACGCTCAAAGCCCATTCCTGTATCCACATTTTTGTTTTTGAGTGGGAGCAGATCTCCGCTCTTTACGCGCTCAAACTGCATAAAAACATTATTCCAAATTTCTATATAGCGCGCATTCGCCCCATTCACGCCTTTCACAGGGTCTGCAAAAGTTGCTTCTTGGGTTGCAAGGTCTCCTTTATCGTAGTGTATTTCGGAGCAGGGCCCGCAGGGACCAGTGTCTCCCATTTCCCAAAAATTTGATTTTTCCCCAAAGCGCATTATGCGGGCATCGGGCAAACCGCTAACATTTTTCCAAATTTGCCAAGCCTCGTCATCGTCTTGATAAACGGTTACAAATAATCTCTCTTTTGGAAGTTTCCAAACCTCGGTCAAAAGTTCCCAAGCCCATTCAATGGCTTCTTTTTTGTAGTAATCTCCAAAGCTCCAGTTTCCGAGCATTTCAAAAAATGTGTGGTGGTAGGTATCGCGCCCAACTTCGTCTAAATCGTTGTGCTTGCCAGAAACGCGAATGCACTTTTGCGAATTTGCCACCCTTTTGTAGTTGTTCGGGTTATCTCCCAAAAAGCAGGCTTTGAACTGGTTCATTCCGGCATTTATGAACATTAAAGTAGGGTCGTCTTGGGGAACCACGGGCGAGGAGCGAACAAAGAGATGCTCTTTGCTTTCAAAAAACTTTATGAAAGACGCACGTATTTCCGCAGAGGTTTTTGGAGTATTGGACATGGTTGTAAGGTAGAAAAATTCTACATCTTACCAAATCTACGCCTCAAATAAGCAGCCAGCAAATTTATGCACAAAACCAAAGTGATTAGCACAAGCGCAGTGCCATACGCCATTGGACGTGTTGCCTCTAAATTCGTGCCGCTGGTGGATATAACATAAAGATGATATGGAAGCGCCATCACTTGGTCAAAAATACTCGTTGGGAGTTTGGGCAAAAAGTAAGCGGCAACTGTGAATAAAATAGGTGCCGTTTCGCCAGAAACTCTACCGACAGCGAGAATCAAACCCGTTAAAATATTCGGGAATGCAGTTGGCAGCACAACACGCCTTATGGTTTGCAACTTGTTTGCGCCCAAAGCATAACTCCCCGTGCGGAACGAATCCGGCACCATCTTCAAAGCCTCTTCCGTGGTGCGGATAACCAAAGGCAGCACCAAAAGCCCAAGCGTGAACGAACCAGCGATAATGGAATCTCCCCACTTCATCGCATTCACAAATAGGGACATTCCGAACAATCCAAAAATAACGGAGGGAACACCGCCCAAATTATTCGTCATTGTGCGAATGAATTTTGCGATTTTGCCGTTTTCAGTATACTCGTTCAAATATATGGCAGACATAACCCCGATGGGGAAAGCCACCAGCATACTGCCAGCTATAAGACAGCACGTTCCAACAATGGCTGGGAAAATACCGCCCTTGGTCATGCCCTCTTTGGGTTCAGAAAAAAGAAACTCAAAGCTGATCGCGCTGATGCCGTTGTAAATTATGAAACCTAAAATCCACAGCAGAATTCCAACCACCAAAACTCCGAGTATGCGGAAAATCCAAAACGCTATGCTCTGTGATAATTTTTTGCTAATCTTCATTTACACCCCCTTCCCAGGTTGCCGCTTGGAAATAAGCTCAGAAGAAATGCTCATAACGAGTGTTATCATAAACAGAATGCAACCCAGCATGAACAAAGCCTGATAATGCGCACCGCCTGCGGGTGCCTCGCCAAGCTCGGCGGCAATAGCCGCAGGAATTGTGCGGATTGGTGCAAACAAGGATGTTGGAATAACAGCAGCGTTTCCGGTCACCATTAGCACCGCCATCGTTTCGCCAACTGCCCTGCCTATTCCCAAAATCACCGCGGCAGAAATTCCAGACGAAGCATAAGGGATAATAACCCTGTATATAGTTTGCCAATGAGTTGCGCCAAGTGCGAGGCTTGCCTCGCGCATTGCGCTCGGTGTGCTGCGCATAGCATCTTCTGCAACAGTTATGATTGTGGGGAGTGCCATGATGGCTAGTACCAAACTGCCGGTGAATGCGGTTTCACCAACGGGTAAATTGAGAGCCTTTTGCACAAGAGGAACCAAAACCACCAAGCCGAAAAATCCATAGACAACGGAGGGAATTCCAGCGAGCAACTCCACCGCTGGTTTCAAAATTTTGCGTATTTTGTCGTTTGCAAGCTCAGAGATATAAACGGCAACTCCAAGACCCAGAGGCAAAGCGATTAAAATCGCGATGATGCTCACCAAGAGTGTTCCGAGCACCAAAGGCAGCACTCCAAATTGTGGAGAGGGCACAGAGGTTGGAATCCACTCCGTTCCGCCAAAAAAATCCGCACCTCCAATTTTCTCCTCTGCAAGCACCCTCACTTGCGGCATAGAAGAAGGCGCATATTTCGTGGGTAAAAAAGCTATTATCCCCGGAGTAGAAGATATGACCTCGCCCAATTTCTCCGGCAATTTTTTGTAATCCTCTCCGAATTCCTCTTCTGAATAGCGGCTGAAAATTTCATTGAACCTGAACAACTCTATGGGTAAATCTTCGCCGCCGAGTTTTTTCCAGTTTTCTATTTCTCCGTCAAATATCTGTTTTATTTCTTTGCTGTTCAAATATTCAATTTTGTTGGAAGCATTTACGCACAAAACGTGCCCCCTTTCAACAACGGGATTCTTGAAAAGCCCAAAGCCCTCTTTGAATAAAAAAACCACCATCAGCAAAATGATGATAGTGGTAGTTAAACCGCTGAGTCGCAGTATATTTTCTATTATTTTCTCAATTACCCGTCTCATATTTATTTGCTTTTGCTAATTGGAATAAATCCAATATCCCTCACAATTTTTTGCCCAGCAGCAGAGAGCACATAGTCAACATAGGGCTTGACCTCGGCTTCGGATTTTTCTGTGTAATAGTAAATCAGTGGGCGAACTATTGGGTAGGTTTCGTCCATAGCGGTTTTCACAGAAGGTGCTGTATAGGTTTTTCCTTCGTCAAAAGAAACCTGAACTGCTTTTATTTTTTTATCCAAATATGCAAGGCCAATGTAGCCAATGGCACCTTTTGTTTGGCTTATGGATTGGACTATGGCACCAGTGGCTGGCATACTCATTATGCCGTTCACATAGTTTTTGTTTTTCAAAACGTGTTCCTTGAAAAACTCATAAGTTCCAGAAGATGTTTCGCGAGAATAAGGGATTATTTTCAAATCTGGACCGCCCACCTCTTTCCAATTTGTGGTTTTGCCTGTGAAAATATCTTCCATCTGTTCGCGTGTGAGTTTGCTAACCGGATTTGAAGGGTGCACAATAACAGCGAGTGCATCATAAGCTATTATTTTTTCAACTACTTTTTCCCCTTTTTCCTGCAATTTTTGTTTTTCTTCAAATTTTATTTTGCGAGAAGACTGCGCAATATCTGTGGTGCCTTCTAGCAAGGCAGAAATGCCAACGCCACTACCCCCCCCTGTTACCGTGACGTTAGCACTTTTGTTTGCCTTTGTGAAACTCTCAGCCTCTTGTTGCGAAAGAGGAAGCACGGTGTCTGAACCTTTTACCTTCTGTGCATAAAGCGCAGAAACAGCTATCATTGTGGTAAGCGTAGCGAGCAAGAATTTTCTCATAAAAATCTCCATGTTAAACACTAATAATTTAAATTTTGAAGGTTACGAAGGGGATTAGTTCGTGTTAAAATTCTGTTAAGAATTCCTTTTGTCTGAACCAGAATTACCAAAACAGTAAGAACGCCCATATATAAATGCTTTAACAAGTGTTTGTTATACTTATTTCACAGAATTAGAGAATGAACAGAATGAGTTACCCTTATTGGCTTTATTAAAACCAAAAAAGCCAATATATGTGATTCATTCTGGAAATACTGAAAATTCTGGCTATTCTGGTTCAGACAGACTTT
>Ga0268262_10004110_pt1 | contig 15232 bp, 14 predicted proteins | sample TergutNc150P3_FD_190354 | JGI IMG/M metagenome (GOLD analysis project Ga0268262, IMG submission 190354) | Nasutitermes corniger P3 segment gut microbial community from laboratory colony in Florida, USA - Nc150 P3 (SPAdes) (version 2) | ecosystem: Host-associated > Arthropoda: Insects >... | reverse complement strand
GATTTTATAAATTTGACATCCGCCATAATCCCGAACAGTGTGAATAGGATCGGAGATGAAGCGTTTGCCGGATGTTCCTCTATGACATCAATAACAATCCCAAACAGCGTAAGGTATATCGGTTTGGGGGCGTTTGCCCTTTCCGGATTAATATCTGTGGTGATCCCTGATAGTGTGAGGTCTATTTACAGCTGTGTATTTTTAGGTTGTGAAAAAATGACGACTGTAACGCTCCATAGCCGCGTGAGGACTATTCTAGACTTTGCGTTTGCCGGTTGTACAAGCCTAACATCCATCACGATTCCAAATAGCGTATACGACATTGGAGCGTATGCGTTTGATAACTGCATTAACCTGACGTCAATAATCATCAATAACCATCGGCCGCCCGGCGTTGACTCTCATCTCGGCACGTTTGGTAGCTTTTTCGGGGAGCCGGATATGGCCACGTTTAAGGCCAAGCGAAAACTCTACCTTAGCAAAGCCTGTCTATACGTCCCGTCAAACAGCATCCCCGCCTACCGCGCCGACAAGGGGTGGGATCAATTTAAGTGTATCAAACCGATCGAGTCCGCGCCGGTGGGTGGCAAATGATGGAAAGCGAGGCAGATTATGGATGTTTTAACTCCTAAACAACGCCGCAAATGTATGTCCCGTATCAAAAACAAAAATACCTCGATAGAAATCCTATTGCGCAAAGCATTGTGGCGCGAGGGAATCCGCTATCGAAAAAACTTGGCGACATTGCCCGGTAAACCCGACATAGCCATAACAAAATACAAAATCGCCATTTTCTGCGACGGAGAATTATGGCACGGCAGAAATTGGAATACAAATAAAAACGCTATTAAAACCAATCGCAACTACTGGATACCCAAGATTGAAAAAAATATCCAACGAGACATCAGAAACGAAATCGACCTGAGAAATATGGGCTGGACAGTTCTCCGTTTTTGGGGCAGGGACATAGAGAAAAACCTTATAAATTGCGTTCATGAAATCAAGGAAATTATTTATGAAAGAGAGTGCGAATTTTATAAAAATGAATATTATAATAATACATCGGTGGAATTACTTGTTGCAGAAGATAGGTTGACATACGACTAAATCTTTATTGATTCTACCTAAGTTTAGAAAATTAAATACATAATTCTGCACACGATTTTTGACAACTGTTTTTGAGCAAAAACACACCCTTCTGACTACCGAGTCTCGTCTGAGTTCTGTTTTGCTTACAGAGAACTTGCTTTTCACTTATTTGGTAGTGGGTGAATTGTATTTTTCTAACAAGGATTGATGATTGTTATATATTAGCATAACGTTGTTTCTATTCCAATATGCCAATGTGTACCAATTCCGCGTAGCATTGAGGTGGACATTCTAAGCGGGTATCATCAACTAACCAGCAGACAAAGATTTCTCGATCATTGAGCAGATAATCAATTATCCACTCTTGGGTTGGTTTTTGTTGAAGAACAATGCATAATATGGCGCTCAACTGTTTCATCCTATAGCGATATTCATATAGTTGGGCAATGGCTTTTCGTATTTGGCTAAGAACATTATGGTGACGATTAGATTTTACTTCAAAAATAACGGGTTGCTCTTTTATTTTTACAAAGAGATCAACAAACGTGTTTTCAGACACGCTATAACCTCTAAAGCGTAACGTTGATGCAAGCATATTCAATATTCTTGCATGTTCACGATTCGCTTTTTCTCTACGAATCATAATCTCATATGGATCGGCAATGTTTTCGCATTGTATAAATGCACGAGGTTGATTTGCTTGAAAATCTCGCATTTCTGGAAATATTTGTTCATTAAGCATAACTCTTCCGATAGTGGCAGATGAAGAAACAAGATCAACGTCATTTACCTCGTCTGATAGTTTGGAGAGTATTTGCATGGGAAGCGTTAGTGCATCGTAATATTCACCCCATGCTGAACTTGATATCACATCGTTTACATTATCGGCAACATTGGTTCGCCCATAACACCCTTCAAACCCATTGAAGTTCGTAATCATCTCGCTTATTGCGGAAATATATCTGTATACTTTTCCATCTTTATCTGTATGGACAGTTAGTCCACGTTTATTGCGATTAAACAGACCCGTGCGTTCAAAGATGTGAAAATTCCTTTTAAATTTTCCTAGGTGCGTACCTACCCACATAGGAGAGTCATTTGGGGAATATTCGTCCAAAACATTTGTCAAAACTTCGATATCTGGGGAAAATGTAGTGTTTATCCTATCGTCATTCATAAGCATAAAAATGTCTTTATATGAAATATGAATTTCTGTTAGTGGAATTTTTTTTAATTTATGTAGCCCAATGACACATCGGCATAATAATCGCAATGGATTTACTCTTACCCAGTTTTCAATTTCTCTAATGGTGTCAGTATGCACATTTTCTTGTACTCGAGTTGTACCACTACCATGTTGTACCGCTCCTGCTCCATTCGGATATTGGAATAGTGCCATTTGAGCTCTGCAAAAACTTTCAACATCTGGTTCTATTGAACAAAGAAAATGCTTTGCTGCATTAGAAAGGAAAATTTTCCAATTGCCGTCAATACGTTCAACACGAAATACACCCAAATATGTCCCGTATGCTCCAAATTCGTCACGAAAGTTTGATACATCGCGTAGGGCATACGGTGACCGACCGCTTATAGTCGAAAATCTTTCGGCAAGAAGTTCGCGATCAAAATTTTCACCATCAAAAGTTGAGAATATATCTGCAATTTCAAGCAGATAATCTCCCCATTCTGAGCGAGAGCTTTCAATCTTGTTCACAAAGAATTTTTTAAGTATTGGTTCATGTGGTAGGCCCATTGAAAAATCACCTCCGGCTTTTTGTAGCTACTGCCTTAGAGCCTTTTTTGGTGGCTTTACACGACTCATTGGCTATTTTCAAATAATCCAAACCCAATATTTCGATAATCTCTTGATAATTTGGTGCGTTTTCAATATTGAATCCCTCCCTGAGCAAGTGTGAGCCGATAACTGCTGCAAAAATAGGCGGGACGGCGTTGCCAACTTGACGTATTGGATGGCGGCTCGTGCCAGTAAATTCCCAATAGTCTGGAAAAGACTGTAATCTTGCTGACTCACGCGGTGTTACTTCGCGAGGAGTATGTGGGTGAACATGACCCTTTCCACCACCTTTATCGGAACCAACGACAATGGTAAAACTCGGTTTATTCGGATGAAGTCTATTTATTCGCGTCTTTGAATCACGCTCACCAAATTTGAGTGCGGTATATCGCTGTATTACGCCATCGCCGTGTATTCTGCCGATATGGTTAGGCAGTGTAACTTGCGTTGGTTCACGTAACTTACCAATAGCATTATCAACGGTAACTGCTGGTAAAAGGCTATTATTTGATTCTTCACTTATGTTGTGTGTTTTAATGGGGCAAGAAATTTCTTTGTCTTTAGCCCCAAACACTATCACCCTTGACCGATATTGCGGCACACCAAATGAGGCGGTATCCAAGAGATGGTAAGTCGTTTTGTAGATGGAATTACCAGCGGCATCTTTGGACAACTCATTCAAAAATTGTTTGAATACTTTTCCATCATCAATGGACAATAATCCAGCCACATTTTCAAAGATGAAACATGTTGGTTCAATTTCACGAATAACGCGAAGATAGTCCCAAAGAAGCGTTCCGCGAGGATCGTCCATGCCCTTACGCTGTCCAAAAACGGAAAAAGATTGACATGGTGGCCCACCATACACAAGAGCTACCTCATTTTTCTTTAGTCTAGCATCCGTAAGCATCTGGTCGGTCGTGTATTCTTTTATGTTTTTTTGAACAATCGTTGCCTCGGAAAGAAAGTGGGCTTTCTCACTATCTTTTAATGCATCACGATTACGCTCAAGCGTCTGGCAACTATGCAAGTCAATATCAGTACAGAGTCTAGTTGTAAACCCTGCGGCTTCGATTCCGAGGTCAAAACCACCTGCACCCGAAAATAGTGATATTGCATATAACTTATCCATTTGGGTGGTTCACCCTCCATTTAAAAACGTATAGTACAGAAAATACTATGTTACGTGGTTTGATTTGACCACAAGTACCTAATGTTTATTAATATAATATACTGCCATAGAAATATCAAAAAAAAAGTGATTGTCTCATGCCGCATTCCCCACAAACGACGCGAAGATCTTCCTCGAATCCTCGTCCCCCAAAGACATCTCTGGGTGCCATTGCACCGCCCATACATACGGGTGATCCGGCATATAGATGGCCTCGACAAGGCCGTCGTCGGACCATGCCATCGCCTCAAGGCCATCGGCGAGGCTCTTTATGCCCTGATGGTGGGAACTGTTCACCTGAAGGCGTTCTTTTTCGGTGAGTTTGCTTAGCGGGTTTTCGGGGAGAAGCCTAACGGCGTGGGCTGGTACGTCGTAAGGCGGCTTCATTGAATGGGTTATCGCGCTTGGAAGCTCCGTCGGGATGTCTTGGTACAGGCTTCCGCCGAGCGCGGCGTTGATGAATTGGATGCCGCGGCAGATGCCCAGAGCCGGTTTGCCGAGGTTCAAAACGCCTTCGCGGAGAACATACGCCTCCATCCGATCCCGTGTATCGCAGATTTCACCGCAGCGGACGCTTTTGGGGTCTCCGTAGACATCGGGGTTCACGTCTTGGCCGCCGGTAAAGAGGAATCCGTCAACTAGGTCGACGGCCCGTTTCAGCGCGGCCTCCGAATCGGTCAGCGGCAGGATCATAGGCACCGCGCCGGCCTCCTCTATGCCGCGCATATAGCCGGGCAGCATCCATATACTGTCTTTCTGCTCGTCCCAGAGGGGCATGACCCCTATTACCGGTCGTTCCATTTGATCCGTCCGTTCTATTGTTTTATCGCTATTTTGAAGGCAGAATCCACACCATCCTACTATTAATACTATTAAAATATATATAATTTGACGACAAAGCAAGTGAGTATGCGCTTTTATCGGCGGATGCACTCGCTTTTTTAATGACCCCCTATTGACCCGATCTATAGCCATAATGTATTTTATCCAAATACTATGACTACTGATACCGACAGCGATACCCCCGTCAGTCCCAGAAGGCCGCGCCCCGGCTTCCTAAACCGCACGTATAGACCCGACGCCAGAGTGGGGCGCTTTCTCAGCGTCCTTGTCCTTGTCGGGGTCTCCTACGGGCTTTACCGCGGGATTCAGGATAACTACCTTGCCGAGATTATGCGCGTTACCCCCTTTGAGCGCGGGATCGTCGAGTTTTTCAGGGAGATTCCGGGGCTGCTGCTGATACTCGTCTTGGCGCTGATGTACAAATTCGCGGACAGCCGGATTTTCAAGATCGGCGTCGCGCTGATGGCGGGCGGGGTAGCGGGGCTTTTGCTTACAAGTAGCAGCGCGTTTTTTATGACGAAGGTCTTCGTGGTGATATTTATGGTCTTTTACAGCATCGGCGAGCACGTCATAATGCCGGTGCGGGCCACTATCGCCATGGATTTGGCCAAGCGTGAGAAGGCCGGCGCGTCTTTGGGGATAACCGGCTCCATCAGCCAGCTCGGAAACATCGCGGGCTTTCTGCTTGTGGCCGCGATATTTTCTATTCTCGGCAAGTACGGCTTCGGCAGAACAGACGTTACCGGCTACCGTATCGTCTTCGGCGCGGCGACCGCTTTGATGGTCACGGCGGCGCTCGTAGCCGCGGCGTTGCGGGAGACCACGCTCAAGTCGCAGAGGCGGCGTTTTTACTTCGCCAAAAAATTCAAAAAGTTCTATATGCTGGAGGTCTTTTACGGGGCGCGGAAGCAGATATTCCTCACCTTCGCGCCTTATGTGCTGATAATCCAATACGGGGCCGACGCTTCGATCATATCGCAGCTTTACGCGATTTGCGCCGCTTTCGGGATGCTCTTCAGCCCCTTAATCGGCAAGATCATAGACAGGGTCGGGTACAAGGCCGTCATGGTGGCGGATACGCTTATCCTTATTGTGGTGTGCCTGCTCTACGGATTCGCGCACCGGTTGTTTTCGGTGAACATCGCCTTCATCGTCGTCTGCTGTAACTTCGTGCTTGACTCGATCATCTCCATAGCGAGTATGGCGAGCAACGTGTACGTTCAGCGCATTGCGTCGAACCAAGAAGAGGTCACCGCCACCCTCTCCACCGGAATTTCGGTTAATCACGTAATAAGCATCCTCATCGCCCTCATGGGCGGATGGATTTGGAAGGTGACGGGTATAGAGGTGCTCTTTACGCTCTCAGCCGTCTTCGGGCTAGCCAACAGTCTCTACGCGGCGACCATTAAGAAAGACGAGGAGCGCAAAGAGAGCGTCACCAAAACAGTATAAACCGACTCTACCTCACAATCGCCGTAATATTGCGTACCCCGGCGGGACCGCTTAGTTTGACGAAGTATACCGCCGACGGGAGCGGCTTCGCAAATGTAATCATCTCGCTTGATCTGTTATTGATATTCGCGGAATACATTTTCCTTCCCGACACGTCAAAAATCTCCGCCTTGGCGTATCCTGCGTTTGCGCCGCCCGTTAGTTTCAGCGTCAGCCCTCTTGACGTCAGTCTGATTGACTGGCGTGACTTCGCGGATGCCGCCAAAGCCGCTCTTTTTACGGATACTGTCGAGTCCGGCAAACCTGTCGTGTCCGCCAAGCCCGTTGTGTCGGTTAAGCCGCCCGTCGTATCGGTCGAGCTTGTCGTGTCCTTTGTTATCACGGTTTTCGGATTGAGCGTCGCAATAATGTTCGCAAGCGCCGCGACGAACGGCGCGTTGTAATCGCAGCCGCTTTCGGTTTCCACGAACGCGTTTCCGCCGCCTTCCACCTTGTTTCCGAACACGCCTTCCTTTGACGGGCCGCCGATGAGCGCTCCGGAGGCGAACAAGAACTTCGCGGTGTCTTTGGTCGCCGTGGGCGGGTTATCGTTTCTGCCCATCGCGTTGCGGTGGTGCACTTTGTGGGTCATATCGCCCTTATATCCGTGGATGAACGGGTGTTTAAACTCATTGTTCCCCAACATATAATCGATGATTCTGGCGTTATACGCGTACGCCGCTTTCGCCGTTGTTGTGCCAGACCTTCCCTCTGTGCCGATAATGCCGTCGTCAACGAGTTTGGCGTAGAGCACGGCGGCAAAGGCGCTTCCAGACGCTAACTTGTTCGTGCCCCATGTGCTCCTAAACCAATTCCACGGAATACCGTTGCCGGTCGCGCCGCTAATCCCGCTCTGCACGTTCTTTCTGATGAAGTCGTGAATGGGGACGCAGTATTGGCTGTTTTTATCGTTGGTTGCGTTGGGTATCGCTTTTATCAGATAGTAGTATAGGATATCCGCCACTGTGTCGAACGCGAGCGGATAGTTGGACTCCCATTTATTTTGTATTATGTCGATAGCCTCGTCTTTGTACGTTTCCGCGCCGGTGAGTCTGTACAGCAAAATGCACATAAGCCCGTGTTCGTCCGAGACTTCGAATGTGGGGTCGTAGAATCCGGGGATATTTATGTTGTCCGGATTTTTCCGGGCGAACTTGTGAATGCTGACAGCCGCCGTGCTGCACTGGGCCGCGTACTTCTTGTCGGGGTAGTGCATGGCCATAAGCGCGAGAGCGGAGGCGTAGTTGGCCGCTTGGGCGCCGCCTTTGTCGGTAGACACGGAGACCGGGCGCGGGTCGCCGCCTTTTTCGACCGGGCGGGTCGATTGAAACGCGGACGTCACCCACTCCGTGTGGTCGTAGCCCCCGTCGCCGACGTAGTAGACGAACGTTTTTTCGTCCGGGAACGACTTCAGGAAAAAGTCCGTGGCGATTTTCACCTCGTCCAGCACGTCCGCGATTCCGTTGGGCGGGCCGTAAGTTTGGCTGTGGTCGTCCTCAAAGGCCTTGGGCCACACGTCGTAGGCGGTGAGCAGCGCCACCGCCGCATAGCCCATAGTGGGGGCGACCTTGATGTGATCGCCGCAATCGTGCCACCCGCCGGTCACGTCTTGCCCCTTGTACTTGTCGCCGAGGTGGCAGGTATTGCCGGTGTTGGGGTTATCGACAAGCATCCAGTTGTGCGTGTCGCCGCACCGCTGCCCGCCGAAGAATTTGAGGGCCATGCGCATGGCAAGGTTGTAGTCGGCGGTCGTGAATTTGGTCTGCGCCCCCGCCGGCGACGCGGCGAAAAGGCAGGTCAGTACCATCAATAGGGTGACGGCTTTGGATATTGGCGCGTACTTTTTGGACATGACGGGCGGCTCCTATCGGATTGTGGACGGTTATTACAGCATATATCTATATAATATATGCCAAAATAAAAATCAACATAAAAATTTTGTGACGTTTTGATCCTTCAAAATCACGGGCGAATGATCCGTTTTGTGAAAAAATCATTTCGGTATTGACTTCCTAAGCCCCATATACTATTTTATACGTATTATATATGTTGTTAGGAGCATAACCGAATATAAACCGACAAATAAGGAGATGTGAACGTTGATTTTCTCGACAATCTATTTTGTTATTTCTTTCATCGTGCTTTTTCTCGGCACATCTCAAATTGTGGGCAAAAACCAGCGCAACTCATTGAACTGGTACTTCTTTGCTCTTTGCGCGATAATTGCCATTTCCACGTTCAATAACGGAATTTTGTTTTACAAAGCATTTTCAGAGGGCGTACATTTAGGTAAATCAAGTTATATTTTTACAAAATTAAACATGATTCTCTCAATAATAAAAGTTATGATCGTTCCGTTTCTTTTCTCGTTTATACTTATTCTTTCAAAAATAAAATCCAAAAAAATTAGAATATTACAGCACGTCTTGCTTTATGTTAATACTTTGGTAGTTTCCGCAATATTTATTATTATTGCCGCATCTGTTGACGCAATCAGCTTTTTATCTTCCTATCTGTTCAATACATCGGTTCTTTTGATTGTTCTTTTTTCTTTCGGCTGCATGGTTTTTCTTCAGTATAAATGGATAAAATGCGCGTCTCTAAAACGAGATCGGTCACAGGCAAAAACAGTATTAATCGGCTCTATAATAGCGTTTGTTTTTCTTACCGGCGACTTGTTTGTTTCTGATTCGCATTATTTATATAACTGGATGGAACTTATCCCCTTTACGTGGTTGTTGGTGCTTATCTTTGTTTTTAACCATTACGCCAATCAATATAATAATTTTAGCTTTAATATCTCCAACCTTGCCGCCTATGTTTATACCGCTGTCAAATTGCCGGTGCTTATTCTTGATGATACCGGCGATATAATGCTCTGCAATACGGCCTCGGAGAGTTTTTTCAAAAAAAATACCGAACAACTTGCTAAACTAAAATTGTTTGACCTATTTGATTTTGCGGAGAACTCGTTATCGGACGCTTCATTGTCTCTGCATCGCCATAAAAAAGACGCGTCCGTTTTCAACTGCGACGCCGTTTGCCGCGTTGAGGGACAAAAGTGCCAAGTTTCGCTAAACTATGTCTACGATAAATTCGACGAAATGATCTGCACCGTCGCGATTGTAACCGACATCACGGAAAAAGAGGATTTGATACGGCAGCTCAACGAGTCTCACGCCCAAATCGAGCGTTATAATAGGGAACTGCAATCCGAGGTTGACCGGCAAACCGAGAGTATCCGCAATCTTCAAAAGGCGATTGTATACTCAATGAGCGATTTGATTGAAAAGAAAGACGGCTACACCGGCGCTCACACCAGACGGGTAAGCGAATACGTCACAATTTTACTGCACGAATTGGTCCGGCGCGGCTACCAAATGACCGAATCTGAGATTAAAAGCGTTGCGGAGTCTTCATTGCTGCACGATATGGGGAAAATCGCGATACCAGACAGTATCCTCCTTAAAAACGGACTATTGACCGAAGACGAATTCGAGGTAATGAAAAACCACAGCACTACCGGGGCGGACTCATTGCACAAGTCAATGCAATTCGCGAAGGATAACGACTTCCTGAAAAATGCCTTTATAATGGCCAAACACCACCACGAAAAGTGGAACGGCAAAGGTTATCCCGACGGTAAAAAAGAAGATGACATACCCCTCCTCGCCCGCGTAATCTCCATCGCCGATGTCTACGACGCGCTACGCTCGGAACGTCCGTACAAAATACCGTTCAGCCGTGAAAAAGCTAAATCCATCATACTGGAAGAAAACGGCCGTCAATTCGATCCTGAATTGGTTGACGCCTTTTTGGCGGTAGAACCGGAGTTTGACGCGTACTGTGAGTCTTCTAAAACGGAGGTTAAAGATGTTTAATGAGATATTACTTGCGGTTTCTGTTTCGTAAAAAATTTTATTTTAAGTATTGACATTCTAAAACCCATATACTATTTTATATATAAATTGCGCAATTAAACTTGCGAAAAATCACAATCTACTTTTTTAAGGAGGCAGATATGATCAATTTTGCCGAAATTCTTAACGCCAACCCGATCGGAGTATTTGCTACACTGGACGGGAACAAGGTCAAAACACGTGTGTTCCAATACCTCTTCGCGGACGGAAAGAAGGCGTATTTCAGCACCAGTTCCGAAAAGCCGGTCTATGCCCAGATACAGGCAAATCCGAACGTGTCATTCTGCACATATCCGCAAAACTTTGACCCCGTTTTATCAATAAACGGTAAAGCCGTCTTTGTGGAAGACAACGCCCTAAAAGTCCGCGCCCTCGATGTGAATCCCAAACTCAAAGGCATGTACAAGTCGGCGGATAATCCGGTTTTTAGAATCTTCTACATTGAGGTGGAGGAAGTGACGACATTCAGTTTCGCCGAGGGACCGAAGTCCTATAAGATGTAGATATGGAATACACTAACAACATCAACTCCCCAATAGGGACTCTCACCGTCTCAAGCGACGGAACGAGTATTACCGGGCTTTGGATAGAGGGACAAAAATATTTCGCCAAAACATTGGAAAAAGATGCTTTGGAAAAGAATCTGCCTATATTTAAAAGGGTTCGAGAATGGCTTGATATTTATTTTTCTGGCAAGAGACCGGATTTTATGCCGCCTCTTATGCCCAAAGGCAGTTCGTTTCAAAGATTGGTTTGGGATGCTCTTTGTAAAATTCCTTATGGGCAAACAACTACTTACGGCTGGATTGCAAACGAAATCGGTCAAGTAAACAATGGTAAACCGACATCTGCACGAGCGGTCGGCGGCGCCGTAGGCCATAATCCCATCTCTATTTTGATCCCTTGTCATCGTGTGGTGGGTAAAAATAACGATCTTACCGGATATGCCGGCGGGCTTCATAGAAAAAAGGAACTCTTAAAGCTTGAAGGCGTTGAATATAACGTAATACGAAAGGACTATTTGTAAAAATGAAAACCATAATCACTACGTCGTATCGGTTGCTTATATCGGCCGTCGCGTTCATAATATCCATCCCGCTCCTCGCGTCCGCTATGCCGAGCCAAGAGGATGATTTCGTAAACGACTTTGCCAATGTCATAACGGAATCGGTCAGAAAAGATATTGTAAGCAAAGCCGCCGACATTCGTGAGCGATACAACGGCACGCAGATCGCTGTGGTAACCGTCAAGTCATTGGACGGCCTGACGATAGAGAGGTACGCGACCGCGCTTTTTAATTCGTGGGGGCTTGGCGATAGAAAGGCAAACAACGGGATGTTGCTTTTGATTGTTCCGCATGGCAGCCCGGGTTCAAGGTTGAGAATAGAGGTCGGCATTGGACTGGAAAAGGTGATAACCGACAAGATAGCGGGGAATATATTGGACCAAGTTTTACCGTATTATGAGAAAGGTGATTATTCCACGGCGGCGGTTGCGGGTTTTGACTTGATAGCGGAACGTATTGAGGGGAAATTGAAAAATTCGAAAAAAAAATCTCAAAGAGACTATGATATCAGCGTGGGGGTAGTTATGTTTGACATAGTCTTCTCCTTGATTGTGTTTCTTGCCACGCTGTTCGGCGTACACTCGTTTGTGTCTTCGAGGCGCGCAAGTCTTAAAAAAGTCGATAAAATGGGAATCACGGATGGCGATTACACAACAGAAGATCAGAATATCATCGAAAATGCCAAAAGAAAAGAGAATCTGCTTTGGTGGTCAAGTGTTCCAATAGCGATAATTGTACCGTTGGTGTTGATAGCTTGCGGTATATGCTTGGACGGCGGCGTTACACCGTATGCTTGGATAATAACGGCCGTATGCGCCGTAATCGCCGCCATTGTGTTCAACAGAATAAAATACACGTGCCCGAAATGTTCATTAGCATTGGAATACGCGTACATCGTGGAAGATGAACCCACATATACCGAAGAAGGAAAAGCGCACATATATATGCTTTGCCGCAATTGCGGGAACAAATATATGGCCATAGAAAGCGTACCGATGTTGGACGATTATGAATCGTCCGATTCGTATCATAGTCATGGCGGCGGGTATCATGGGCATAGAAGCGGCGGCAGATCCGGCGGCGGCCGCTCACGCGGACGCGGCGCAAGCAGGTGAGACTGGTATTATCAAAAACAGCCATAAAACACAAAATTTTATGATGGGCGCTTTACGAAATAAAACTTGAAGGTCTTGAGTATAATCAATAATAATAGGAACTTAAAAATGAGAAGAAAAGATAAAGAGATTGTCGGTATAGATGAAAAACTGGAGATTATTGCAAAATGTAAGGTTTGCAGGCTTGGATTATCAGAAAATAATTACCCGTACATCGTACCGCTGAATTATGGTTTTTCTTACGATGATGGAAGATTGACTTTGTATTTTCATTGCGCCCTGGAGGGTAAAAAGATTGATATAATCAGAAAAAACAATAACACTTGTTTTGAGATTGATTGCGATACACAATTGATTGATGGTGAAAACCCATGTCATTACGGTTATGAATTTAAAAGCGTAATTGGATTCGGGAGAGTTATTTTTCTTGATTCAGTTGATGAAAAGATCGCCGGTTTAAATTATTTGATGAAACAACAGACCGGAAATGATGTAAAATATGATTTTAGTGAAGATGGGTTGAATCGTGTTATTGTTTTTAAATTGTCGGTTGACGAGTTTACGGGAAAACAAAAGGTAATAAAAAGGGATATCATAAAATAATCAACTGGGGGATAACCTTGCGGGGAGCGCGGGAAAAGCGGGATTGGGCGGGCGGCGCGGTTAGGTGTCGGCGACGCAACGCACAGAGTAACCGTACTTCATGCCGTTGCTGTTCCCGAAGTAGCCGAAACCACCGTAGATTATATTCCTATTATACGCGAGACTCCAGCCTAGCTGAGTAGACCACCAAGAGCCGAAAGTGCCGATATCGTTGAATTTGCCATCGGGGGCGCGGTTACCGCCCGGTAGGGCCGAAAAGCCATAGTCGTCCGTCCCGTTACCGTCCGCATTAGCCTCATCGTTCCAATTCCAGCCTGTTTTCGCTTTCAAACTCTTACCTTGCACATCCACATCGCCTACCGCCACAGCCAAATCACGCCACTCCAGAGGAGATGGCAGATGCCAACCGGAAGGGCAGGCTTTATTCGCCGTATTCCAATCGTACAACTTGCCGTACTTCTTGCAGTTATCGGCTTTATCTTCATAGCACCAAGATCCGCTTTTCGTCTGATAATAGAGATTCTGCGCCATCCAAGTCTGCTTGCCAATCTTCACCGTCTTGTAAGTTTGTTTGTCCCTTCTGTCGGTGAACGACCCTGTCTGTTGCGCCGTAACAGATCCAATCAACAACACTGTCAACGCCGCCGCCCCCGTCATTACCGCCCGTCCAAGTTTCCGCATAGAATTCTCCGTCGAATAAAAGCGTCAGTTGATTAATCAACAATAGATACCCGTCCCACTAAATATATATAATCTCCCGCCTCAAAGCGCTAAGTTGTTTTTCGCGCCTCGAAATAACGCACTTGTTTCAAGTCTTTAAAATGCTTGTCTTGGGTGTAAATTTCGGCATTGTGGATTTGGGCGGTGGCGTAAATAATGAACTATCTACGATTATTCATACTCTATCGTCCTCATCTCGCTCAAAATGCGTGTCTATGCCCTTAAAAATACCGTAGGCTTCATCCATGGATATCTTTTTTGTTTGTTTTGGGACGCTTCTCTTTTTAAGAGAAACAATAAGATTGAGAACCTCCGCCATAGATTCCTCCGGCAGGGTCTCTATCTCTTTCATCAACGTCGCGGCAGTGGTCATTTTTTGCGCCTCCGAAAATGGGGTTAGCGGGTTTATGGGATACGTAATAAAATAATATCCCGAACCGATAAAGTCAAATTTATTTAATGGCGAGAACAACGCCGCGGCCTGCGGGGGGGCGAACCGCGAGGTTATGCGCCCGAACACGATTGCGCGGGGGGATAACCTTGCGGGGAGCGCGGGAAAAGAGGGATTGGGCGGGCGGCGCGGTTAGGTGTCGGCGACGCAACGCACCGATAAGCCGAGCCTCTTGACGTTGTAGTACTCGAACACGAAGTCGTGGTTGTAGATCATGCTCCGGTAGTATGCGTTACCCGCGTCGTACTCCGTAGCCGTCCACCAACTGCCGTCGTCGCCGGCATGGTAGAAGTTGCCATCGGAGCCCCGGTAGCCACCCGGCAAGGCCGAAAATCCAAAATCATCAGTACCGTTACCATTATTATTCCAATCGCTTCTCGCTTTCAACTTCGTACTTGCACCCGCCCAACCAAACCACTCTTTACCCGTGTTGTCGCTTTTATATTTTTTCCTTGTACCCCCTACCGCCGAAGCCAAATTGTCCCATTCCGCTACAGACGGCAAATACCATCCGGCGGGGCAGACCGTCTTCGCCGTTTTCCTGTCATACAGTCTGCCGTACTTATCGCAGTTGGAACTTTTGTTGTCATAACACCAAGACCCGCTTGACGTCTGATAATTCAAATTCTCCGCCATCCACGTTTGGCCGCCGATTTTCACCGTCTTGTACTTCTGCCCGTCCCTTCTGTCGGTGAACGTCCCTGTCTGTTGCGCCGTAACAGATCCAATCAACAACACTGTCAACGCCGCCACCACCGTCATTACCACCCGTCCAAGCCCCCGCATAGAATCCTCCGTCGAAAAAAGTTAGTTGATTAACCAACAATCAATATAGGTCAACAGATACCCGTCTACTCAAATATAAATAATACCCTCCCGCCCCGCGATTTATTATATTATCCCTATCCAAAATGCCCCACTTCGACCTAATAGTAATCGGCTCCGGCCACGCCGGAATAGAGGCTTCC
>Ga0268262_10004109_pt1 | contig 15233 bp, 11 predicted proteins | sample TergutNc150P3_FD_190354 | JGI IMG/M metagenome (GOLD analysis project Ga0268262, IMG submission 190354) | Nasutitermes corniger P3 segment gut microbial community from laboratory colony in Florida, USA - Nc150 P3 (SPAdes) (version 2) | ecosystem: Host-associated > Arthropoda: Insects >... | reverse complement strand
AGCGGGGTGACTCCGGCGGATGTGTCGGTTTTGGCGATGTATCTGTTGAAACGGAAGTAAAACAAAAACGTAGGGCGGGGGCGGATGCTATGGATGAATCGACGGATGATTTTATGGAGCGCGCGAAGCGCACCTACGAGTCCAAGGAGCTGGAGCGGCTCGGCCTTGCGCCTGAGCCTGAACAGCGGGACATGATCCTGACGTTTTTGAGCATGATTCTGCGTGAGAACGCGGCGGAGAAGCTCGTTCCGGCGGCGGACGAGAAGCACTTGTTTCTGCGCCATTTTTGCGATTCGATACAGTCTTTGCTGCTTTTCGGGTACAAGAGGGGGGCGCTTTTGCTCGACATCGGGTCGAGCGGCGGGTTTCCGCTGGTGCCGATACGGGTCTTCCGCCCCGACTTGTCGTACATCATCGTAGAGCCGAACCGGGGCAAGGCGGCGTTCCTTGAGCGGGTGAAGGGGGCGTTAGGATTAGACAATCTGACGGTTTTCGCGGGCAAGGCGGACGGGCTGTCTTTGGACAGGAAGGCCGATTACGTGATAGGCCGCAACGTGGGGATGCTGCACAAGTTCGCCCATACGGCGCGCCCGCTCCTCGCGGAGGGCGGCAGGGTGTACGCCTACAAAACGAAGCAGTTCGCGGCGGAACTCAACGCGCTGACGGAGAACAAGGAGCGGGACGGGCTGACGGTCCGGGAGATCGCCCAGTACGACTTGGGCGGGGTGGCGCAGGGGTTGAGCTTGGTGTCTATGGAATTCATAGGATAGGCGCGGGGCGTCTTCGCGTCTTTCGCAAAAATAAAATTGAAAAATATGTACGGGGTGCCGGCGCGGAATAATATATATTATGGTAGTCAAAAAGCGGATGCGGGGGCAGGTGGGTTATTTTTGGAGGATTTTGGGCGGATATTGTGGAAAACCGTGAATAACGGGGCGAAACGCCGGGGGCCGGGCGGGGCGAATCGCGGCGTAAATCGCCCTAAAAAGATATTATAAGCGCGATATTCGTAAAAAAAGGGCGTTTTTAGGGGCGGCGGGCCGAAATGTGGATAAGTTGTGGATAATGTGGATAAAACGTGTTAATAACGCGTGCGGATAAAGTAGACGGGAGAGGCTTTGTGGCGGCAAAGATCATCGCGGTTTGCAACCAGAAGGGCGGGGTGGGGAAGACGACCACCGCCATAAACCTTGCCGCGTGTCTTGCTACTTTGGAGTATAGAACGCTCGTCGTGGACATGGACGCCCAGTCGAACGCCACTTCGGGGCTTGGGATCGACAAGGGCGGGCTTGAGCTGTCTATGTACGACGTTGTCACGGAGCGCGAGCTTGACGGGAAGCCTGTGACGGTTCGCGACATACGGGTTTCCGTGAGTTTTATGAAATATTTGGATGTCGCGCCCGCCACGGAGGAGCTGGCCGGAGCGGAGATAGAGCTTGTGAACGCGATGGCGCGGGAGCAGAAGCTCCGCGCGGCTTTGGCGGTAGTGACGGATGAGTACGATTACATTATAGTGGATTCGCCGCCGTCGCTCGGGCTTGTGACGGTGAACGTGCTTGTGGCGGCGACGTCGGTCCTCATTCCGGTTCAGTGCGAGTACTTTGCGCTTGAGGGGCTGGCCGCGCTTTTCAACACGATCCTTCTGGTGCAGAAGCAGCTCAACCAGAAGCTGGTGATCGAGGGGGCGCTCCTCACGATGTACGACAGCAGGCTCAAACTGTCGCGCGAGGTGGCGGAGGAGGTGCGGTCGTACTTTCAGGGCAAGGTTTTTGAGACGGTGATTATGCGTAATATAAAACTCAGCGAGGCGCCGTCGGTGGGCAAGCCGATTATACACTACGACATAATGTCGCTGGGGGCGAAGAACTATCTCTCGCTGGCCCAGGAGATAATGCACAACGAGCGCGGGGGCGGCGCGCAATGAATACCGCCGCGATAAAGCGCAAAGCGCTGGGCAGGGGCTTGGCCAACCTCATCCCCACGGGGCCGGCGGAGGCCGAGGGGAACGACGGCGGCGAGATACATAACGTAGATATAAGCGCGATAGACCCGAATCCTTACCAGCCGCGTAAGGATTTTGACGAAAGCGAAATAGCGGGGCTGGCTGAAAGCATAAAGAATCAAGGGTTGCTTCAGCCGATAGTGCTGCGTAAAAAGGGGAATCGCTACGAGATAATTTCCGGGGAGCGCCGTTTCCGCGCTTTTCAGCATTTGCGGCGGGACACCGTCCCTTGTTACGTGCGTGGCAACGTTTCTGACAACGAGATGCTCGAACTCGCGCTTGTGGAGAACATCCAGCGCGAGGAGCTGAACGAGATAGAGAAGGCGATAGCCTACAAGAAGCTCCTTGAGCAGTGCGGCTACACGCACGACGCCCTCGCCCAAAAGGTGGGCAAGAGCCGGGCGGTGGTCACGAACTCGATGCGCCTTCTGAACCTGCCGGCGGAGGTTCAGGAGATGGTGCGGAAGAATCAGCTAAGTATGGGTCACGCGCGGGCGGTGCTCGCGATAGAGGGGCCGAAAGCGCAGCTTGAGGCGGCGCGGCGGATTTTGCAAGACGGTCTGACGGTCAGGGACGCGGAGAATATCGTTAAGATCGATAAGGGCGTGGCGGACAAGGCTAAACCCGCTGTTACGGCGTCTGAAGCGGACGAGCAGCCGGAGGATCCGAATGTGGCCCACGCGCTTGAGCAGCTGCGCTACAAGTTCGGCACGCCGGTGCGGCTGAAGGTCGCCGGAGAGGGCAGAGGGCGTCTGGAGATAGAGTATTTCAGCGAGGGCGATCTGGTGAGGCTCTTCGACATACTGCTCGGCGCCGGAGTGTGAGGTTATTGACAGATCGCGAGTTAATATGTGGATAACTTATGGATATGTTGGGGGTATCTGTTGTCGGCAGGCGTAATTTGCGGTATATCAACGTGTTATGCCGCTGTATTGTATGTCGGCGGGTCATTTCTTAGATGTTGAGGGTGTGGATAACTAGTTGATAATTAAGATATATACGGATAATAAGGCGCTATTTGCAGGTATTGCCGGAGGATCGATCCGGCGTATCATGTTAATATCGTGTTGATAATATGTTGATGAAAAAGGGGAAAAAGATTTTGATTTGTAGGGTACGGTGTATATGAAAAAAAAGAGCAGGAGCCGCGGCGAAAGCAATGCTTATACGTTTATGTTCTTTCCGGAGGGAAGGGGTACTCCCTTTACCCTGCGGGTGCACCGTTACATTATATACATGACGGTTGCGTCTGTCGTCGTGATATTGTTCGGTCTTGCTATTTTGCTTTACAAGACCGGGGACATCGCGCTGAAGTTGCAGATGGTGCAAGACTTGAAAACGGAGAACGCCCGTCTTCGCGAGCACAGCAAGGACCTTGAGATATCGTCGCAGAAGATAGTGGGTATAGACAGTATGACGGCGTATTTACGCCGTCTCGCGACCGTTGCGGATATTAAGGAGGGGGTCTCTCCCTCCCCGGCGGCGGCGGTTGCCGTCGCGCCGCCCGCGGCCGGTCCGCCGGCGGCGCAGCAGGGCGCCGAGCGCGCCGACGGTCAGGTTGCGCGAACCGGCGCGGCGTCGGAGTTTGCGGCCTCGGTTCCGAACATCATGCCGGCGACGGGGTGGATTACGAAACTCTTTTCCACAGACAAGGCGGAGGCGCACTTGGGCGTGGACATCGCGGCTACCAACGGCACGCCGATAAGGGCTACGGCGGTAGGGGTGGTGGAGGACGTTCGCAACGACAAGTACTACGGCCTTACTGTGGAGGTCCGTCACGAGAACGGCTATTTGACGCGGTACGGCCACTGTTCGCAGGTGCTCGCGTCGATCGGCGACAGAGTGAACAGGGGTCAGACGATAGCGCTGGTAGGCAACACCGGCCGTTCCACGGCGCCCCATGTGCACTACGAAATAATGAAATACGGAAAGAACGTTGATCCGATGGACTTCATCGGTGCGCATAAACAGTAAGGAGGAGGGTAGTCATGGACAAGAACGGGAAAGGCCTCTTGAACATTATCGGTACGGGGAGCGTCTTTGAGGGTACGATCAACGTCCCTCACAGCATCCGTATTGACGGTGCGTATAAAGGCCGGATCCAGACGGCGGAATCGATTACGGTTGGCGAAACCGGTGTTGTGGAGGCGGAGATCAGGGCACAAAACGCGTTTATCTTCGGGAAGGTGCTTGGGAATATGTACATCGACGAGCGGGTGGAGCTCCACAGCACGGCGGTGGCGATAGGAGACCTCCACGCGAAGGAGCTGGTCGTCAAGGAGGGCGCGATCTACCACGGCCACTGCTCCATGCAGAAAGGCCACCAGGTCGTTAACGAGGCGGCCAGCGCGGCCAACGAAAAGAAGGAACGGGAACGGGAAAGAGAAAAAGAAAAGGAAATTTAACTTATTACTCAATTACCGAAGCCGGGACGCGACGGTACGGCGGAGGTATAAACAAACAGACCGCGAGGTTTTCTGATGTCATTTGTAAAATTTGATAGGGACGAGCTCCTGTACATCAAGTACAGTCAGGATACGATCTCCGACAAGGAGTACCTGAAAAACGCGTTGCTTGCCGAATCGTCTTTCGGTAAGAGGAGGGATACCGTTCTGGAGTTCACAAGCGCCACGATCTTGTACTCCGTAGAGATCGGAATGATTGTGCAATTCCTGAAAACCCTGCACGGCACCGGACGCTTCCTGCGCCTGGTCGCGTCGAACTACGTCTGCGAGATGCTGGTTACTATGAACATCCATAGGATCCCGAATTTGATCCTGTACAACAACATGGACGCGATACGGGAGCACTATCCCATGGTTGATTTTGAGGAGTTTGCGTACAAAAGCGCGGAGATGGAAGAAGAAGTTTAAAATATACGGCGTGGATGTGGGGAAAATCCCATTATATCATTACAGACATAAACACCGCGTCCTCCCTATCGCTGTAGTACCCGCTTCTGACGGTCTCCGCGGTGAACCCGCATTTTTCGTAGAGCCGTATCGCGGAACGGTTTGAGCGCCTAACCTCTAAATACGCTCGCGTCGCGTTATGCTCGGCGGCGGTTTGTATCAGTTGATTTATCAACAGTGTGGCCACCCCCTTATTTCTGTAGCATCGGTCTACGGCGACTTCGAGTATATGCAACTCGTCTAAAACCAACGAGGAACACGCGAAACCGATTATGCGGTTCTCTTGATCTTCCGCTACCCAAAAGATGGAATCTCGGCTTGCGAGGCTGCTCGCTATGCCGTCGCGGGTCCACGGGTTTTGGCTGCACGCCTGCTCCAAGGCGTAGATTTGGTCGATATCGTTCGGGGCGGCTGGTCTGGGGGCGGCCGTCATAGCTCAGTCGTCCCGGACGCACCGCACCGACAAACCGCCGTTCTTGCCGGTATAGCTCTCGCCCGCGTCGTTGTCGCTGTAGTTCATGGTGCGGATATACATGTTGCCGCCGTCGTACTCCGTGGATGTCCACCAGAAGCCGATGCTGCCGGCGTAGCCGAAATCGCCGGCGTCGGGGTGGCGGTTGCCGCCCGGCAGGGCCGAGAAGCCGTACCAATCGCTGCCGTTCCCGTTTTCGTCCCACCCCTTCTTGGCTTTCAACCTCTTGCCCGACGCCTCTTCGCCGCCAGCCGCTTCTGACAGCGCCAGCCATTCTAGGCGCGCGGGCAGGTGCCAGCCGGCAGGGCACGCGGTCTTCGCCGCGCTCCAGGCGTATAGCCTGCCGTACTTGTCGCAGTTGGTGCTGTCGCCGCCGTAGCACCAAGAGCCTTTCGCCTGATAGCGCAGATTCTCCGCCAGCCACGTCTTGCCGCCGATCGTCGCGGTCCTGTAAGTCACGGCGCCCCGACTGTCGGTAAAAGAACCTGTGTCGGGGGGAGTATCGGGTACTTCCTCAGCCTCAATTTCGGCAGCGGGCTCGGATTCGGATACGGACCCGAATATTTGAGGCTCTGGCGCTGATTTCTTAGAGACCCCCGACAACCAGAACGCCCCCACAACCGCCAATACCGCCGCGAGCAGCAGTGTCAATCCACCACGGACGAACTTATTCATAAAAGCTCCTTCATTCTTATCACCGCAGCCGCCCTAATTAGCTATCTTTAACGTTAAAAATATGGGCGGGGTCAGGCGAGTTCTAGGTCAATTCCATACTTAAATATAATAAAAGCCGCGGGACTAATGCCGGAATCGGTGTAAAAATACCACAATAGTAATAATTGCCGTTATAGCACCAAGAGCCAAACGTTTGATGATTGAGATTCTCCGCCACCCAATGTCTGCCGCCGATGGTTATTATCCTATTTCGACGTTCGAAAAAAATCCTTGCTTTTTGCTGTGACATTTTGTTATATTACACTATATCAATATATCAATTACTTTCCGTTCCTTGTCGGATTCGACGGAGCGTTCAATATCTGTATCTGCGGGGAAGGGGCGGTTCACTAATTAACTAAGGAGGATGGTGTGGAAAGACGTGCAGCGTTTTTGATTGCGGTTGTAATGGGTTGCTTTTTGGCGGTGGGTTGCGGCGACAAAAAAAGCAAGGAGGCCGCCGGCGGCGGGACGGCGGAGGCCGCCCCGGAGGTTAAGGTGGCGGTTTGGGGGGGTGAATATGATTGCAAGAACGGGGATGCCGAGTGCCGCGACGACAAGATCGGCGGGGACGGCTTCTACTTCAACGGAACGGTCTTCCAAACAGCCATCAACACCGACGTTACCGTGAGGGCCGTGCCTGCGAAGAACGGGGAATCCGTATTAACGGCTAAGAAAGATACGAAGGCGCTGGTGCTGGGCATATCTAAGGAGGGGTGGGTGAACATCTCCGTCAAGGATGTCGTGCCTAAGAGGGGCTGGGTTTACGGCCAGTACGTCGATTTTAAAGACGGGGTGAATTTCGGTGGGCTGAAGCCGGTCGAGATGAAAATCACCGATTTCAATTTTACGGCTAAAGACTCTTCGACAGCCGACTTGACCGCGACGTGCGAGATCAACGGTACAGCGAGGACCTTGAAGTTCAACGCGTTTAAGGAAAAAGGGCAGAAATTCTTCACCTTTTTCTGCGACGCCTACGTCGAGGGGTCGCACTATACCCTGCCGCCCGGTCTGTACACGTGGGATTTCACCAAAAATCAGTTGAAACTCGCGGTATCTTTGACGCGTGACCCTTACTCATACAATGACGCCGTGTTGTTGTGGAAAAAGGCGAGATTTACCGATGATAAAAAGTTCTTCGTTGTCGGCGACAAAACTGAAAACGGCATAACGACGGCGTTTAGGGCGAGTGATAAAAAGCGGATGTTTGATTGGAGTTTTCCCAAAGGGTGCGACAATACCCTCTCGTTCGGTTTCAAAAACAACACGGCGACATTCGCTTGTCCGGCGGACGCGGTAATGGCCAAAAACTACACGAGCCTTGATGAGATGGACGGCGCGATTTCGGAGTACGGCAGCGACTATGTGGACGAAAATCCGCAACCCAATCCGAATAGTTCCTTAGAGGTGATATGCGATGTGAATCTTGAGACCGGGGCTAGGAAGATAACAAGCGCTCGGTGGACGACTTGCGAGTAATACATGACGGCCGGCTGTCCCGGACAATCCGGGGCAGCTCACCTTCTTTTTAAATACCGCTGAATCGGCGTGTCAATAAACCGATGAATTAACATACTGAACGCGGTTGTCGCCAGAATGATAATTATGATTTTTACGATTTCATACATAAACGCGCAATTCGTTCCGGATGTATCTTTAAACACTGCCTTCGCAAAAAATACTATGACGAGGCAATGCGTTAAATACATCACATAACTTGCTTCTCCGAGCTCAACCAAAAACCGTACCGCGCGATTGTTGCGGTCGATCTCATTTTCGAGAAACAATACGGAGCCCACCAAGGCCGCCGCCGGAATTCCGAATATTATGCCTCTGCTTATTAATAAATAATGATTGCTCATATCACAGTAAGTCATAAATCCATACCAAAATATCGCCGAACATATCAACGCGGTTATTTTGACCTGTCTGCCAGCCGATACTTTGCGGTTGATTGCTTCAAATGACATATATAGATGATATAGTATTATGCCGTATATAAACTCAAGAAACATAGAGGGGCCGTAAAAGTTTAATATGAAGTTATCAGTATTCCCGAATTGTAGAACCGCCATAATGAAAACAAGGATTAGAACGCACGACGCCGTCAAGTACCTTTTGTTTTTCACAAATAAAACGCACAAAAACATAATGACATAAAAAAGCATCTCGTAATTTAACGTCCACCCCTGATCAAGCACCGGCAACCCATTATTTTCGGGACCGGGTATAAATAAGATTGATTTTATGAAGCCGGAGACGCTTACCTCGTTATTCTTTATCATTCCGGGAAAAAACACGGCGGTGAATACCATTACAATGGTCACAAGAAGATACATCGGTTCTATTCTTATAAGACGCTTTATTAAAAAATTTCCGGCATTGCCCTCTCCCTTTGAAACGACATACGCAATAACAAAACCGCTGATCACGAAGAAGATATCGACTCCAAACCGCCCCGTCGTCTTAAAGCTGTCGCAAACGATACCGTCAGCGCAATGCACATACACCACGCTCAACGCCGCGACAGCCCTAAGTAATTGGATGCTGACGATTGTTTGCTTGTTTGTTGTTTGCATAACGTACGTATAATATAGTATATGGGGTTTGAGATGTCAATACCTAAAGAAAATCCGTTCCCGGCGTATCGAACCGCCCGAACGGTCGAATCAAGCCGTCTAAATCAATCCGCCCGTCAGCTATCAAATAAGTTTGGAAACAGCGGCGGCATCTATTATATTAGTAGGCTAATCGCCGTAAGGCGATATGACGACCCAAAACCTATAAACCAAGTATGCGTTAAAACAAAAAAGCGCTGTTGCGGGGTGAATTATGCGGAAAATGTCTGTTAGAAGCGTTTGCGTCGCGTTGTTGGCGGTCGCCGCAGTGGGGATCGCCGTGGTTATGGCTTACGAGCCTTATGGGTATGTCCCCGCCGACCGGGGTCAGGCGGCCGGGGTGCCGGGCGGGGATACCAAGATTCTGCCGACGGCGTATCTCAGGGAGTATGACCCTGTTACGGTCTTCTTCGATAAAGACGCGGTGCCGGGGGACGCGGGGCCGATCGACGCGCCGGGGCAGCTTTTGTCCATAACGCCGGCGCATCCGGGCGAGTTCGTTAAGATAGACGGGCGCACGCTTGAGTTCAGACCGGCGGCGCCCTGGGAGCCGCTCAAACGCTACAAGGTCACCTCGCGGAAGAGTACACGCGAACTGTTCACGCTTCTGCCCGACCCGGAGGCGGTCTTCTGCGGGCAGACGGGCGGGGGCGACGACGTCCCCATAGGTAAAACCGGAGGTAAAAAGAGGAACTCGTCGGATGATGAGGAGGAAAGCAACTCCTACTATGATAGCGACGACGACGATGATGATTATAGCAGTTACAAGAGATATAGGCGCAACGACGACGATGACGAAAGCGGATGGAGGCCGAAGTTTAATATAGCCACTTCGCGCTTCCTCAGCGGCGCCGAGCCTATAAGGTCTGTCGGGTTCGTCTTCTCCACTAAAGTTGATTTGAGCAGTTTGTCGCGGCTGATCAGCATTGAGACGTGCCCGCTTCCGGGAGTTGACGGCAAGGGCTGCCGGACGCTCAGGCAGAGCGAGTACAAGGTCAGGGAGGACATCCTCGGGGCGAAGTCGGTCGCTTACCGGGTGATGTTCAACGAACCAATCGGTTACGGCCAGCGCGTGAAAGTCACGCTGAAATTCGCGGACAAGGCGGAGTTCAAGGGGGCGCAGGAGACTTACATCATTGAGACGAAGCCTGAGTTTATGGTGGAGAGGGCGGGAGCGAACGGGCAGATGTACACCCTCAACGCGAACGGGGTGTCCTACGACGCACGTCAGGCGGTGAAGGTCGACGGCGACAGGCAGTTTGCGCTGGAGTTTTCGTCGGAACCGGCGGATCCGGGGATTTCGGCTATGCGGAGCATGGTGAGCGTATCGCCGACGCCGCCGAGGTTCTTGTACGCCATAAACGGCAATAAAATATTCATCAACCTCGGGATGGAGCCGGAGAAACTCTACAAGGTGGTGCTAAACCCGTCTAAAATCACAGACCGCGCGGGGCGTGTTCTTACGAACAAGAAACCGAGTTCGTTTTACGTGTATCTGCCCAAGATCAGGCCCAACGCCAAGTGGGATCGCGGGTTCGGGATAGTGGAACGCCTCGGCCCGCAGCAGTTCCCGATAACGGCCTCCGGCGTCGCGAGTCTGGATTTCAGGGTGCACAAGATAGACCCGCTGCACACGGCGTTCGGCGATTTCCCCTCCTCGCAAATCGAAGTAAGCGAGACCTCCATGCCGCCGGGGCCGGGCGAAGAGCCTCCCTCCATGGATTCAAAGTACGGCGAGAGCACGCGCTGGAACTACCCGTCTTACGTTCAGAAACACATCAGAATGCTCGGCAGCCCGCATTACTCCGGGATTGTTGATCTTGACAAAGGGGGAATGGGCAAAGTCAGCAGCGTAGACCTGAAGCCGATGTTCGCCGCCGTCAGCGGCAAGGACAAGGCGGGGACGTATTTGGTGGGCTTTAGGCTTCTTGACGGGGCGCAGAAGCGCTACTACGCGAAAGTGACCGTGACGGATTTGTGCCTCAGCGCGGTGGAGTCTAAGTCGAAGGGTAACAAGGTGATGTTCGCGGTTACGAGTTATTCGAGCGAAAAGCCGGTCGCCGACGCGTCTATAAGGATAGACGGCCTGATCAACGACGAGATGGTGACGCTCGCCCAAGGCAAGACCGGATCGGACGGATTTTTCTCATTCGAGCATACCAAGGCCACTATGGAGAAACTGAACAGCTCGACGGTGCGGAGGGTTGTGGTCTCCAAGGGCGACGACGTATTGGTTATCAATACCGAAAACGACAGGAGCGGCACGGTGAACGTCTTTTCGGACAACCACTGGAGCAAAAACGACGAAGGGTGGCTTAATTGGCCGGGCAGCGGCACGGTGTTTAAGGCGGAGAAGCCGGCGGTGCGCGGGTTCGTGCGTACAGAGCGTCCCATATACCGCCCCGAGGACAGCGTCTTCGTAAAGGGATATGTGCGGGAGCTGCTCTACGGCGCAATCAATATTCCGGCCAATAGAGAAGCGTACTACGTTAAGATAAGCAACCCGTCGGACGTTTACTTTACGCGAAAGATTACACTGAACGAGTTCGGCGCGTTTCATTTCAAGGTTGCGCCGCCGGCGGATGAAAGCGCGCCCACGGGGACTTACGAGGTGTTTCTCTATAAGAATCTCAAAGGCGAAAGCGAAGAGTTTATCGCCAAAACGGATTTCTTGGTTGACGCGTACCGTATTCCGCGTTTTGAAGTGAAAGTCAACGGGGCTGACCGCGTTCCCAACGACAGGCCGGCGCTGGTTCGCGCCACCGCCACATACTACGCTGGCGGCCGCCTTGTGGAGAGGAACGTCGCGTGGAAGATTACCTCTTATCCCTACGACCACAGGCCTCGCGGATTTGCCAATTACATCCTGTCGAGCGACACCCGCTACGGCGCGTCGCAAGAACCCGTCCGGCAGAGCGTGCTTGAGGAAAACGGGAAGACCGACGGGAACGGCAGCGCCACCGTTATACTCAACCCGCAAGCGGCTACGGCGGGCAACCCGGCGAAGTACGTTGTGGAAGCCACGATCACCGACGCCGATATGCAGACGGTGTTGGGACGACACACGGTTATCGCGCTGCCGCCGTTTATACTCGGTGTACGCGCCAACAGGCACATAACAAGCGGGAGCGCGATATCCGCCCGTATCGCCGCCATCGGCGTCAACGATTCTCTCGTCGCCGGCCAGAAGGTGCACGTGGAACTCAAACGGGTCTCGTGGACTTCTTACTTGACGGACTCGGATTTCTCCTCCGGTAAACCCAAGTACATAACAAACGAGTCGGCGGATTTGGTTGAGGAGAGAGAGGTGGTTACAACCGCGAACCCGATGCCGATAGAGTTCAAGAATCAGCAGCCGGGCGTGTACATATTGGCGTTGTCTTCGCGAGACAGGCTTGGGCGGTTGCAGACGGTAAAGATCGACCTGTATCTTGCCGGAGGCGAACAGCAGTCTTGGAAGAAGGCCGAGCAGAACGTCTTTGAGACGGTGATGGACAGAAACTCCTACGAACCCGGCCAGCAGGCGAAGATTTTGCTGAAAAGCCCGTACAAAAAGGCGCTCGCGCTGGCCGTTACGGAGATGCCTAACGGCGAGAACTCGTACAAGTGGGTGAACGTAGACAACGGCCAGGGCACGTTTACGCTCGACATCAGACAGGAGATGGCGCCGCGCGTCCCCGTGAGTTTTTTGCTGATGCGCCCACGAACCGCCGCGCCGCGCCGCGCTTCCGACGGAACTTCGGTTGACGCCGGAAAGCCGGAGACTGTCGGTAACACGACGTGGCTAACGGTGAACCCCGTAGCCAATATGCTCGATGTGAGGCTGTCTCACGTGCCGACCGTCACGCCGGGCGCGACGCTTGAGGTGACCGTAAACCTCCGCGACATACAGGGCAAAGCGCGTCCGGGCGAAGTCGCGCTGTGGCTGGTTGACGAGGCGGTGCTGTCGCTGCGCAAAGAGTACAGCCTGGACCCGCTGGAGGCGTTTTTGAAAGAGGTGGAGACGAACTTGAGCATAATGGACAGCCGCAACCTTGTGATAGGCGACCTCCTCTCGTCCGAAAATCCCGGCGGCGACGGCGGCGATGAGGAAGACGACGGTCTCGGCAAGATCACCCCGCGAAAGAATTTCAAAGTCGTGCCATATTGGAACCCGTCTATACAGGTTGACAAAAACGGAACAGCCGTCGTGAAAATCCGTATGTCGGACGATTTGACGAATTTCTCGATCCGCGCTATGGCGGTCAGCGGGCCGGACAGGTTCGGCACGACCAAGTCGAGGGTGTCGGTGCGCCTGCCGGTGACGATTCAGCCCGCGCTGCCGCGGTTCGTACGTCTCGGCGACAAACTGCGGGCGGGCGGCATAGCCCGCGTGGTGGAGGGCGGCGGCGGAGCGGCGACGTTTATGATAACCGCCAGAGGGCTGTCCGTAAAAAACGCTCCAGACAAGCAGATACAGCTAGACTCGCTCAAACCGACGCAGTTGTACGCCGACCTAGTTGTGGAGACCCCGCCGTTCACGAAGCGCGGGAAACTGCAATGGGATAACGTCTCCGTCAAAATGGCGGTAAAGAGAAACTCCGACAACGCCGGCGACGCGTTTGAGGTAAAGATACCGCTGCTCTTGGACAGGCAATTCGTTGAGGAGACGCAGTTCTCCGTGATTAACAAGGGGGGAAGTTTCTCGTGGCCGGCCTTGTCCGCGACAGCGAGACCCAACACCGTAGCCGGAAACTTGTTCATAAGCGAGAATCAGTACCTGCCCAAAATCATCTCGGCTACGGCGAGCCTAGTGCGCTTCCCGTACGGATGCTCGGAGCAGGTCGTGTCGCAATCGTACCCGTCGGTCGTCTACAAGAGTATGTGGGAAAAGTACGGCGTCGAGCCGCCGGACACCTCGATAACGGAGGGCGTGAACAGGGCGATGGCGTTCTTGAAGACGACTCAGCACAGCGACGGTCTGTTCGGCTACTGGCCCGGAACGACGGGTTACGTGTACCTCACTGCGTACATAGTGAATTTCTTGACCGAGGTGAACACGGTGAACAAGACGCTGGAAAAGCCGTTCCCATTCGATCAGAATATGTACCTGTCGGCGATAGAGGCCCTGAAGAGATCGCTGCGCAGCGACTACAGCCGCTTCGTGGGCGGCCAGTCGGCATACGAGAGAAGCTGCGCGCTGGTCGCGCTGGCGAGGAGCGGCCACACCGACATAGGCTACACGCGCGAACTTGCCGCCGCCGCGAACGATCTGGACATCTTCGGCAAGGCCAACGTGTTCAAAGCCGTCTCGGAGAAAGAGGGCATTCTGGGCAAGCAGTTCGCCGCGCTGGAAGACCAATTGTGGAAGTCGGCGATATTTATGGATCGGCAGGGCAAAGAGGTCTTCGGCGGATTTCAGAAGCGCGGCGTGCCGGTAGGCGCGAGGATGCACGCGAGCGATGCCGCCGCGCTCGCGTCGTTTGTGAGCGCGATGTCGTCGTCGCCGCGCACTATGGCGAATCCGAGAACGCTGCTTTTAGCCCAAGAGCTGGCGAACATGGGCGCGGACGACGGATGGGGCAGCACTTACGCCAACAGCATGTCGCTTCTCGCTCTGCGCGACTTTATGGACAGCAGAGAGCAAAACGCGGCGGGCAGCACGTTCAAACTCAACGACGGCGACGGGAAGCCCAAACAATTTGCCGTGAAGACCGCGGCCACGGCGTACTTTACGAACAGCAAAGCCGGCAGCGTGACCCCCGACGGCCAATCGGCGAACCGCCCGTTTTGGGTGAGGCTGAGCCGCCGCTACATCCCGCAAGCGTTAGGCGGTGCGGCGGAGCCTGAACAGCGCGGTTTCGCCGTTAAGCGCGACCTCTTCAAAATCAAAAAAGGCGCCGCGCCTGAGAGGGTGACGATAGACAAAGGCGGCACAACGATAACCGTAAAAAGCGGCGCGATTCTGGAGGAGCACGTGCAGGTGGTAAATCCCGAAGAGAGGCTGTTCGTAGCCGTAACCGTCCCCATAGCTGCCGGTTTCGAGCCGCTCAACCCGAGGCTGGAGAACGCCTCGAGCGACGCCGTCCCTACAAACAAGACAACGAACGGCGGCGACTACAGTTCTTTCAACGACGACCGGGTGGTATACTTCTTCGAGAGGATGCCCCAAGGCACATACGACTTTTATTTCAGGTCGCAAGCGATAACGGAGGGAGAGTTCTCGCAACCCCCGGCGCGGGCGGAGATGATGTACCAGATGAACGTCTTCGGAGCGGGAGCGGGGGGGATGGTAGTGGTTGAGAAGCCGTAAGCGGATATTTTTTACGCCGCTATTGACAGCGCGGGTTGCCGTAATGTATCTTTATAAAGTGATTTTTCTTGTATGGAGAAGGGATAAACCATGATTTTAGCCGTTTCAGACTTGGACTTACCGCCTACCGCGCCGACGATCCTGACCGCGCCGGCAGGTAGCCGCGTACGCCGTTGCGCCGGGTTGCTTGACAAAATGAGAAAGACCCCCCCCCCCCCCCCCC
>Ga0268262_10004108_pt1 | contig 15234 bp, 15 predicted proteins | sample TergutNc150P3_FD_190354 | JGI IMG/M metagenome (GOLD analysis project Ga0268262, IMG submission 190354) | Nasutitermes corniger P3 segment gut microbial community from laboratory colony in Florida, USA - Nc150 P3 (SPAdes) (version 2) | ecosystem: Host-associated > Arthropoda: Insects >... | reverse complement strand
CCGAAGTGCGCGAGCGCGTGGCCTTTGAGCGAATAGCCGACCATTTCAATGTTCCGCAGGACAGGCGCCTGATTGTGCCTATGCAGGCGCTGAAGCTGATAGGCGGTTCGTCCTTGGTGGACGCGACCCTGCCCATCGAAAAGGGCGACCTGGGGCGCACGGACATACCAAGCACCTACGTGCCATTCAGGAACGCCCACCTGCTGTCTGCCTGCGTGAGCTGGGCCGAAGTCCTGGGCGCGGGCCGCATATACCTAGGCTTCGTGGAAGACGATTCGAGCGGCTACCCCGACTGCCGCAGCAGCTTTTTGCGATCCTTCGAGGTCGCCGCCAACGAGGGGACCAAGCCGGAGACGAAGATAGCCCTTGTGGCCCCGCTTATAAACAAGGCAAAAGCTGAAATAGTACGACTTGGCGCGGGGCTTGGCTCCCCATTGCACCTGACCTGGTCGTGCTATGCGTCCGAGACGCTGGCCTGCGGCATGTGCGATTCGTGCCTCTTGCGTCTGCGCGGGTTCAGGCAGGCGGGGCTCCGCGACCCCATTCAATACGCGGATAATTCAGGGGGAAACGCATGAAGCTACATCCAATCGCCCTGCTGGCCTTTGCAATGCTCGCGCTTTCCTGCGACAAACTGGACGCGGTTCGCACGCGCAGAGTGCCCGAAGCCGACTTATTTGAGCCTCAGAGGGTGCGGGTGCGCCCCGAAATGCCAGGCCGCCGCAATGTGGATGTCACCCTGCCAGACGGCAACGTCCTGCGCGGCATTGCCGCCACAAGGCCAGAGCCAAAGGCAGTGATCCTCTATTTTGGCGGCGGCTCCGAGTTTGCCCAGGCCGCGACTAACCGCCTCACGGAGTGGGCGGCCCGCTACAACGTCAGCGTTGTGTACATTGACTACCGTGGCTATGGGGCCTCCAGCGGTGCCCCGTCCTTGGGGCAACTGCCGGCCGATGCCCTCAGCGTCTATGACCGCACGCAGGTAATGAGAAGGGACGTCCCGACCTTTGTCATGGGCTTTGCCATCGGCTCTATACCCGCGACGTATTTGGCGGCGCGTCGCCCCGTGGCCGGGCTGGTGCTGGTGGCCCCCGTCTCCAGTCTGGACGATGAAAGCCTGTACAGACCTAAGAAAGACGGCGAGCCTTGGTACATCGCGCACTTCATGCCGACAGTCAAAACAAAGCCCGGCTTTGAAATCCCCGATGATTCAAAGCCTGTGCTGCAAATCCGACAGGTCTCCGCGCCGCTACTGCTGATTCACGGCGAAGCCGACGGCACCGTGCCGCCCCAATGCGGGCGACAGGTGTATGAATCGGCCAAGGGTGAAAAGGAACTGCTGATGGTGCCGAAGGTCGGCCACGATGTGTCGTCCCTCCTGAGCGGTCTTGGAGGAAACGCGCTCGGTCTGTTTCTGTCCGAGCGCCTTGGTGGTGGCAGTCAGGGCGAAAAAGTCGTAACCGAAACCATCCGAGGCTCGGACGGTGCCGTCATCGTTGAAACCATCGAAGGCTCGGACTAGACGAATCAGGAGGCAATGGGCATGGCCACAGCAAAAAAGACGCGCCCCACTTTGGATCCGTTGCCGGTGCGGAAATCGTCCCGACCATCGAAAAAGCTGGACACCTTCGCCAGCCCGCGGCCCGGCAGGCCATTCGACGTTGTCTTCGAGACGGAGGAGTTCACCTGCCTGTGCCCTATGACGGGCCAGCCTGACTTCGCAAAGCTGCGGATAGCGTACCAGCCCGACCAACTTTGCGTCGAGTCGAAGTCGCTGAAGCTGTACCTGTGGAGCTACCGCAGCGAGGGCGCCTTCCACGAAGACGTCACCAACCGGATTCTGGACGACCTCGTGGCCGCTGTGCGTCCGACGTGGATGAGGGTGGAGGGCGACTTCCTGGTCAGGGGCGGCATCAAGACCCTAGTGGTAGCCGAGCACGGCAAAAGAAAGTAGTGCCTCCGCTGCTGCTCGTTTCAAAGTGGCTTTACGACTGCTTTTCCAGATCATTGGGGGCCTTTTTTCTGGTGAGTCGAAAAGGCCCCCAAATAGGCCCCAAAATGGAGCGGATTTCAGCGTACCACATCGGACGGTGCTGGACTCAAAAATGAGCAAGAACCGCGTTGGCACTGTGTATTCTGGACTGCCTTGGTGGAGGAAGGATTGTGACTGCAACGCTATCGCCAATCATTTCAGCACTTACTGACTGGTGATTTTTTCGAGGCCCCCAATCAGGCCCCCACCTCACCCACACTGGAAAATTCGGCTCAGAGATCCAAGCCCAAACCAAGTGTACGCCTTCTTTTCTGGGTTGTCAACAGGCTGGCGGCTGCACTACAACTGCAGCTGCGTCAGTTATTCGGGCGCTGCCCCCAGAGATTCCAGGCGCGTGAGCCAAGCGTTGAAGTGCGGGCAGGCCGCACGGATAGCCGGGACGCCGATTATTTGCAGGATGGCGGAGCCATCGTTTTTCGGCTCATATTCGTGGCTCTGCTCTTTGAGCAAGCACGTCAGGCGTGTCTTTGGGTGCGTGTCTTTGCCGCCATCGATCAGTTCTGGCGAGCCCGCCTCGCGGACGATGGTCTGGAGATTTTCGGTCAGTCTGCGGCAGTCGAAGTAGTCAGCAACTGTCGTCGGTGAGCTGAAAACCAATGCCTCAAACTCGAACAGCGAAAGGTACGGGATGAAGCGCTCGTGTCCACGCTCATGGCTCACCGCTTCGGCGAAGCGCGTCTCGAGCAGCCCAACTGCCTCGCGTGGATTGTCATGGCCTCGGATTTCGTCTTGCCCAGGGAAATCCTTGGGCAGACCATAGAAATCGAGCATCGTCGTTACCCAGGCGTCGGTGCTTCCCATCAACTTACGCAGGTGTCCGTGTATTTGACTCCAGTTGCCGACACCGCCCCTGTAGGCACCACCGCTGGGCGGGCTGCTTGTCAGCAGAATCGTTGGCTCCGCGTACACGCCATGCCCCTCTAGGTGTGGTCTGAGCGTGGTGTTTACGAATGCCTGCTCTGAGTGGCCTTCCACCAGCATCAGTAGGCGTGTCATGGCCCACCCCCAAGGACGTTCTTCTCAAAGAGTTCCCCCAGGCTGAAGTCCTCGAGCCAACTGGCAAGCTCCTTTTCATCAAGCCTCTTGAAGGTTGTCTTTAGGCCACGGTGTTCCGCGACAATCACGTCGCTGGGATCAAAGTTGCTCAGCAGCGTGACGGACTGCGTGGCGACTATCACTTGAGTACGTTTTGAGGCGGCTACAAGCATATCCGCCAATGAGTTTATGGCAAAGGGGTGCAGGCCCAATTCAGGCTCGTCCAGCAGTATCAGCGGAGGCGGCTCTGGTTGCAGCAGCAGCGCGGCTAGGCAGATGAAGCGCAACGTGCCGTCGGAAAGGGAAAAGACATCGAAGTATGCCTCGGAGCCTTTGTGCTGCCATTCCAGCTTGATCTTGTTTTCGTTTAGTTTGGACGGCGCGAGGACGAAGCGTTCAAAGAAAGGCGCGACCAGCTTGACATGCTCTTCCAGCCGCCGGAATCTAGAGGGGTGCTTTTCCTGCATCCAATAGAGAAACGCCGCAATATTATCTGCATCGTGGCGCAGGAAGCGGTTGTCGTCCAAATTGGCTAGGTGCTTTGCGGGCGACTGGTCTGACGTGTCGTCAAAGTGGTAGACGACCCATTTCCTGGCTGTATCACCAATGTCACATTGCGTTTGGTCATCACCCGTGCTTTGCGTTTGGTCATCATCCGCGCTTTGCACCGAGTCATCACGTGTGGTCAACTTGTCCCGCAAGTGTTTTAGCCTGATGCTCCAGGTACCGTCTTCAACTGTCAAGCCAAACGATATTTCGGATGTCTTCTTCTGGCCGTGGTGCAGAAACCGCCATGGCTCGCCGGCAACATATTCTGAAAGGCGGCCAGAGAAAAATCGCTCCAGCAGCTTGAATGTCTCAATCAGGTTCGACTTGCCGGCGCCGTTCGCTCCGATGACCACATTGAGTTCGCGCAACTCGATGCTGGCGCTCTCTATAGACTTGAAGCCGTGTATCTCGATTTTCTTCAGTTTCTGCGGCCTCGGTTCTATTTTTCCGTTGGCCCCCTTGGGCACTTTGGGCGCTTCTGCTGGCGCGGTCGACTTGGCCACCTTAGCTGGCTTTGCCCCATTCGTCACATTTGCCACATTCGCCTCCTCTATCCAAGTCACATTCCTGCGAGTTAGTCTAACTGCATCGCTATCGCCAAACACTTCAACGCTTGCGGCTTGGACTGTTCCCAGAAGTTCCGATCAGGTCCCTCCTTCCAGCATTCGCCAAGTTCAGATCTAGCTCTCCAAGTCAAAACCAAGTGTACAGCCTCGTTTCTGGCTAGTCAACGTAAGGTCTGAAAGAGGGTGCTGCTGCCCTAGGGCAATTTTGCAACAGGGTGTTGCAAAATTGAAGAGTCGGGCAGGAAGGGGCATACCCTTCTCTGGTCCTTGGGGGATCAATGATTGTCAGCGTCAGCAGGCGGACGGACGTTCCCGCGCTCTACAGCGACTGGCTATTCAACCGCATCAGGGCGGGATGGGCGGAGGCCCGCAACCCAAGGACAAAGGCTGCGACCAGAGTCAGCCTCCTGCCGGAGGATGTCGACGGCATCGTCTTCTGGACAAAGAACCCCGCGCCCATGCTGGAAAGGCTCGATGAACTGGAAGCATACGCATACTACTTCCAGTTCACGCTCACGCCGTACGGAAGCGATGTGGAGCCAAACGTCCCGGACAAAATGGAAGCCGTCATACCGACATTCAAAGCACTGTCAGACACCATCGGCGCGGACAGGGTGATCTGGCGGTATGACCCGATCCTGATAAGCCCAGAGTACTCCCTAGAATACCACGTCCGCGCCTTCACGAAGATCGCCAGTGAGCTGCACCGACACACGCGCAAGGTCATCATCAGCTTCATTGACCAGCAGTATCACAGCGTTGGGGCGAGGCTCAAACAACTGAATCAGGTCGAGATAACCGAAGGCCTCCAGTTCACCATAGCCTCGCGGCTTGCCCCGATTGCCAAAGACCACGGCATGCAAATAGAGACCTGCGCCGAGGCAACCGACCTCTTGCAGTTCGGGATAGGCCATGCCCGATGCGTTGACAAGGACCTGTTTGAGAGGATGCTCGACCGCCCACTAGACGTGGGGAAGGACAAAGGTCAGCGAAGCGCCTGCGGCTGTGCTACAAGCATAGACATTGGCACGTACAACACCTGTACCAACGGGTGCCTGTACTGCTACGCCAACACCAACGCCAGGACAGTCGAGCGAAACCGAGGACGATACGACCCCACGCTTCCGCATCTCTGCTGACAGCGGAACGTTAGAACTGGATGTGTTTGGGGGCTACCTATGCTGGCGTTGACAGTCTTGACTTGGCGTGCCTACTGCGCTCATGGACCTTGCATGGTATATGGCGGCGGAGTCCCTCGATGCCGAGCCGTCTGTCCGCCGCGTCCCTCCTGGATTCAAAGATGAGCAATGCGCAAGAACCGCATGAACGCTAGCTATATCAGACTTGGGAGGAAGGTTGTGACTGCAACACTATCGCCAATCATTTCAGCACTTGCTGACTGGTGATTTTTTCGAGGCCCCCAATCAGGCCCCCACCTCACCCACACTGGAAAATTCGGCTCGGAGCTCCAAGGCCAAACCAAGTATACGCCCTCATTTCTGGCTTGTCAACAGTCGGCGACCGCACTACAACTGCGGCTGTCAATCGGTCCTTGCCCCCAGAGATTCCAGGCGCGTGAGCCAAGCGTTGAAGTGCGGGCAGGCCGCACGGATGGCTGGGATGCCGATTTTTTGCAGGATGGCCTGACCATCAACGCGGGGCTTGTAAAGGATACTCTGGCCTTTGAGCATGTGTATCAGCCGCGTCTTTGGGTGCGTGTCTTTGCCGCCATTGATTAGCTCAGGCGAACCCGCCTCCCGGACAACGGCACGAAGTTTTTCGGTCAGACTGCGGCAGTCAAAGTGCTTCGCCACTACTTCTGGCGAGCTGAAGACCCAGGCCTCCAGCTCGAAGAGCGATATGAACGGGATGAAGTGTTTGTGCCCGCGCTCATGGCACACCGCTCTGGCAAAGCTGTTTTCGAGCATCTCGACGTTTTTGTAGGCATCGTTGGTGTCTAGGATTTTGTCCCGTCCAGGGAAATCCCTTGGCAGCCCATAGAAATCGAGCATCGTCGTGACCCAGGCACCCGTGCTTCCCATCAGTTTACGCAGGTGCCCGTGTATCTGCTCCCAGTTGCCCACGCCGCCCCTGTGGCCGGCTCCGCTGGGCGAGCTGCTTGTCAGCAGAATCGTGGGTTCCGCGTACACCCCGCGCCCCTCAAGGTGCTTCTTTAGCGTGGTGTTTACGAATGCCCTCTCCGACTGACCTTCCACCAGCATCAGCAGGCGCGTCACGGCCCACCCCCAAGGACGTTCTTCTCAAAAAGGTCCCCCAGGCTGTAGTCTTCAAGCCAGCTCTCCAGTTCCTTTTCGTCCAGCCTCTTGAATGTTGTCTTTGTGCCGTTGTGTTCCGCGACAATCACGTCATTGGGCTCAAAATTGCTCAGCAGCGTGACGGACTGCGTGGCGATTATCACCTGGGAGTGCATAGAGGCGGCTTCTAGCATTTCCGCCAAAACATTGATTGCAAATGGGTGCAGGCCCAGTTCAGGCTCGTCCAGCAGTATCAGGGGCGGCGGCTCAGGCTGCAGCAGCAGCGCGGCAAGACAGATGAAGCGCAGTGTGCCGTCGGACAGGGAGAAAGCGTTGAATTTCGCATCGGAGCCTTTTTGCCGCCATTCCAGCTTGATCTTGTTTTCGTTCAGCGGGTGCGGCGCGAGGACGAAGCACTCAAAGAATGGCGCGACCAGCCTGACGTGTTCTTCGATCATTCGAAAGGGCACTGGCTTTCTTTCCTGCATCCAGTAGAGAAATGCCGGAAGGTTGGCAGCGTCGCGGCGCAGGAAGCGGCAGTCGTCTATATTGGCGATGCGCCTTGCGGGCGACTGGTCTGACATGTCGTCAAAGTGATAGACCACCCATTTGATTGCCGCGTCGCGCACAGGCTTAGGCAAGTCATCCGCCGGCACAAGCGTTTCCCGCTCAGGTTTAAGCGTGAAGCCATACTTTTGCCCCTCGAATGCCAAGCCCAGCGTTATTTTGTGCGTTGTCTTGGAGCCGTGGTGCAGAAAATAGTCCTTGTCGTCCGCGACATGCACCCTGAGCAGACCGTCCGCGTACCGCTCCAGCAGCTTGAAAGTCCCGATCAGGTTCGACTTGCCTGCCCCGTTCGCGCCGATGACTACATTGAGGTCGCGCAGTTCCACGCTGGCGCTCTCTATCGACTTGAAGCCTTTGATCTCGATCTTCTTCAGCTTCTGCGGCTTCGGGTCTTTTGACACACGGGCCCCATTTGGTTCCTTGGTGGCTATTGCTGACTTGACCTGCGTGGCGGGCCTGGCCGCTTTGGTCACCCTTGACCTCTTCGTCTCATTCGCCACATCCACCCCCTGACCGAAACGCTGGTGACAGATGCCGATGCGCTTCGTCCCCATCGAAGTGATTCGGACTCCATCCGTAACGGCCCTGGTGCGTGTGTACCGACTTCTCCACCGCCGCGCCATGGATCCCATCGCTGGCAGACTCTTTTCTTGGTTTCAGGTCAAACATCGGCTGTTTCCCTAGTCAACACTGATGCGATTAGATGTAGATTGTACAACCTGCCGCACTGGCGGGGGGATACAATTCCGCGTTTCAGCTTTGCACATTCTTCTTGTTTCCGATACAATTCCAAGCGAGGAGGTGTGGACATGGAAGACGGGATGCTGTCGTACGCTGCCGCTGGAATGTTCACGCTTGGAACATCCTGCGCCACCCCTCTGCCCGCGTCCGAGACGCGGATCAGCATTCTCAAGCCGTCGCCCTCTGAAACTATCGAGGCACTGGACGACGAGTGCGGGGACGACGCGATGGCAGGGCTGCCGCCGCCCATAGTCCTCGACGCCAGGCAATGGGAGTGGCTGCACAACGCCTTGAACGAGCCCATCCTGGACGATTCAAGGTTGCACAGACTTCTGACGGAGCCTGGGGTGTGCGGGTGGGTCCGCAGTTTGCCCCAATCCAGAGTCTGAGACCAGATACCCCGACCAACGCTTTTGACTGCGGACAGAAAGACCTGAACCGCTATCTGCGGAAACACGCCTGGAACAATCAGGTGGCGGACATCTCCCAAACGTACGTCGCGCTGGCTGACTCGTCTGTGGCGGGGGACTACAGCATCTGCGCTGGCGGAGTCATCGTTGCCGATGTCCCCAAACAACTCAGAGAGGAATGGGCCCCAAAGTATCCAATGCCGGCGGTGCTGTTGGCAAGGCTGGCTGTGGATGTCCATTTTCAGGGGATGGGATTGGGCGCGGCTCTGCTGAAGGATGCATGCATCAATGCGCTGAAGGTCGCCGATGTCGTCGGCGTGTATGTCATGGCTGTTCACGCGAAGCCTGATGCGGTGAAATGGTACTCGCGCTTCAGCCTCAAGTTTGATCCTGACAGCGCTGGCAAAGAGGGGACGACACACATGTTCCTGCCGCTCCGTGAAGTGCGGCGTCGCCTCTCACGCTAGTCACATCCTGACTGTATCTCCATGTGGGGCTTGAAAGAGGATGCCGCTGCGCCAGGGCAATTTTGCAACAGGGTGTTGCAAAATTGAAAGGGGCTGACACCTGAAAAGTTTCAGTATAGCTCCTTGAGGAGCGATTTCAGGTCTTTCAGCAGTTCCTTTGGCCCGCCTGTGTTGAACCTCCACTCGCACTCCTTCAGGAACAGGTTGAAGCTCCGCCTGTCTATCCCGTTGAACTTCCTCATGTGCCGCTTCGCCTGGTTCCAGAAGTTCTCGATGCCGTTGATGTGGTTGTGCCCGTCCGCGTACTCCTCAGAGTGGTTGATCCTGAAGTGCCTGAACTCCGACACATCGAGGGCATCGTAAACCTTGTACCCGTCGGTGTACACAACGGAGTCGGGCGCAACCCTTTCCCTGATAATCGGGAGCAGCGTCGCCCCCTTGACGTTGTCCAGCATCTGCGTGAACACCTGGCCGCCCCTCTTGAGCAGGCCGAAGACGGGCACCTTCCCGGCCGCGCCCCTGCCGCGCTTGCCCTTCCTCGCGCCGCCGAAGTAGCCCTCGTCAAGCTCCACCCTGCCGCAGAGCCGCTCCGCCCTCTGCTCCTGCTTGGCGGCTATCTTCTCCCGCAGCCTGTGGAAGAAGCGTATCGCGGAGTTCCTGTGTACGCCGACCAGCTCGGCGGCGGTCCTCGCCGTCGTGCCGGCCACGAAGAACTCCATCAGCCTTGACTGCTCCCTCGCGCTCAACTTACAATACTTCACGTACACCTTGACACCTTACCAGATTGATTTTCAGGTGTCAGCCCCTATTCAAAATGGACTCTGCGAGGTAGGCGTGGGCTTTTTGGATTCTGTGTTCACCAAGTTCAAACAGGGGCTGCGGCGGACGCAGGAATTGGTGCTTGCCCCGATGCAGCAGTTGCTGGGCCTTGGCCGCTTGGACGAAGACCAGTTGATGGAACTGGAGGACATGCTGCTCCAGGCCGACTTGGGCGTCCATGCCACGGGCCGCCTGATGGACAGGCTGCGCTTTGAGATGCGCCAGGCAGGCGAGATAGACCCAAGGGCGGCCATCAAAGACGAGCTACTGAAGATAATCGGGCAGGCCCCTTTCCGCGCGCTGGAGCCGAATGGCACGCAGGTGGTGCTGCTCGTCGGAGTGAACGGCGTGGGCAAGACCACGACGCTCGGCAAGTTGGCGGCGCACCTAAAGTCAAAGGGGCAGGGTGTGTTGGCTGTGGCGGGTGACACATTCAGGGCCGCGGCCATTGACCAGTTGGAGCAGTGGGGCGAAAGGGCAGGGGTGCCGGTAATCCGCAACCAGATGGGGTCGGACCCTGCGGCCATCGCATTTGACGGTGCGTCCTCCGCAGTGGCCAAGGGGATTCCGTGGGTATTGATAGATACGGCAGGCAGGCTGCACAACAAAGAAAACCTGATGCGCGAGCTGGACAAAATCCGCAGGAGCATCCAAAAGGTCATCCCAGACGCCCCCCATAGGGTTCTGTTGGTCTTGGACGCCACCACGGGCCAGAACGGGCTACAGCAGGCGGAGGGCTTCAAACAGACTGCGGGGGTCACGGACCTGGTGCTTACGAAGTTGGACGGCAGCGCGAAGGGCGGCGTGGTGGTGCCGATAATCGAGAAGATGAAACTGCCCATAGCCTTCGTGGGCGTCGGCGAGCAACTGGACGATCTGATACCCTTTGACCCAGAGGCTTTCGTGGAGGGCCTGTTGAGTGGCTCCTGACCTGACTGCTGACTTGGCCTGGGAATTGGCCACGGGCGGTCCATGGCCAAGGGCGGAAGACCTGTCCGGCGACGAGAGGGTCATGGCCGAGGCCATAGCGGAGGGCGTCAAGGGGATTGGCCTGTCCAGTCCGAACCCATCCGTCGGCTGTGTGTTGACGCTGGACGGGCGCGTAGTGGGCAGGGGCACGCACAAGAGGGCAGGTGGCCCCCACGCCGAGGTGCTGGCCATAGAGGACGCCGAAAGAAACGGGGAAACAGTCAAGGGCGCGGCGGCATACGTGACGCTGGAGCCGTGCTGCCACTTTGGCAAAACGCCGCCATGCACGGACGCCCTGCTGCGAGCGGGCATTAAAAAAGTGGTGTTCGGCGTGAGGGACCGAAACCCAAGGGTGGCGGGTGGCGGCATGGCTATACTCGGTGCTGGCGGCGTCGAGGTGGTCGAGGGCGTTCTCGGCGACTTCTGCGCCAGGCTCCACGCCCCATTTTTCAAGCTGGTGGCCACGGGGCTTCCGTGGGTGGCGCTGAAACTGGCGCTGGGAAGTGACGGCGGCATTGGCCCCAAGGGCACAAGGACAAACATCACAGCGCCGGAAACACAGAGATTGGCCCACGCGCTGCGGCGAGCCAGCGATGGGATATTGGTGGGACGGAACACTGTGGAGACGGACGATCCGCAACTGACGGACAGGTGGCCCGCGCCAACCGAGCCCCACCGGGTGTTCAAAAGGATGGTGCTGGACAGTGGTGGCAGGTTGAACCCAAACCGTCGTGTGTGGCAAAGCGCAAAGGGCCATTCGGCGCTTAGGGCCTTGACAGAGGACGCCCCAAAGATAGAGGGCGTGGAAGACCTGCGCCTTCCGCTAGGCCCAGGGGGGTGCAGCCTCCGGCACCTGCTGCACGAATTGGCACTCAAAGGCGTCTGCCGTCTTTTGGTCGAGGGCGGGCCCACTTTGGCGGCGCAGTTGCTGAAAGAAGACCTTGTGGATGTCCTGCACATCTTCCGCAGTGACAGCCCCGCCGGCGGACAGACCGTGGCACTGGACACCGGCAAGTTCGGCAGACGGTCAACCTGCGCCCGCTTCGACGGCGGGTGTTGGGAAAGGCTGGAGAGAGGAACCTAGGATTTTTCCGCTGGTGTTGACCTACTTCCACTTCGCCTTCCCATGCGGGTCGGGCATCGTGCCCATGCCCACGGCGCACAGTTTAGAGAGCGTGCAGTCGGGGCACTTGGGGCTTCTGGCGGAGCAGACTTTGCGGCCGTGCCAAATCAGTCGGTGGTGCAGCATAATCCAGGATTCTTCTGGAAAGAGGGCACAGAGGTCGCTCTCTACGCCTTCTGGCGTGTCGGAGGCCGATAGGCCGATTCGCTTCGCCACGCGAAATACATGCGTGTCAACGGCCAGCGCTGGGACACCAAAGGCGTTTGTCAGCACCACGTTGGCGGTCTTTCGGCCCACGCCTGGGAGTTCGCTCAACGCCGCCCTGTCGTTGGGCACCTTGCCGTGATGTTTGCCCACCAGCGCGGACGCCATGCCAATCAGGTTGCGGGCCTTGTTCCTGAAAAAGCCCGTCGGCCTTATGATGTCCTCCAGTTCTGCCGCGTCCGCAGCCGCCAGCGCGGCCGCGTTGGGATATTTTTCAAACAGCCCAGGCGTGGTGCGGTTGACGCGCTCGTCCGTGCATTGCGCGCTTAGGATGGTGGCAACGATCAACTGGAACGGGTCTGCATGGTGCAGGGCGCACCCGGCGTCGGGATGGGCGGCCTCCAGGAGGGCAGACAGTTTCTTTATGTTCGCGTTGGACCATTTTGTTAATGCGGGACGTGTGACCATACTTGTTCCAATCTCACATGCAATGTGCCATTGTACGTTGATGGCACTGATACCAGACCACGCAGACTTGGCCCCATTCGAGGGGCTTAGGGAAAAGGCCCTGCGGCGGTCTGACGCAGGGTCATACTTTGTCTGCGAGGGCAGGCACCTGGTGGAAGAGGCCCTCCGCGCCGCAGGGTTGGGGCAACTGCGCTTTGTGTCCCTGCTCTGCGATTCCAGGTGCCATGAGGAATGGGCGGACAGGGTGCCGCCAGGGGCAAAACTGCTTGTCCTTGATTCCCGTGAAATGAACTCGCTGCTGGGCTTCGCCTTTCACCGTGGGGTGCTGTGCTGCTGCGCTGTGCCCGACGCGCCCAGCGAAGAGACCCTGCTGGAGGCGAAACGCCTGTTGGCCCTGCCCCAGATAGACAACGCCGACAACTTGGGCCAACTGGTGCGTACGGCGGCGGCGCTTGGCGTGGACGCGATACTGCTGGGCGGTGGCCCCGACCCATTTTCAAGGCGCTGTGTGCGGGTTTCGATGGGCGCGGTCTGGAAGATACCGATATTGAAGCGCGACAACGTGGCAGATACATTAGACGCTTGGCTCTGCCGCGAACCAAGCGTCAATTCCGAAATTGTGGGGACGGCGGCAGTGCCAGGTGCCGAGCCGTTTGGCGAATGGAAGCCCGCCACGAGAACGGTGCTTGTCCTAGGCCCCGAAGCCTTTGGCCTGGATGCATTCTGGCAGGCAAAATGCGCGAAGCACGTCCGCATCCCCCTCACCAGACAGATTGACAGCCTCAACGTCGCTGCGGCCGGCGCGCTGCTGATGGAGAGGATGATGGACGGCGTAGCTCCTTTGCTTAATCAAAGCGATACTTGATTTCCAAGCCCAGCGAGCGGCCAGGCACTGGGTAGCCCGGGACAAAGGCCACGTTGTTGCGGTCTAGGTCTTTGTAGTTCTCCCAGTCCTCACGGCTGACGCCGTTCTGGAACAGCCTCTCGGCGCGTAGCGTGGCCGTCAGGTTTTTCCCGAACTGAAAGACGGTATAAGCGGATGCGTCTATGAAGTGCGTCTTTTCGGCGTAGCCCGAACCCCTGTCGGCATGATAGACATACCGGTGGCCAGTGTATGAGACCGTCAGACCCAGCCTCACCTTTTTCACCGTGCCGTCCGCGCTCACGCCCGCCGAAAAGAAAGGACGGCTCATAAACCATTTCAGTTGTTCTTCTTTGGGCTTGGTCATGTCCCTGCCCTCCTGGAGCCTGGCGAAGAGCTCGGCGTTCCAGTCTTTGCGGCGCACACCGCCGGACAGTTCGAGGCCCTGGACGCGGATGTCGTTCTGGGCTTCATAGTAGCCGTAGGTCGGAAGGGCATAGTCGTCAATCCAGACCTGCACGTCGCTGTAGCTGATGCGGGATGCGTCGGCCTTGACCCACCAGTCCGATTTCTGATAGCCGATGCCGCCCATGATGGAACTGCTCTCCTCGTTGCCGGGCGCGGGCTTGCCAACGCTCGCGTTATTCATCAGCGAATAGAGGCTTGGGGCATTGAAAGCCGTGCCGGTGTTGGCGTATGCCCTGAAGCCTGATGGCGTTAGGAAGTTGGCGCCTACCTTCCAAGTCGTCTGGCTTATCGAGATGTCTGGCTCCCCTGGCTGCTGTATGTTGTCCGACTGCTGCCTGACACTGACGACAAAGCGCAGCGCCTGAGCAGGCTCCATGCTGCCCTCCAGGACCACGGCCGTGTGTTGCGCTGTACCTTTGGTCTCCGAGGCATAAGCCGGGTTTATGCTCCCGTAATCTTCGTCCCTGTAGTCGAGTAGCAGCGTCACTCCGCCCTTGCCCTGCTTCCATGCCAGCAGCGCGTTCCCACTCAGCATGTCCAGCGTGGATTTTGACTGGTCGTTGGTGTAGTAGTTCTTCTGGCTGATGTTCCCGATGTTGACCTCGCCGTACAGGCTAGATGTCAGGGCACTTCTGAATGACACCGACGCTATGCTCTGCCAGCGCGAGTACTCGCGTTCATAGTCGTATTCCCTCACCGAGTTCCAGTACTCGTCGTAACCCCAGTTGAAGGGCAGTGGCGTGCCTTTGTACTGCTGGCGGTAGTTCAGTGTCAGCAGGGAGTCCTCGCCTATCCGCAGGCCGTAGCCAAGGTGTCCTGACGTGTGCCTGTACGGGTTTTTGGTCTCGGTGGCCTGCGGGCTTTGCTCTGCGTCGAATGCGCCATGCAGCCACGAGGCGTCCCAGCCGTATGAGAGCGACGTCCCAGCGCGGAGCTGGCCCCGTGTGTCCGTCCGCAGCGAAGCGAAGCCCGAAAAACCGTTTTTCGATGACGGTGCCGCGCTGAAAAGAGAGATCACGCCGCCGTGGGCGTCCGCTCCGTACAGCGTGGAAGCCGCCCCGGACAGGATTTCCACCCGCTCGATGTCAGAAAGCAGGAAATTCGATGGGTCAACGCCCATCTCGCGGCTGGAGACGCGGATGCCGTCCAGCACTATCACCGTGTCCGCCGAGCGCGCCCCATTCATGAAGACGCTTGTTGCCGCGCCGATGCCGCCGTTGGTGGCGGTGCGTCCTGGCAGGGTCAGGTTCAGTGTCCTGGCCAAGTCGTCTGTGCCAAGCAGTTGCAGCCTTTCGGCGTCCAGGACCACTACGGGGTTCGGCGTCTTGGCCACCTCGATTTCGGTGGCCTCGGCCGTGACGGTCACGGTGGCGCTGCCTGCGACCTTTGGCTCTATCTTCTTGTTGTCCTCGTCGTCAGTCGGCGGGTTTGCAAAAGCGAATCCAGCCGCCAGGAGCGAGGCCGAGATGCAGGACACCCTGCGTCTGAAAGTGTTGGTGAGTCCCATTCTACGCCTCCACGCGTGAAAGCCGAAGGCAGTAAACGGTGCAGGCGTGGAGCGACTAGGCCCACATGCAGCCCCTCCCGCGCCCTCGGCGGGGGTTGTGTATGCACTGGACCGGTCTCCGGGCTTGCAGGCTCGACGGGGATTTTTATCCCCCCAAGGCCTTCCCAGTTT
>Ga0268262_10004107_pt1 | contig 15235 bp, 13 predicted proteins | sample TergutNc150P3_FD_190354 | JGI IMG/M metagenome (GOLD analysis project Ga0268262, IMG submission 190354) | Nasutitermes corniger P3 segment gut microbial community from laboratory colony in Florida, USA - Nc150 P3 (SPAdes) (version 2) | ecosystem: Host-associated > Arthropoda: Insects >... | reverse complement strand
CAGTTGATGCTACAGGGCAGATTATTTTGTCCGAATATGAGCGTCTGTTCAGCCAGCGTACAAAGTTCACATCGGTCACGCACGTTTCCAATGCTTTGGGAACAATAACGCCTATCCACGAGATGGTGCAAATAGCGCATTGCCACGGGGTTAGAATACTTATAGACGGCGCGCAGTCCGTGGCGCATACTCCGGTGAACGTCAGTGCTCTTGATGCGGATTTCTTTGTATTTTCTGGGCATAAGATATTTGCCCCAACGGGCATAGGCGCGGTGTATGGCAAAGCGGATGCTCTGGAAGAGGCAAAGCCCTATCAAGGCGGCGGCAATATGATTAAAGATGTGACGTTTGAACGCACAATTTACAACCCCGCTCCGAGCAAGTTTGAAGCCGGAACAGGAAACATTGCAGATGCCATAGGCTTGGGTGCTGCATTGGATTATGTTACGCAAGTCGGGTTGGCGAACATCAGTGCTTACGAACACGAATTGTTAGATTACGCCACACGCGAATTGAGCCGCATAAACGGATTGCATCTAATAGGCACTGCAAAAGAGAAGGCAAGCGCTCTCTCTTTTGTGCTGGATGGCACAACCACGGAGCAGGTGGGGAAACATCTTTCAAATTACGGAATAGCTGTTCGTACAGGTCACCATTGCGCTCAACCCATATTGCGGCATTACGGCTTGGAAGCAACTGTACGCCCAACGCTGGCATTTTACAACACGGCAGGCGAGATAGACACCTTGGTAAAGGCGGTTAGGGAACTTGCGAGATGAATGTGGGATGGAACTAGACCAAATGGAGTTTTGGGTTTATGGCATATAGTGTTTTAGATACGGTGGGCAATACACCGGTGATAGAATTGAAGAACATATCTGTGGGCATAAGCGAGGTTTCTGTGTTTGCCAAAGCGGAGTATTTTAATCCAAGCGGCTCGGTTAAAGACAGAGCGGCAAAGGCTATGCTCCTCAATGGCATCCGCACGGGGCAACTGAGCAAAGGCAAGATAATTCTGGATTCCACAAGCGGCAACACCGGTGTTGCTTATGCGATGTTCGGCGTGGTGCTTGGCTACAAAGTGCAGCTTTTTATGCCTTCAAATGCGAGCACGGAACGCAAAAAACTCATCAGGGCCTACGGCGCGGAAATAGTTGAAACCGACCCACTCGAAGGTTCGGACGGGGCATATAGGGCTGTTCTTGAAAAAGCTAATAGCGAACCGGACAAATACTTTTTTCCAAACCAGTACGATAACTTTGAAAATGTGCGTTCACATTACGAGACCACGGGTGTTGAGCTATACGAGCAATGCAAACCTACACATTTTGTGGCTGGAACAGGCACATCGGGAACTTTTACCGGTATCTCCAAAAGGCTCAAAGATTATGACTCGTCCATACAGATTACCCTTATGCAACCTAACTCCCCTTTTCACGGGCTTGAGGGGATGAAGCATATGGGTGCAACCATAAAGCCAAAGATATTTGACGAAAGCATTGCAGACACTCGCATTGAAGTTAAAACCGAAGATGCTTACAAAACCGCGCGAAGGCTCGCCGCCGAAGAAGGCATATTCGTAGGCATAAGTTCCGGCGCAAACGTTTATGCCGCGTTGGAACTGGCAAAAACGCTGCCCAAAGGCTCACGCATTGCCACCATACTATGCGACAACGGCTACCGCTATATGACAGAACCGCTATGGAGGGACATCTGATGCTTATTCTTACCCCCGAACAGGAAAAAATTGTGCGAACCGATGGCGAAAGAGCCTACCCTAACGAATGTTGCGGCGTTCTAATCGGCGAAATTGATAACGCAGGGGTAAAAATAACAAAACACGCACAAGCCATCATCAACGCTAGAGAAGGCAGCGAGCAATACAACCGCTTTCTCATAACGCCGGAAGATATGCTTAGAGCGGAGCAAACCGCAAGGTCTATGAAACTGGATGTTATAGGTTTTTACCACTCGCATCCAGACCATCCTGCTGCTCCATCAGATTACGACAAAGAACACGCATTGCCTTTTTATTCTTATATTATAGTAGCTGTGAAAAAGGGTAAAGCAGAGGAATTGACAAGCTGGGAATTAACGGCAGATAGAGCTAATTTTGTACCGGAGAACATTTCAACAAAGGAGGACCAGAAATGATAAAAGTACTTATACCTTACGCACTCAGGTTTGCAACCGAGCGCAATGCAGAGGTAGAAGTGAGTGGCAGCACCATACGCGAAGCAATTAACGCTCTCGTAAACACATATCCCGACATCAAAGCGCATCTCTTTGCGGATAACGATACTTTGCGCGATTTTATAAATCTGTTTGTGGATGGCAAGAATGTGAATAGCTTGCAAGGGCTGGACACGCCCGTTGCGGATAACGGCGAAGTGATGATAGTCCCTGCCATCGCAGGGGGTAGCGGTGAATCCAAGCTCACAAATGACGAAATCTCTCGCTACAGCCGCCATCTGCTATTGCCGGAAATTGGCGTTGAAGGGCAGCAAAAGCTGAAAGCGGCGAAAGTTCTGATTATTGGCACTGGTGGGTTGGGCGCTCCCTTGGCTCTTTACCTCTCGGCGGCAGGGGTTGGAACAATTGGCTTGGTGGATTTTGACGTGGTGGACGAATCCAATTTGCAGCGGCAGATTATCCACAGCACCCGTGATGTAGGCAGGCCCAAAGTAGCTTCGGCAAAAGACAGGATAAAAGGGGTTAATCCATTGGTGAACGTAATTGTGCACAACACAATGCTCACAAGCCAAAACGCCCTTGACATAATCGGTGGCTACGACATAGTTGCAGACGGAACGGACAACTTTCAAACGCGCTATCTTGTAAATGATGCGTGCGTGTTTTTGGGCAAGCCCAATGTGTATGGCTCGGTGTTTCAGTTTGAGGGGCAATCGAGCGTTTTTGGGGCAAAGGATGGGCCTTGCTATCGCTGCCTGTACCCTTCTCCACCACCGCCTGGGCTTGTGCCTTCGTGCGCCGAAGGCGGAGTGATGGGAGTTTTGCCCGGCATTATAGGTACCATACAAGCGGCAGAAACCATAAAGCTAATAGTTGGCGGGGCAAAACCTCTTGTGGGGCGTTTGCTGCATTTTGACGCTTGGCGTATGGCGTTCCGCGAACTCAAATTGGATAAAGACAAGAACTGCCCCGTGTGCGGAGAAAATCCATCCATCCGCGAGCTTATAGATTACGAGCAGTTCTGCGGATTAAAGAAGAACCAAGACAGCGAACCCATAGAAACCATTACCGCAGTTGACTTAAAACAACGTTTAGATAAAGGCGACCGCATTCAATTCATAGATATTCGCGAGCCGCACGAGCGCGCCATTGTAAAATTTCCCAACGCCATAATTATGCCGCTCGGTCAGTTGGTACGGCGAATGGGCGAATTAGACACAAGCATAGATTCCGTATTTCTGTGCAAAATAGGGCAACGCAGCATTCTTGGGATAAGGGCCTTGCGCGAAGCCGGGTACAAAGGCAGGCTCTTGAACCTGCAAGACGGGCTGAACGCCTGGGCGAGAGATGTTGATAAGGCTATGCCTATATATTAGCTTCAGCTTCATATTAGCTTCATAATTTTATCACTTTTTTTGATAATTCTATATTATTTTCCGATGCGGTCTTTTACCCCCAAAACACGCTCTGCTAGAGCCTGTGACCTGAGGTCTATGAAAACTTATTTAGGAGTTTCCCCTATGAGAGCCTTCCTCTTTTTAATTCCATTCGCGTTGTCACTGGCTTTTGCCCAAGAAGGCGCGATAAAATTCCAAATCCCTATTGATTCCACCGGAAAGCCTGCCGCGCCACCGCCAAAACCAGAGCCGCAGAAGCTAGGCGTTACCGCCAATATGCCCCTAAACCTTGCCGAACTTTCCGCCAAGGACACCGCCAGCTTTGAAACGTATGCCAAAAGACGGGCTTTGGTACAAGACAGTATTTCCGCAACGAAGAATGAAATTGAAAACGTCAAGAAAAAAACATTGTCTTTTATGCCAGTGTTAGAACCCAAAGGTGAATTCGAGAAGCAAGCGGAGTTTGACGCTCGCAAGGCTAAATGGGATAAGGAGCTTGGCGAAAAAGCACAGCGCGATTCCAAATCGCTAACCGACAGGCTTGCCGAGCTTGAAAAAACGGTAAAAAAGATAGAGGAAAATCAATCCTCGCTCTACAGCTCCATAGAGATAAAAACCAGCCCAGAGGCCGCTTCCATTTGGCTCAACAAAGAAGAAATAGGCGCAAGCCCGGCCAAATACGACCTTGCATTGCCGGGTTACACGGTTATAAAGATACAGAAAGAAAACTACGAGCCTTGGGACACCACGTTCACGCTTCAGCCATCGCAGAAGCTCAAAATCAATGTTGCCTTGCAAGAGAAGAGCATATTCAGCAAAGAGGGCGAACTGGACTTCCCAAAAATACTCGCCAAGGACACCACCATTGAAGGCTACCGCCAGCGGATTAAAAGGGTGGAAGCAAGGAGCAGCCAGATTGATGGCGAGATAAAAACAATACTTGAGGAATTCAGCAATTCATATCCAGCCCTTGAGCCTCAAAAGCCCGGCGAAACGGCACAGGATTTTGAACGCAGGAAAACCGCTTGGACAAACGAGGGCATAAGGCAGTATGGGGTGCTGATGAAAAAGCACGATGCATACAAGAGCAAGCTAACACGCTCAATAGAAGTTCTCAACGACAACATAATAGCTACGGCGAGCCAGCTCATAACAGAAACGCCTTTGAACGCAAAGATAACGCTTGGCGGCTACGATGCGGAAAAGGAGGTTTTTGAGCTTGCAGTTGAAGACACCGCGAATGCAAAAACGCCTTTCCGTTTCATAGGCAAGGTAGGAATTTCCGTGGACACTGCAAAGGTGATGAATCGCAGCACGGAAGGCTTCCTCGCAAACATCAGTTATATTAGCTACCCATTCGTTTCCCACGATTCCTCTTTTAACCTTGCTATGAAGGAACTTTCGCTGTCTCGCAAAGCTGTTCCTCTCAAGGTGGAGGGTATGTTTATGCCAATCGGCAGATTTGAGGCGATGGAAGGCTATGGTGCGTGGCGCGCGCACGCGGATTCGCTTTTGAGTGGGCAATTGAAGGCAAATGGTTTGGGTTTGGATTATGCGCTTAATAAAGGAGAGAAAGCTAAGGAAGCGGCTGGGGCGGCAAGCGATGCGAGCGGCAGTGGGCTTGGCTGGCGTGGCTGGACGAGAATTTTGGCGTTCACCGCAACGGCGGCTTTTGGGACACTTGCGGTATTAAATCATTTGGATGCGGAAGATGCCAAAGATAAAATCAAAAAAACAAATAAAACCTGGACTGGCGGTAATAAAGACCAATACACCGTTTGGTATAATAAGAATTACCCTGACTTGCTCAAGCAAAAGAAAAAAGTGGAAGATAGCGAATCTTCTAGGAATATTTTTGGTATTGGCGCGGGTGTTTCTGCGGTTGCAGCGACCATGACATTTATTTTTTAAAACAAAATTTTCAACGGAGAACAAACAATGAAGTTTATCCCTTATCTCACACTCTCTGCGGCGGTGCTTTGCTTTGTCGCTGTTTTTTCATGCTCTTCCAACATTGAGCTTCCGCCACCGCCGGACAGCATAAGCTCTTCGTCCGCACGGGTATGGAGCTATTGTGTTTACCCAGCAACTGAGGAATGCTATCCAGGTTCTTTTTCTACCTGTTTAGGCACTGGCGGGGAATTGAGAGACGATTGCCCTTATAGCAACAGCTCAAGCTCATCTGTGGGTGGAGCGATGTATGCTTATTGTGTTTTTGAAGCAAATACGGAGTGCTGGAGCAGCGGCCCTTATAGCAGTTGCCCTCCGGGTGGGGCATTGAGCAACGAATGTCCTTATAGCAGTTCAAGTTCTTTGTCTTCCAGTGGAGGCTCTAGCTCCGGTACAAGCTCTAGCAGCGGTATAAGTTCTAGTTCGCAACCTCTTTCCCCTCCTCTTTCGCTTGCCGCCGATGAGTTCCTTGACACAAGGGACAATCAGAAGTACAAATTTGAGATAGCTCCTGACAAACGTGTTTGGATGAGCGAAAACCTTAACTATTCCAAAGGCGGTACGATAGGCTTCTGTTATAAAACCGGAAATGAAAAAAATACACTTGGTACTCCAGGGGAGGATTTGCCTGGTTGCGATAAGCCTAATGGCAGGAATTATACTTATAGTATAGCTACGGATGGAAATCGTTCGGTGGATAAGGCTAGAGGCATTTGCCCAGAAGGATGGCATATACCAAATCAAGCAGAGTGGGAAACGATAAGAGGTACTGGAAAAATGTCAACTAGTTTTTATGTTACGAGCGGAAATTACGATATAATCGACCGTGTTTGGCAAAATAGAAAACCTCCAGCAAGTATGGGAGGAGGTTTCTATTGGTTTAGTAATGCAGTAAAATCCCAAGGTATTGCTTTAACGCAGTTTAATGGCTGGGGAGGAACATCTACGTCCATTGAACTTAAATTAGAACCCGACGCTTACAACCTACCCACTGATGAAGACGTCTTCTCCGTGCGTTGCATTATGGATGAAGGTGGTAAGTTACCTTGCGGTTCTTCTCAGTATAATCCAATAACTGAATACTGCGTAAACGGGATTAATGTTTCAAACAAGTGCGGCGACATCTCGTGGAATCCAGCGTTGCAACAATGCAATAGCGGTGTTTTGACTTGTTTAGCAAATCTACCTTCTGGGTATGTCTGCTTTGAAAACAATGTTTATCAATTGACCACAATAGGCGGAAAAATTTGGATGGTAACTAATTTGCCGGGCACTTATAATTGGGCAGCAGCGATGAATTTGAATTCAAGTTGCAATAGTATTAATAATGGTGCTTCTAATAATTGCACGGTAAATACTCCACATCAAGGTATATGCCCCGAAGGTTGGCATATACCAACATCAACTGAGGCAAGCCCGTTACCAATACAACAACAACCGTTTTGGACAGCCACAGAAGCGGGATCTGATGCTATTTATAAACCCGCCAGCACTAGTGGGATATCTAATCTTTCGAAAAGTAGTGGTGGTATTGGCGTTCGTTGCGTGAAAAACGACTAAATATCTGAACCAGCCGCCACCCTTACGCTGCTCACTTGCTGGTGAGCAGCCGAAGGCTGTCCATTTACTATATTTATCATTTAATATGTATTTTATTTGGGATGAGAATAAAAATAAGATTAACGTAAAAAAGCACGGTGTTAGTTTTGAGCAGGCTTGCAAAGTAGTCAGGTATAAGATGGGTGAAGTTCCTGAGCCTTCCAAAAAGGATTGGGATAGGGTAAGAGCCATTAAGGACGAAGATATAGATTATTCAGATATTCCTGAAATAACTGATTTTCCTGGATTTCATCCGTACCTAAAACGAGGGCTTTATAAGCCGATTAAAAAGACCATAACCTGCAAACTGGACGCCGATATTATCGCTTGGTTAAAAATAGGCGGTAAAGGCTACCAAACCAGACTTAATAGTATTCTGCGAAGCTGTATGCAAACCCATCACCTCCCCATATTAGCAAATATGGGCAGCAATGAGGTGTCTAAAAATCTTGAAATCCAGCCCGGAAATAAACCCATACCGAACAAGCACGTAAAATAAATTCCCAAAACAATCTTTTCTGGCACGGTTGGCTTTGGCAAATTTTCAAATTTTGTATTCAAAGGGCCGGAGAGCATTTTGTTTGTCGCTTGCAAAACATAGACGGCGGTTGTGGTTATGGAGAGAACCGCAAGAACTGCAACCACTTGAACCACAAAATTGCTCGCTCTCAAAGAGCCTATGAAAATCGGCAGCTCCGCAGCAAAACCGCTCAGACCCGGAAGCCCAAGCCCTGTGAAACCAGCAATAACAAAGCCAACCCCTATGAGCGGAATTACCTTCATCAAGCCACCCATTTCGTCCACCATCCTCGTATGCGTTCTGCCATAAATCATACCTATGCAGGCAAAGAATAAACCCGTTAAAAATCCGTGCGAAAGCATTTGCAAACTTGCTCCTTTTATGGAAATCAAATTTGCCGCGCACAAGCCCAGGAATATAAGCCCCAAATGGGAAATGGAGGAATATGCTATTATGTATTTCAAATCCCGTTGCCTAATGGCGATGAAGGCAGCGGCAACAACATTGAACAGAACCAGCAAAACTATATATGGAAGCCAGAAGACTGCGCCATCCGGCAGCAAATACATAGCTACCCGTAAACAGCCATAAGTGCCCATTTTCATCATAACACCAGCAGCGAACATAGACACCGCCGTGGGCGCTGCGCTATGGCCATCCGGACTCCAGTTGTGGAACGGGAACAGCGAGCCAGAGATAGCAAAGCCTATGAACAAAAGCGGAAAAGCCCACATCTGAAAATCCTTTGAGAAAGCCACATCCGCCAATTTGCGAATATCCCAACTCCCTATACCGCCTTCAAAATACATAGCTATAACAACTATAAGCGCAAACGCCGAACCAAGCGCGAGCGTCAAGGTGAGCTTCTTTCCGCAGTAATCCTTTCTGCCCGTTCCCCAACCCGCTATCATCAGATACATCGCCAGGGCTTCCACCTCGTAGAATATCATAAACAGGAACAGGTCAAAGCTCAGGAACACGCCCATAACGCCAGCTCCCAGAATTTGAATCATCGCAAAAAATTCCTTTGGCCTCTCAACCTCCCAGCTCATCAAAATACCCGTGAAAACTATTATGGAAGCCAAAAAGCACATCAGAATTGAAAGAGCATCCGCCCCTATTATAAACCTTATGTTCAGCACCGGAAACCAAGAGACATCAGTTAGGTATTGGAGTTGCAGGGCATTCCCTATAGGAGCTTGGGAAGAAAGAGCCAGACCATATATTTTAACCACAAAAAAAACGCAAAGCACAACATTGGCAAGAGCGCAAGTAGCGTGGAACATCTTTAACGCCAGGTTTTGCTGCCTTGGTATGAGCAAACTCGCAAAAACCGCTAAAATGGGCAAAAGCCAAATTAAGTTGAGAATTGCAGGCATAAGGAGAATTTAGTAAATGTTCATTTGGGCTTATCTCTTTGTGAAGCCTTTGCAGGCGGCATCTTCCCTTTCTTGGTTATTGAAGTAACATTGCCATTTCCAAGTGCCATCCAAAAGCCTAAACCTAGCCCAGCCGTGATATTCGCATTTGCTGTTTAAGTTTCTGACGGCTATCAAATCCCTATCAAACCATACCCATTCCCTATTTCTATCAAACATCAGTTGCTCTCTTTTAGTGGCAAGCCACACTCGCTCTTTGCCATAGCAAAAATTGTTCACATAATCTTCGCGGCAAATCCAGAGTTTATTCTGAACATCGTCCCTGCATTTTTCATAACCCTTTCTCCAAGCATACCATTCATCAGCGGAAAAAGCATTCGCTATAAAAAATATCGCTAAACAGGCAACAAGGATTTTCATAATTTCACAACCTCGGCAAGTCCTTCAACAGCTCCTTCAAAAAATTATCATCGCCATTCGGGAGTATCAATTCTTCTGTGGGAGCTGCCCACGGCTCACCAGCTCGCAAAGGATAAATTGAGCCGGAGGTTAAGCGGCCATCCCCGTTCAAATCTTTAAAATAGAGAAGTTTATATATGCCTGATGGCAAATCTTTTATTTCAAAAAAACCTGAGGAATTGCAACGTGCCCTAAATTCGCGTGCTTGCGGAGTTCTTCTGCTTCTGCTGCTCGTAGTTTCTTGAAAAATAACTATCGTCTGGGCATTGCCGCCGGGAATTTCGCCTTTTAAAGATGCTAATTTCAATCTCGGAATTGTACTGAACTGCAATAAAATTTTTTCATTGGACAAGGTATCTATAAGCGTGTCTCTTTTTATCTGTGTGAGTTTAATTTTTGAATCCGTTTTCCATTTTGGAATTGACGAAATTTCCAAATTGGCAGCGTCCATCCGTTTCACATCCAATGCAACACTATCTTCGTTTACAAATAAACGATAATTCAGAGTGTCTATAGAAATTGGGCGGCTATAATATATTTTGAGCGGCTGCCCCGGCAAAAAATCTTCAGTTGCCGTTGCAGGTTCTGTTTTTGAAAGAACTGTTTGCGCAATTTCATTGTCGGGAATTTTTTTGAATCTGAGCTTTGCAGAATTTCGCGAGGAATCCAAACTTCTTCCCAAAGAATCTTTCGCATAAATGCACCTTGCTGTGTAGAGCGTATCGCTTTTCAAGTCATCAAAAACGAACATCGGTTTTTCGCTATTGGCTGCCATATAAAAATCAGAAGGGAAAATGGTATCTTTAGCTGTGGTGAAAAAGCAATTGCGTTTTTGAGCGAACAGAGAATCCAAAATTATACGGCGTGAAAATGAAAATTCAATTTCCTTATTGCCTCTTTGCGAAACAGCGTCTAAGTTAAATGAAGATGTATCCAAATCCCCAAGCGAAAATCTAAGCGATGGCGCGTTCTCCATTTCTTCGGTTAGTTTAAATGGAAAAGGCGCAATGCCGGCAATTTCGTTTTCAATATCCAATTTTTGGTTGTTGTTCTCATCCAAAAAAGCCACTGCCAAGTACAAGCCTTTCTGCATTCCGTGCAAAGTACCTTTTCCAAGGCTATCGGTTTGCGCAAAATACTGGGGGATTTCTTTTGTGATATTCGGAGTTGTGTCTGTTTCTGCGGTGAGCGTAGAATCTCTGAATTTTGCCAAATAGCTTTTTGTAGCGCGAATCTTGCCGATGGGATAAAGCGCCACAATAGGAAATTTCTTTTTTGCAATTAAAGAATCGTGAAGCCATATGGAAAAGTCAGTTTTGAGGCTGTCTAATACAGGGCCTGTTGAAAATAAAATCTGAAAAGGCTTCTCCAGCGGATTGTCGCGCAAATCCTTTATGGCATTTGTGACCGTGAGCATATAAGTTGTGTTGGAATCCAAAGGTTCGGTGGAATAAACGCGCAGTTTATCTCCATCGGCTTTTAATCGCAACCTGCCTGCAATAGGGGGCGAAATTGCTACCGCTCCATTTGGGGGCTTTTGAGCTATCCATTCATCAAACTGCAAAGTTAGGTCTAGATTAACACTTTGATTTACGGAGTTTGGAACAAGAGTTGTTCCGCTAACTCTAGGAGGCAACTTATCCTCCGGCCCACCAGGAGGGGGGACAACTGTGGCGCAAGAAATAATTGTCTGAACCAGAATTCCCATGATTAACAGAATTTCCAGAATTAGCAAAATGTTATGTTTATTTTTCATTTTCCACCTTGTCTATCAGCAAGACGAATTCTCCTTTTGGAGTGGAATTTTTATAGTGTTCCAAGAGTTCGCTTGGAGTGCCTATCAGGTGTTCCTCAAATTTTTTTGTCAGTTCGCGCATCAAGGCAACTCTTGCTTCGCCATATATCTCTTTTATTTCACCTAAGAATTTCACCAGATTATGGGGGCTTGCATAAAAGACCAAGGTGCTGTCGCCGTCATTTTTCAATTTTTGCAACAGGTGCAATCTCTGGGCGCTTTTTTTAGGCGAAAAATTCTCAAACCTAAATCTATCCGTTGCAAAGCCGCTTGCCACCAATGCGGTTAAGAGAGCGTTTGCGCCGGGCACCGCCCTCACAGGAATTTGCTCCTGCTTGGCAGCGCGGACCAAATTAAAAGCCGGGTCTGCAATTCCGGGAGTTCCAGCATCGCACACAAGGGCTATATCGCCTTTGTTTTTTAAATATTCCACATATCTTGGCGTCACTTGCTCTTTGTTGAAATCGTGATAGCTTTCCATCTTTGTTGAAATACCAAAATGCTCTAGCAAAATTCTGCTATGCCTAGTGTCTTCTGCCAAAATTAGCGTTGCTTCCTTTAATACCCTTACCGCCCTAAAGGTGATATCTTCAAGATTACCTATGGGCGTGCTGACTATAAAAAGGGTATAGGGCATTGAGATGAATTTAGAATTTTCATTGAGTTACTTATATAAATTTTATATATTACTTCTTTAAAGAGGTGCAAAGCTACCCCGCTATGAAAATAAAAATCTGCGGTTTGAAAAATTCTGTTGATGTGGATTATGTAAACGAAGCCATGCCGGATTATATTGGCTTTGTGTTTGCCGAAAGCAAACGGCGCATAAGCCCAGAAACCGCTACGGAATTTAAGAATAGGTTAAATCCAAAAATCACCGCTGTCGGAGTCTTTGTAAACACGGAAATTTCCTCAATATCGCAGTTATATAATTCTGGCGTTATAAATGTAGCGCAATTGCACGGGAGCGAAAGCGAAGCCTACATAAACGAGCTTAAAGAAACTTGCGATATTCCCGTGATAAAAGCTATAAATGTTGAAGTTAACCCTCCAGCCAATGCAGACTACCTGCTCTTTGACAACGGCAAAGGCGGGAGCGGCGAAAGTTTTGATTGGAACTTAATCCCAAAATGCAGCAAAGATTATTTTTTGGCAGGCGGAATAAATTTGGACAACATAAAAAAAGCCATAAAATTAAAACCCTATGGCATAGACTTGAGCAGCGGCACAGAAACAAACGGCAAAAAAGACAGAGAGAAAATAATCCAACTTGTGCAAATTGCAAGGGAGAAAAGATGAGCAACGGCAGATTCGGCAAATATGGCGGGCAGTATATTCCAGAAACCCTTATGAACGAAGTCCAGGCTTTGGAAAAAGCCTACACGCATTATAAAAATGACCCAGAATTCACAGCGGAATTAAATACACTGTTCAAAGATTACACCGGCAGACCCTCAATGCTTTACTTTGCTGAAAAAATCACGCACGATTTGGGCGGTGCAAAAATTTATCTAAAACGGGAAGATTTGAACCACACCGGCTCACACAAAATAAACAATGTGCTTGGGCAGGTTCTGCTGGCAAAAAAAATGGGAAAAAACAGAGTAATCGCAGAGACCGGAGCTGGGCAGCACGGCGTTGCAACGGCAACAGCCGCAGCGTTGCTAGGGCTTGAATGCGAAATTTTTATGGGCAAGGAAGACACAGAAAGGCAATCCCTGAATGTTTACCGCATGGCTCTCTTGGGTGCAAAGGTCAATACGGTCACAAGCGGCACAATGACCCTTAAAGATGCGGTAAACGAAACTATGCGCGAATGGACGCGGCGCGTCAGCGATACGCACTATGTTTTAGGCTCGGTGATGGGGCCGCATCCGTTCCCCATAATAGTACGGGATTTTCAAAGCGTCATAGGCAGGGAAGCACGCCAGCAAATTCTTGAGCGTGAAAAAAAATTGCCAGCGGCAGTGATAGCTTGCGTTGGCGGCGGAAGCAATGCGATAGGAATGTTTTACCCATTTATAGAAGACAAAGATGTGAAGCTCATCGGCTGCGAAGCAGCCGGAAAGGGAATAGACACTCCGCATCACGCTGCAACGCTCACAAAAGGCGCACGCGGAATATTCCACGGAATGAAATCCTATTTTTGCCAAGACGAAAACGGGCAGATTGCACCGGTTTATTCAATTTCGGCAGGCTTGGATTACCCCGGAATAGGCCCTGAACACGCCCATCTGCACGAGATAAAGCGAGCGGAATATGTTCCCATAAACGATGAAGAAGCGGTTTGCGCATTTGAATACTTGGCAAAAACAGAGGGTATTATCTGCGCCATTGAATCCGCCCATGCCATTGCGTATATGCAAAAAATCGCAAAGAATTTTGCGAAAGATGAAAATATAATTGTATCTTTGTCCGGTCGCGGAGATAAGGATGTGGCTGCGATAGCAAGATACAGGGGGGTTAAAATCTATGAGTAGAATAGAAAATGCTTTTAAAAACGGCAAAGCTTTTATAGCTTTCCTAACTGGCGGAGACCCAAGCCTTGAGAAAAGCGAGGAGTTTATCTTAGCAGCGGAAAAGGCCGGAGCGGATTTAATAGAAATAGGAGTTCCCTTTTCCGACCCAATAGCGGAAGGCGAAGTGATTCAAGCGGCTAATATAAGAGCTTTAAAAAATGGAACTACTATGCACGATTTATTTGAACTCGTATGGAGAGTTAGGCAAAAGAGCGAAATTCCTTTAGTCTTTTTAACATATCTCAACCCTATTCATCATTATGGCTACGGAAAATTTTTCGCAAAGTGCAATGAGATTGGAGTTGACGGGATAATAATCCCAGATTTGCCTTTTGAAGAACAGGCGGAACTCAAATCTGAAGCGGAGCACTACGGCGTAAATTTAATTTCGCTTATAGCTCCAACTTCCAAAGAGCGAGTTGAGAAAATAGCAAAAGAGAGCAAAGGCTTTCTCTACATTGTATCTTCTATGGGAGTCACCGGAGTGCGAAGCGAAATAGATACGGATATATCCGCTATTGTAAATGATGCAAAAGCTGTTAGCAAAACACCGTGCGCTGTGGGCTTTGGCATTAACACTACAGAGCAAGCCGCCAAGTTTGCGAAAATTGCAGACGGAGTTATTGTGGGCAGTGCCATTGTGAGAATTATTGAAGAGCACAGGGAAAATGCCGGCAAGCATATTTATGAATATGTCAAGCAGATGAAAGAAGCGATTGCTTTTTAAACCACAATGCGCCTTGCGCATCTCGCGCAGTTGCCAGCCCACTCACCGCGAACATTCAAATAAACCCTTGAATACACGCCGCAGCAGTGGCTAACAACACCTAACCACCTCCTATGTTTTGGATTTGCTGAATTTTTATCCGCCATCATCTTTTTGTCTAAGTTTCTGCCTACGCTCTCGTTCCAATGTTCTTTCCAAAGACCTTTCCGCATCGGCAATTTGCCCTTCCAGCCTTCTGCCAGAAGCAAGCATTCTCTCATCTGTGCTGTATGTGTCGCGCAAACGTTCCAAATAAAACTTCGCGGAGGCAAATTCTTTCATCTCTATGTAGCTGCTGATTAGCATAACGATTGCTTCTCTTTGGCGTGGGCTTTTTGGGAATTCATCTAAAAACTCCTTTAAATAAATTGCCGTAGCGCCCGGTTCATTCATACGGGAATATAGCCTTGCGATTTGATAATCGTTTTCTGCCACTCTATTGCTCAAGCTGTCCAAATACATAGATACGGAATCCATCAGCGCGGAACTCGGATATTCCGCTTCAAAGCGACCGAAATCCCTTATCGCAAGGGTTGTATTCGTTTGGTCTCTGGAATCTTTGTAAGACAAATTGTAAGCAGAAACTGCCCTGCGGTAAGCGGCTGTTTCTGCATAAGGCGAACCTGGGAAAAAGTTCACGAAGCTCCCGTATTGGGCA
>Ga0268262_10004106_pt1 | contig 15235 bp, 16 predicted proteins | sample TergutNc150P3_FD_190354 | JGI IMG/M metagenome (GOLD analysis project Ga0268262, IMG submission 190354) | Nasutitermes corniger P3 segment gut microbial community from laboratory colony in Florida, USA - Nc150 P3 (SPAdes) (version 2) | ecosystem: Host-associated > Arthropoda: Insects >... | reverse complement strand
CGCTTTTTCTTAATAAAAGCATTCCTGCTTTCATTCAACTGCCCGCCTGTCTGTGCGGGCAGCTCGGCTGCTCTCCTTCCCTATGTTGCCAAAGAACACCGGACTAAAGTCCCTCGGACTTTAGTCCACAGACTAAGTCCGCTCACGCCATATTGGACAAAAATTCCCCTGCCCTTTTTTTGGGCAACCAAGAGGCGTGTTCAATGAGATTACTACTGAATAAGTGAAAATGTCAAGAGGATTTGTGGATTTTTAATTAATTTTTTTTATTTTTTTCTCTAAAAAATAATCGTCGTATAAGATGCATTTATGATGAATTGTATGATACATTGAAATGATGACAACAACAGTTCCTTCCTCGAATAGCGAAAAATTTTTAAAAATGACCACCGGTTCCGTTGAAAAACTTGTATTCAGTCTGGCGCTTCCCAGTATCGCCATTATGATAATATCCGCTCTTTACAACATGGCGGATACTTACTTTGTAAGTTCTCTTGGAACAAGCCAGGTTGCCGCCGTGGGTATAGCTTTTCCCTTGATGGCTATTATTCAGGCAATGGGCTTCTTTTTCGGCCAGGGATCGGGAAACTACATGGCACGGGCGCTTGGCGCTCAGGATAGCGAGAACGCCTCCCGCATGGCCGTCACGGGCCTTGTAAGCGGTTTTATCTTTATGGCCTTTCTTGCGGCAACAGGACTCGCTGTCCTTGGCCCTCTTATCAACGGCCTGGGGGCAACGAAAACCATAAAACCTCATGCTAGGGATTACATCGTCTATATCCTTATAGCATCTCCATGGATGGTGGCGGCCACGGTGCTTAACCAGCAGCTCCGGTTTCAGGGCAGCGCGGCCATTGCCATGGTGGGAATGCTCTCAGGCGCAATTCTGAATATTTTTCTGGACCCGCTTTTTATCTTTGTTTTTCACATGGGCGTTAAAGGCGCGGCCATAGCAACCATGTTCAGCCAGATAGTGAGCTTTTTTCTGCTGCTCTGTTACGGCTGTACGCGCAAAGGCAATATCCCGATAAGGTTCTCGCACTTTTCTCCTTCCGTAAAGCGGTATGCAGAGATGTTCAGGGGAGGAGTACCGGCCCTTCTGCGCCAGGGTTTAAGCAGCGCCGCCACTATCGTCATCAATCACTTTGCCGGAGCCTATGGGGACGCGGCAATTGCGGCTATTTCCATAGTCAACCGGCTTTGTATGTTCGCTTTTTCAGTTATTCTCGGTTTCGGTCAGGGCTTCCAGCCTGTTTGCGGCTTTAATTACGGGGCAAAAATTTACAGCAGGGTTAAAAAAGCCTTCCTGTTCTGCGTCCGTTTCTGTTTTACCGGCCTTTTGGCAATAGCTATCGTCATGGCGGTATTTGCTCCCAATATTATCGCCCTTTTCCGCAGGGACGACCTTGAAGTAATAGCCATAGGCGCACGGGGACTCAGGCTCAACTGCATCAGCCTTCCCTTTATGGCCATCGTGGTAATGTGCAACATGATGACCCAAACCATGGGCAAGGCTTTGGAGGCAAGTATCATTGCGGTAGCCAGACAGGGGCTTTTTCTTATACCCAGTATATTTATCTTGAGCCCTTTATTGGGCCTTTTGGGCATTCAGCTTGCTACCTCGGTCGCGGATATGATCGGTCTGTGTATCGTCATTCCCATAGCGGCCAGGGTACTCAAGCAAATATCGGTTCCCGACGGGGCGAACTAACTTACTTTTTTCTGCTTTTAAGTTCCGCTTCTTTCTTTTCAATGGATTTACGAGCCGCGGCAATTTCCGTAAGGATGGGCTTTACCGCCTCGCTGTCTGACGAGAGGGTCTGTTCGCCTCTTTCGGTAAAGGCCTGGTATGCTTCGGTTCCGAGGCGCCCGATGAGCTTTTGGGCCTGGCCTTCAAGCTGCCTGATTTCCAGCATCATTACGCCGCGTTCCCCAAGATCCTGGGCTTTAGCGCCGGCTTTAATGGCAAAGTCCTTGGAAACTGCCACTCCCTGATCCAGTAATTCCTTCATTCTTTCAACAAAAGTCATCCTTTTTTCCTCCATTGTTTAGATTACTTTAATTATTCACAAATATTCACAAAAGTCTATTTTCTTTTTAGCCCCAGAATAGTCAGATCGTCGTTTTGCTCGTCTTCCATTACGTTTAGATAATACATATACGCAGGATTGCCAAGGCTTTCTTCAGTAAATGAACAATATTCCCTGTATTGGAGGAAACATTTTTTTAAAAAAGCGTCAACGATCCTGTCTACCAATACACGGTTTTCAACAGTGGCTTTGGGGTTATAATAACACCTGAACATTTTTTCTACCGAGATCAAAGCCATTATTACATCCCTGACACGGCCCTTGGAGAAGCTAAAGTCAAATTGCAAATCCTTGTCTTCACCTTCTCCGTTATGCCATTTATGAAGGGTATAAATACGTTGGTTCATAACAGAATTGACAATGTCCTGAACACGGTCAAACCCCAGCTCTTCAACCGCCTGGCCTGCGACATGGTTTTCATGGATGGAATCGTCCGGCCCGTTAGCGCATACTATTTCTTCAAATTCCTCGTTCCTGAACTTTCTTATGGATTCTTCGATACCGTCGGTATATAAAAGGAGTATATCCCCATGATCCAGCTTTATTGTCTGTACTGTATAGCCTCCTTTGGATTCCACTTCCGGGTTAGAAAGCGCCCCTGCGGCGGGTGTTTCCGGCAGGAAAAGATTTTTGACTCTCTTTTCTGAAGCGTCATATAAATGAATAATGTTATCGCCCGCATTGCAGAACCTGGCGTTTCCGGAAAATGAATCGTACAAACAGAAGGTAAAAGCGGCAAACCTGCCCTTGAAAGAGAGGTTTTCTATGAATTCGTTTATTTGGTAAACAATTTCTTCTATGTGCATGCCCTTTTCCGTAGCTTTCCACTGCTTGCAGTAATTCAGGAACATTGTGGCTACCTGGATCATTATGAAAGCCGCCGGTATTCCCTTGCCCGCTACGTCGCACTTGATTATGGCATAGAAGCGGCCGTCCAGATCCTGGTAATCAAAGTAATCCCCAGACACGCCTTTTGCCCCTTCATAGTAGCCGAAGATGTTTAAGTAAGTGGTTTCTTCATACCCGGAACTGAGTTTGTTTCCTTCCTTGTCAAGTTCAAGGGGTAGAAACTTCTTCTGAATTTCTTTTCCTATGGACAAATCCGAAGCCGCCAGTGCGGCGTCAACAAGGCCGTGCGTCATTTCATTGATGGTTTCTCCCAGACTGGCAAGCTCATCATGGGTCTTTAGCTTTATATCAACGCCGCTAAGCCTGGTTTTGTCCTCGGTATCCCGTATTATTTCCACATGTTTTACCAATTGTCTTACAGGCCGTATTATCAGCGATGACAGTATAAATGCGCCTATAGCGCCTATGGTTTGCGCTGCCAGGAAAACCAGTAAATCTACCCCCAACAGAGATCTCTGCTGGGCATCTATTTCATTTAAAATAGGATTCATGGAGACCTCCAGGCGAACAACGCCCCAAAAGAACTCGTCATCCGAACCGTAACCGAACATAATGGGCTTATAGAAAAGGTACCTTCGGTTTGGAGGTATTTGCAAATTTACCAATGAATATTCAGGTTCCGATCTTATACCCTTCGTTATTCTGGAAATAGTTTCAGATATTCTGTTGTCAAGCACCTGAAGGGTGGTTTGAATTTCTTCAAGCCTGAGGAATACATCGCTGTTATTGCCTGCACTGGAGCTCTCGGCCAGAATTGACGCTTCCTGTCTAAGGCTGGCCATATTTTTCGGGGTTCCCTCTACTCGTTCACGCGCCTGCGAATTAAGCTCAGCGGCAAGAGAATTCAAATGCGGGCTAACAGCGTCGGTAAGGCGGGAAAAGCCAAGGCTAAGCGTTTGGCCGTCTATTTTTTGCAGAATACCCGGATCGTTTGTAGCCCAAACCTCGTCTCCATAAACTAAAGTATCCAGATTGTAGCCAGTGATTGTTACATACAAGGCTTCAGGAATGGAAGCCATTTGGGCAGGAAGAAAGCCCAAATCTTCTATTTTACCCTGAGAAAGAGAAAGCTTTGCATTGGCGGCCAGACTATCCAAAAGCACAGTGGCTCGATCCAACAAGCCTTTAATAAGGGTATGCCTCTGGCTTCTTGTCGCTATAATGTAAAGGGGCACCGAAACCATCATATCTACAGCCAGAACAAGAGCAATTGTAAAGGAAACAAGCTTCAGACGGAGCCCGCTCACCCGCTTGTTAATACGGGATATTCGTTTTTTCTTTTCCAAGGGCATAAGATCTCCTGTAACAAGAGCAGCCGCATCAAGCCGGATTGAGGCGCTTTCCTTAATCGCTGTAACGATTCCGCGGACAGCGGCAAACAGTCCCAGTCCGCCAAGTGCTAATACTGATCCAAGGATTAAATTGCCTATTTTTACACTGAAAACGGGATGTATCATTGCCGGATAATCCTATAAATTAGTAGTATATTATTATAGTATCGGTGAACTCCGCTTCCCTCTATACTTTATACCGCAATTGAAAAAAGGCGACAAAAAAGTATATATATACCTTTAGCAAGGCAAGCAAGGAGATAAAGTGGCCTTTTTTGAAAAACTGAGAATTTTCCTGTTTCCAAACCGGAAGGGGAAGGTTAAGCTTTCCCCTCGGGAGTATCTTCCCATGCTTAGGTCCTATACCTATGCTAAAATTCAGCCCCAGTTCAAATCTATACTTTCCGTAAGTGTCTTTGTCATCCTTACCCAGTATTTTATACTGGGCGTTCCCCTGCAAAATTCCATTTCAATTGCCATTTGCGTTGCCGCCGCGATTCTTGGGCTGTCATTCTTTCTTGAAGGGCTATTCCTGGGAATTATGCCCCTCGGCGAGCAGTGCGGAATGCATCTGCCGGCAAAAGCGGGGGCGGCAGGAATTGCGGTTTTCTCCATTATTGTAGGAATAACGGCTACCCTGGCGGAACCGGCGGTAGCCGTGCTTCAGCAGCAGGGAAGCGTAATGCCGGCATGGAACGCCCCTCTTTTGTATTTGCTCCTGAACCGGGGCACCAAATGGCTTGTGGCGGCAATAGCCGCCGGGGTGGGGCTTTCGGTAGTGCTGGGGGTATACCGCTTTATGTTTGGCTGGGGTTTCAAACCGCCTGTGTTTATTATTATTCCACTTATTCTTTTTGTAAGCTGGATATTTGATGAAGACCCCGTTTTAAGGCCGGTGGTAAATCTTGCATGGGATGCCGGGGGTGCCGCCACCGGTGCGGTTACAGTGCCTATTATCCTTGCTTTAGGCCTGGGGGTAGTCAAAATCGGGGGAAAAAACTCCAGCAGTTCAGGCCTGGGGCTGGTAACCCTCGCATCGGCCCTGCCCGTGGCCGGCGTTCTCTTCCTTGCGGCAACGGTCGGCCCAAAAGTCCCCATGCCCTCGGATACGGTTTCGTTTTTTTCCGCCGAACAGGAACAGCGGGCCAAAGCCGTTTATGTAGCAGGTTCAACTGAAGAACTGGTTAAAATAGCAAACAATGCCGTTGCTTCCGGCGATCTTTCCCCGGCGGAATTTGCCAAATGCTTTCCACAAGAGACAATTAACAACTCAGGCAGCATGGAAGAAACTGCCCTAATTAGCCCACAATTATTCCTGGGGCATTTAAAATCCGCGTTTATTGCCGTTGTTCCCCTTGCCCTGGTGCTTATCATTTCTTTGACGCTAATTGCAAGGGAGCGTATTCACAATTATGACGTTGCCATTCTGGGCCTGCTTTTCACGGTGTTCGGAATGTTCGCCCTGAATATAGGGATGAGCGGAGGAATAACGGCGATCAGTTCACAGGCAGGTCGTTCTTTGGGACTGGCCTACAGGCAGACGTTTTTAACCGGGGAAACTTCGGTAGTTAAAGGCGTCGATGATAATTCCTTTGTAACTGTTCCGGGCGAAAACGGGCCTGAGACCTATATTTGGATTTCCGGTGAAAAAGGACCGGTTCTTGAGAAATTTGACCCTTCGCGGCTTTCTGGCCGTTCCTATATCCATATCCCTGAGGGAAGCTCCATGTCCATCAGTTTTAACATTTTGGCCGGTTATATTGCGATCCTGACGGTGATATTCTTTCTGGGCTTTTTTGCCATTTTCGCGGAACCCGCCCTGGCAGTTACCGCCGTTACCGTTGAAGAGATGACCATCGGTACTTTTAAGCGCAAAAAACTTATCATGCTGGCCGCAATCGGCGTTGGAGGCGGCATGGTCATCGGCTTTGCAAGAATTTTATTCAGCAATGTGCTGCCATCAGGCGGTATCCACCTCTCCTGGATACTGACGCCTTGTTACGGTTTGGCCCTGTTATTGACGATCATCGCGCCGGAAGATTTCTCTTCCATTGCCTGGGACGTAGCCGGAATTGCCACAGGCCCCATTACGGTGCCCATTATTATCACAGCCGGCATGGGGTTGGGCCGCGATTCCCTGCGCTCTGACGGCGCTTTCGGCATAGTGGCAACTGCCAGCGTTTTCCCCATAATCGCGATTCTAGTTTCGGGAATAATTGACATGGCTAAATCAAAACGGGCGATTAGGAGCGGTTATGGAGAATGACTTTTCCAGCATCATCTGCGTCGTGGATAACCATATTACCGGTATTTTGGACCAATGCCTGACAGATTTGGCGCTTCCGGAGGTTTTTATCCAGAGGGCCAAGCAAATGTGCCTTGCCGACCAGCATGGGCTTTTCGGGCTACGTCCTGTATCCATGCTTGAGGAAGCCAGAGCCCTGATATACCGCATCAATGTCCCTTCGGAATTTGAAAAGGGAATTATGCAGCGCATTGTGGAGGCAACGGATCTTAAAATAGGCGGACGCGGCTGCATATTCGCGCAGAATATCGCCTTTCATCGGGGCTCTTCCCTTTCCTTTGACACGGAAAAACTTGAAAGACTTTGCGGGAAAAGTGAAAAACTCCCCCATGAGGAGCACACCTTGTTAAGCTGCATAGTCCCCAGGGGCCAGGCGGCTGCCCTTGCCGAAGCGGTTCTCGAACTGGGCGTATGCGTGCCGATTGTCATTTTTGGCGAAGGCATGGGTTTAAGGGATAAGCTGGGGCTTTGGAGAATAACGATCCCCAAAGAAAAAGAAATTATTTGGTTTGTCGTCCCTCATTCTGACGCGGATTTAGTTGAAAAAACCGTCATACCCAGGGCGCGCCTTGACATCCCCGGCAGGGGCTTTTTATACAAATCTTCCGTTTACGCACCGGTGGTAAATCTACGCATAAGACTCGGAAAGCGTTCCCATGCCGCGACGATGGAGCAGGTCATAGCCGCCCTGGACGAGGTTCGCGGTTCCAGCGATTGGCGGCGTCTTGGATCCCACAAGCATACAGGCGGCCAGGAAAAACCAAGCGGGAAAAAAGGGCTTTTCTTCATCGGCGATGAAGAAGAGGTCGAAATCTTCCGTATGTTTGCGATGGAAAACGGCGCGAGGGGGGCAACCTTTAATTCGCTGGAAATGCGCTCTTACTGCGACCATACCCACGAAGAGGCCATGAGGTCGCATTCACGCTCCCTTTGCGACACAATCGTCACCTCGGATGTTGAGAAAAAGATACTGGAAAATATCGGCCAGACAGGGCTTTTTGACCAGGGAAAATCCTGCGTGCTAAAGACTTTTATCGTGGAGATGCCCTCTGTAATTCGTCGATAAGCCCCTGTTTCTTAATTGACTTGGCTCCCAAAGATTCGTATTATTTACTTAATGGCACTACTAACCAGCCAAAAAATCAGCACGTATTATGAGCTGTTTAAGACAATTGATGTAATCTTCAGTAAGGAAATAATCCAGGTTACAGGACTCGTCGCTAATCAGGTATACCTTAAGAGCGTCGGAGACTTTTGGCCCTGCGTTATCTATTCAACTTCGTTTACCGGGGCAAAAGTCGTTGTCAACATAAAAACGGGAATATTACAGAAACTTGAAAGGGCCAACAGCATGGCCAGTTTAAGGTTTTGCTTTAAAAGCGCGGATACCGGAAACACGGTAACCTTTTTTGTGAATACCAAAGTCTCAGGCTCTACTCCCTACGGGGGTTCCGGCGAAGTAGTCCTTTTAAACCTCCAATTTACCCAGAGGCCACCGGATGATCTTATTGAAATTATGGGACGAATTCTCGATGCCAACGTAAACTCAAAAAAGCGCAGGGAAGAACGGATCATAATAACCCCCGATTCCATAAGAAAACTGAGTATATCTAAAGAAAGCTCTATTTTAATTCAGGGAGTACCCAGGCACTGTATTTTGCGCGATATGTCATTTTCAGGAGCGAAATTAATAATGATGGGGGTGGCCAAATTCCTGGCAGACAAGGAAGCGATTTTGCGCCTGGAATTTGACGACCCAAAAGAGGTTTTCCTTATAAAGGGAAAATTCATCCGCAGCGAAGCGGTAGAAGGCCGGAAGGAGCTCGTCTCGCTGGTTGTTCTTTTTGACGAAAGCCTCGTTCCGATGGGATACAAAATCCGGGTAAACGATTTTATTTCGTCGGTCAGGCCGGAAACGCGGGGGGCTGATAAAGGGGGAGAGCCTTCCAGCCCAAAGACCGCATCGGCCCCAACGAAGGCTACGGGAGCAACCCCGGCGCAAAGCCCTCAAAAGGCGGCCCCTCCCAAAAAGGACGACTGGCCATCGCCTGATGAGGTTGCGGCCAGCGCCCCCAAGAGCGCCCCCGCCGCAAAGCCAGCACCCGCAAAATCGGCGGGCGATGATTTTGATCTTAATCTTTAGCCTTAGCGCCAAAGACGGGACTGCATAGTAACTGGCAAAATGGAAAAAGTGTCTATAATTTTTCTCCCGGCCCCGTCCTCGCTAAATAACGATATGCGCGAATTTTCCCAGAGCCTGAAAGCCGAAGCCGGGATTTTGCTTCCGGTGGAACTGGTACCAGGGGAGAAAAGTCTTGATCCTGAAACGCTGTCCTGGGAAATGATCATTTCGGGGATGTTGAGAGTAATATCTTCCCCTGAAACGGTAAATCTTCAAGGGGTATCAAGCGTTCTTGGAACGGCAAGCGTTCTTGGAACGGCAAGCGTTCCGTACGAATGGATTGATTATTACCGGCGTTTTGTTTTAGCCGTAAAGCCTGAAATTTACCACGAGTTTACCGGCGCTTCCATAATTAAAGCCAGAAACGGGGAATTTGACATGGCACTGGAGATCAATGCCGTTTTGGAGGGCCTTTTCCCCGGATCTCCGGGCGTGCTTCTAAACAAGGCCCTGATACTGGAAGACAGGGCGGCGGATCTTGAAAAAAAAGGCCGCCAGGCGGACAGGGAAAACGCCGAGGCTTTGCAAGCTTACGAAACGGCCCTTTCACTGGAGCCGGTTCTGCCGGATACATTATTTAACGCCGGCTTTTTCTTTCTGCGCCGGAATTGCTTTACCAGGGCCAAGGACTGTTTTTCTCTTTACATTGCGGCGGCGGAAAAATATGAGATTCCCAAAGACAAAAAAAAGCAGGCGGAGAAAATAATCAAAGACTTGGGCGACTTTGACGACAGCGGTTTTCAGCAAGCCTACGATTGCATCAACAAGGGAAAAGACGAAGACGCTATGGAAAAAATCCGCGCTCTCATCGAAAAGCATCCCAGGGTTTGGAACGGCTGGTTTCTCCTGGGCTGGACGCTGCGAAAGTTAAAGCGTTACGGCGACGGCCTTGAGTCCCTTAAAAAGGCAGAGGAGCTGGGCGGAACAAACAGCGACGTCAAAAACGAAATGGCTATTTGCCTTATGGAACTTGGGGATCTAAAGGGCGCAAGAAAAGAGCTGGAGCTAGCCCTGCGCGAAGAACCTGAAAACATCAAGATAATATCCAATCTGGGAGTGCTGGCATTGAAGGCGGGCAAGCGCGAAGAGGCGGACGCTTTTTTCAGAACGGTCCTTGAACTGGAGCCGGAGGACGCGCTGGCGAGGCGATATTTGGAAGAAGACTGAGCTTTGCAAATTCCTTAAAATTCGGTATAATAAAAGAGGTTAGATTTCCAGGAGCAATTTCAGCCAGAATGTACTTTGACGATTCCGATGACCCAATAGATATTTGCCTCGACAATGTGTTTAAAGCGGTATTTACCCGTAATACCCATGCTTCCCAGGGAGCGCTGTCAAAACTCATTTCCGCTTTAATTGGGCGGGAGGTTTCTATTATTGCTATAAGCACCAACGAACCGCCCATTGACAACCTTCGTGATCGGCAAATTCGTTTTGACATTAACTGTTTCTTGAGAAGATCATCACGCAGAGGCGTAGAGAACGCAGAGGTCTGTTTTATTCTTTTCTCCGCGCCTTTGCGAGCTCTGCGTGAGGATATTTTGAAAAATTGTATTACTAATATTTAAGTACTTCAAAGTACTCTGAACGGCAGAAGTCGGATAATAACGCTTGAGCTTTCTAAATTGGATAAGGTGGTAGAAAAGCCAACAAAGGAAATGAGCGCCCCGGAGCACTGGGGGATATTTTTCCGGTATCTGACGGATAAGGCAAAGCGCGGGAAGATAAACGAGATAATAAAATATGAGGAGGGAATAGCCATGGCGAGTGAAGTATTGCTTAGCATCAGCAAGGACGAAGTAGAAAGGGCGCGACTGATGAGCGAATACAAATATCAGCTTGATCTCCAGAGCAAGATAACCTATGCAAAGCGCGAAGGGAGACTGGAGGGAAAGCAAGAAATACTCGATCTGCTGAAAAGCGGTAAGTCCGCAGAAGAGATAATAAGGGATTATAGCAACAAGTAACCCCCCCTGATTTTTTCAAAATTTTCTCAAAAATTCAAAGCAAAACACAGCCCCGTGCAGTATATATGGTATATGCTTGGAACCAGTTTCAAAAGACCGTAAAAAGCGGTATAATACAAGACAGGAGTAAAAATATGGAAGCAACACAAACAGCGAGGCATCCGCAGGATGCCACTCACCCCAGTTTTGAGACAGTGTGGGCAGCTTTACAGGAAACTGATCGAATGATGAAAGAAAACGCTGAACGGCATGACAGGGAGATGAAAAAGTTTGAACAGGAAATGGAAAAAAGAGCTGAACAGCGTGAACAGGAGAGGAAGGAATTTGAGCAGAAGATGAAAGAAATTGAACGGCAGAGAAAAGAAAGCGAAGCGGAGTTCAATAAAAAGCTTGGGAAATATATCAATCTTTTTGGTGAATTCACTGAGTATACGATGGCACCTTATCTGTGTGATAAATTTATTGAGCTAGGGTTTACTTTTCACCAGGCAAATCGAGATGTTTGTATCAAAGATAAAACTAATAATATTTCTCTTGAAATTGACGTTATGCTGGAAAATGGCGACAATGCAATGCTGGTTGAAATAAAAACCAAACTAACCATTGAACGAATAAATTACCATATAGAACGTCTTGAAAAAATGCGAAGATATGCCGATTTACGCGGTGACAAACGTATGTTTTTAGGGGCAGTCGCGGGCGTTGTAGTAACTGATGAAGTAAGAAATTACGCGTTAGAACAAGGCTTTTATTTAATAGAACCCGCAGGACAAGACCTTAACATAACCCCGCCAAACTGCAAACCGAAAGAATGGTAAAATATTATTTCAATAAACCCCATTTGCCACGGTATTTGCCTTTTTCATCGCTAAAGCCGTTTTTGTCTGCTTTCTGTTTTACAACGCGGAACGGTGCCCGACTGAAGCCGAAGGCTAGGCGCTAATTAGGTAGCTTTAAGGTAACCAACACTTGCAACCACCAATCCTTCGATAAACAAAAAGGGCATTATATTTTGTACCGCATCTTTATCAATGTTTTGTGGTAATTTAGCCAATAATTCGTTCTCGGTAATTCCATTGGGATACTTGCCAAGAATATCAAGAACCACAGCTTTAAGGCGATCTAATTCCTTCGCCATTTCCATTGACTCCCTTTTAATGGAAGTATCGTCCATTGTGGTTTTTACGATCCATCTCTCCATACTCTCCCCCTAAAATGATCCGGTGTAGCCTAATTCTTTTTGATAAAAAGCTCTCAAATTACTTCGAGATTTTTAGAATTAAAATTGCTTTTTATTCATCTACAAAAGTATACGATCCATTAATTGCTTCTATATGTCCTTTACGACCAGATTTTTTGATAAAGCAACTTGTTTAAATGCCCCACCGCCTGACGTCGTCCCGTTATCGCAGGAAACGAGCATAATCGACAAAGCGGCCAGTAAAAATATCTTCTTCATCTTATACCTCGTTAAAGTTTTTGCTTACAGCGGGAAATATTGTAAAAGTGGTGTCTGGCCTTCGGCTTCGGTCGGACACCACTCCTGTCTAAAGCAGGTAAAAATGACTCACTTGGCTTAATCGTACTTACTATTCCCAGCGGAAAAACCAGACCTGCCCTTCCTGGCCCAGATAATCGGTAACTCCTATATCATACTCGTCTGCGGCATCATTGTTCGCGTAAATAACATAATGCTCATTATTCTGAATGGAAATAAAAACCCATATTAGTAATCCATCGCCATTTTGTCCGGACCAATCAAGTTTAATATCCCCTTCCGTAACGCCATCCCAGTTCCAATTTTCCATAGGCGCAAAATCCGGCTTACCACCGATACCGTTAACAAACTTGTCTACCCGCGCCATTCTGTATGCGGTAGAGATGCCATCCATATTAGTTACCGAGCGCCTGGATTTTTTAGCCTTCAATTCATTGAACATCTTCATAACATGAGCATCGCTCACTGTCGCGATATCGTTATCTCCGCCACTAGTTGAGCCGTCATCACAGCCAATAACTGTCATTCCGAATAGCATAACCGTTGCCAGTATTACAGGCCATAAATTTCTCTTTGCCATTGTGTTCTCCTGCCTTAGTTTACTCTGGTGAATGTAAGGGGCTCGCCGCCTGTTACCCCAATAAAGATTAAAACATTGCCGCTGATTGTCGCAGTTGATATTTGACCGTCAACGGTAATAGTTGCGGTATTGCCCGACACCGTATAAGTCCCTTTAACGGTAAAATCATTAGGACTTGGAGGGATCATTCCTTGTAAAGCTGTAACAGTGTTGTCAGTTCCAAAGCTAAGGGTCATCCTGTAAGTCTCGCCATCCTCAGTGCCCTTCCATTCCCACGAGGTGCCGGCAAAGGGATTGGCGGCAGGATTGCTCTGCTGCGGAGTTACCGCGCCCGGGGCCGCTACTGTTGTGTTGTCGTCAAGGGTGATGGTTCCCTCAATTTTAGTCATTGTGCCTGAGCTGGTTATGGTTACTGTAAAGCTTGTCGCGCCCGCAAACACTAACTCAGTACCGGAATAGGACGCGACTGTTCCCGTACTGGTTTTTGTTGTTCCGTTCGCGTAGGTTATGGTCAGAGTGTAGTTGTCGCCGTTTGCCGGGGTGAACGCCACCTTGCCTGTATTTTTGGTGATTGACAGCTTATAGGTATTGCCGCTGGCATCTTTGCTTGTGTACACTACCGGGTCGTACTTTTCGCCGCCGCCTGTGTCGCAGGCGGTGAACCAGAGGCCGAATACCAGAACCGTTGTCAGTATTACAGGCCAAAAATTTTTCTTTGCCATTGCATTCTCCTTGGGAAAAAGTTTACATTTCGCTTTGGGAAAAAACATCCGTATTTTACACCTGATTTTTCCGTGCGTTTACGCACGAAAACAAATAACAAAGAAAAAATAGCAAAGGAAATTTTAGTTTTGCTCTCTGCTCTTTTCTATTTGTTATTTGTTATTTTGACTATCAGCCTTGAAATAAAATACCCGCCGAATATGACGATAAAGCGGTCTACGATGTTTACCGGGATGCGGGAAAGAATATCAATTGCCAATACCGGAATACCGCTGCGTAAAAGGCCGATCTTGAAAGTATCTTCGGCGCTAAAACTAAGCTTTGAATTTGACAGCACGTTATAGTGAAAGTAATCTATCACGCCGCCCAGAACGCTTATTGTCAGGCTGCAAACAATATACAGAACCATAAGCCTCGCAAAAACACCGATATACGAAAACGCCTTTGTTGTCGGCAGCGCGGACTGTTTCTTCTCTCGATTGACCGGCATCAAATACCATACCAGCAAAACTTCAACTATGCTGCAAAGGATGAAAGGATAAAACCCTATTGCCCAGGAATTAAGCGCGACATAGGAAAGCAGCGCCGTAACAAGGCCAGGAATCAAGCCGGCGGCGAAAGTAATTGCCGCGTTAAATACCGTGTCCAGAAACAGGGGGAATTTCATATAATACACGCAAAGGTTGTTAAAGAAGAAATTACCTGCAACAGCAAGAATACAGAGCAGAGAGAGCTTTACAAATCGAAGGAAGTGTTCCCTTTCCACAAAATAAATCTACCACAAAAACAAAAAACAAGGATAGAATAAAATATCGCTATGAAATTGACGTATCGAGTAAAACGCTTTCTGGCTTTAGCGGCTGTCTCTTTTATTTCAGGCGGACTTGATTGCGCCGCTTTGGGCTCAAGGCAAAATCAGGAAACCGATATACAGGCAATTGTTGAACAGTGGGCATCTATTGAACACAGCTTTATTTATGCACAATTTCTTGACAGCAAAAATATGAGGGGAGGTGATACAGATTTTCGTTTTGAAAAAGTTGACGCCTTCCGTAATACGCTTGAAGCTTTCCTAAATTCCGAGACCTACCGTATCTTCCGCCTTGCCCCCCTTTCGTCTAACGCTAACAGCGTTTTCGGCCCTTCAGCGCCCAACGAAATTCCTGAAATCCGCACCGCCGCCGATCTGGTTCTTGATTTTCGCGAAGCGGTATCGAAGGGCGAAACAGAAAAAGCCATGCGCGTTTCCGCTGATATTTCAAGCAGTCTTATCGGCGCGTTAATACGAAGCGGCGAAGAGGAGCAATTTGCGCATAACGCGTATTTACGCCTGCTTCTGGCATTCACTGTTTTTATCACCCTTACGGCTTTTGTAATTTTGTTTTTGCACAAGGCGCTGGAGAATTCAGTCAAAAGGGAAGCGGACGGCTCATGGTTTTCACGGGCTGTTCTTTTGGCGCAGGAGGAAGAACGCTCGCGGTTAAGCAGGGAACTTCACGACACCATAGCGCAGGATCTGCGTTCAGGGCAACCGCATTATAAATTGAATAAAATATCAAGCAAAAAATCAGGGTTATAGGAAGCATAAAGGCGTTTGCGGTTGACTGACAGCTTTTGTTTCTGGTATTTCTCTGTTGGCTCCAGACGAAT
>Ga0268262_10004105_pt1 | contig 15239 bp, 15 predicted proteins | sample TergutNc150P3_FD_190354 | JGI IMG/M metagenome (GOLD analysis project Ga0268262, IMG submission 190354) | Nasutitermes corniger P3 segment gut microbial community from laboratory colony in Florida, USA - Nc150 P3 (SPAdes) (version 2) | ecosystem: Host-associated > Arthropoda: Insects >... | reverse complement strand
GCGCTGGTGGCCACATCGGGCATAATCCTTGGCGCCGCCTACATGCTGTGGCTCTACCAGCGCGTCATGTTCGGCAAGATGCACGACGTAAACGCGACGATGAAGGACCTGAACGCCAGGGAATTGGGCTACTTTGCCCCGCTGGTGGTGGCCGCGTTCTGGATAGGTCTGTCGCCCACGCCAATTATGAACGTGCTGAAGATGCCCATACAGAACCTTGTCCAGCAGATAGACCCGGACTTCTACGCCGGCCAGAGCCTGGAAGAACTCAAGGCCGAAGCAGCCAAAGCCGGCATCAGTGCCATGGTTGCCGCGCCGGGGCATGAATCGGAAGCCGGCGGTGACGCGCACGACCATGACCACGAGGGCCATGACCACGGCGCCGAAGCAGAGAACGGAGGCCACTGATGCCCTTCGCAACAGCCCTCTGGCAGTCCCTGGTCAGTGACAGCCCACTGCTGTATCCGGTGCTGTTCCTGTGGCTGGTGGGGACTCTTGTCCTTTGGCCCCTGGACAGCCTGATACTCAGGCGGATGCCCAAAAGCTACTGGCCCTTCATTGCCTCCATATTCCTGCTAGTTGCTGGCTGGCTTGTCGTCATTACACCCACCGGCAATGGTTTTTCGGACATGTTCCGCGTCGACGGCGCCACAAAGGGCTTCCAGTTGCTGTGCATAGCCTCTGGAATACTTACCCTAGCCCTTGGCCAAAGGCAACTGGGCGCGCTAAAGGAACACACGGCCGAGTACTCCGCGCTGATACTGTTTTCCATCAGCGGCATGTTGATACTGGTCGGCGCTACTGACTTGGTTTCTGTCTATTTCGCGCTGGAACTGATGGCCCTCTGCATTTACATCCTCGTCGGCTACCTCAGGACGCAGGACCGCAGCGTCGAGGCCGGCACCAAGTACTTCCTGCTGGGCGCCTTCAGCAGCGCCATACTGCTCTTCGGCATTTCCCTGCTCTTCGCCGCCGGCGGTGGCACCACAACGAACCTGGAAAAACTGGGGCAGGCCATTGCGCTCGCGCCTGGCAGCCAGGACCTGTTGGTGTTCTGCGGCGTGCTGATGGTGCTGATAGGCTTCGCGTTCAAGGTTGCCGCCGTGCCATTCCACATGTGGAGCCCCGATGTGTATGAGGGCGCACCGACCCCAATCACGGCCTTTATGTCCATGGCCCCCAAGGCCGCCGCGCTGGGCGCGTTTTTGAGGGTCTTCGGCACCGGGTTCCACGGCGTGACGGAAAACTGGGCCGCGCCGCTGGCCTTCATGGCCGCAGCCAGCATGATACTGGGCAACATCGCCGCCCTGCGCCAGCAGAGCATCAAGAGAATGCTGGCCTACTCGTCCATAGGCCACGTAGGCTACATGCTGCTGGGCGTGCTGTCCATGGACACAGTCGCCGGGGCGCAGACAATCTGGCTCTACATGATGACTTACATATTCATGCAGGCGGGGGCGTTCTCCATAGTCGTCTGGCTACAGGGCACCGAATCCGGCGAGCGAATTGAGGACTTCCGGGGCCTCGGCAAGCGCCGGCCAGTGCTTGCGTTCGCCATGATGGTCTTCATGCTCAGCATGGCCGGCATACCGCCCCTGCTGGGCTTCTTCAGCAAGTTCTACCTGTTCAAACTGGCCATAGAGCAGGGCTTTGTCACCCTGACCGTAATAGCCCTACTGACAAGCGCCGCCGCAGCCTACTTCTACCTGAACGTGGTGGCCGTGATGTACTTCAAGGAGCCAAGCGAAAAGGAGCCAGGCCCCGTTGGCCTCCCAATCTCCACGCTTATTGCCGCCTGCTGCACCGCCGTCCTGATAGGCACAGCCTTCGGCCCCTGGATCATGGATCTGGTCGGGAAGATTGCGTGGGGGTGAAAGGGGCGTGGAATACCCAGCCACAGATGCAGTAAGGCGCATCATTTACTAAACTTTCATCATCCACAATCAGAGGGCGGCATGAGAAAGCATTTTGTTTTGGATACAGCCAACTTTAGGCAATCGTCTATCGACAGGAGAATTCATGCCACGCTATTGTAGACGATGTAACACAGAGGTGTTTGGAGATGTCTGCCCCGCTTGCAATTCGGGTGAAGTATATGGAGAGGCTCGCCCTGCCCCTGACGTAAATGTTCATCTGCATGAATCAGGAAAACCCACCGCTCCAAGCAGAGTGGGGTCGAACTTTGCCTATATTATTTTTGCCATTCTTAGTTTTATAGCATCAACCGTGTTTTACGTGCGCGGTTACAACAAGATGTGCCGCTACGCCAACCCTGAGCATTATGGCGAAAAGGTCAATGTCTATGTTGGTGGCGATGCTTACAACTACATAATTAACAGTAGCTATGCAACAGCATTCTTTGTTCTTGCTGTTGGCTTTATGCTGTCGGGACTTATGTGCATAGCTATCTACTATCTGTCGAAGCCAAAATCATTCTAGTTTGTATAAAACAGAGAAGCTCAATGGCCAAAATAACGCTGGAGCATCCCGTTTGACGCGATTGAGTGATAATAAGGGTTCGCGCCGTAAGGCATTGGTCGCATCGCCAAGGTGGGATTCCTTCTCCTTCATTGATCTGTTTGCCGGCATCGGTGGTATCCGCTTGGGCTTTGAGGGCGTGGGCGGTAGGTGTGTGTTTTCGTCCGAATGGGACAGACAGGCGGCGGCTACCTACGAGGCGAACTTCGGGGAGTCGCCAAATGGCGACATCACAAAAATAGACGCAAGCAGTATTCCCGATTTTGACATTCTGCTTGGCGGGTTTCCCTGTCAGCCTTTCAGCATAATCGGCGAAAAGGCGGGCTTCGGGCACGAGACACAGGGGACGCTCTTTTTTGACATCGAGAGAATCCTGAAAACAAAGCGGCCAAGGGCCTTTATGCTTGAAAATGTGCGGAATCTGACCGCGCACGACGGCGGGAACACATTTAGGGTCATAATCAGACATCTTGAGGCGCTTGGATACAGAGTACATTCAAAGGTTCTAAACGCGCTCGATTTCGGCGTTCCGCAAAAGCGCGAGAGGATAATCATCTGCGGCTTTTTGGATGACGTGCGCTTTGAATTTCCCGCGCCGGTTCCGCAGACGCAACGGTTGTCCCTGTCTGACATCCTGGAAGACGACGGGCTTGTGGACAAAGGGCTTTGGGTCAAGGACAGCATCAGGCGCAGCAGGGTTGAGCGCATGAAGGTTGAAATTGAGCGCCCATACATAACACACGAAAACGTGGGTGGCTCCATCACGCCGCACCACTTTTCTTGCGCCCTGCGGGCTGGCGCCTCGGCAAACTACATACTAATAAACAATGAGCGCAGGCCTTCGGCAAGGGAGCTACTGCGGATTCAGGGCTTCCCGGAATCTTTTAAGATTGCTGGTCCCTACAGCAGCATCCGAAAACAGATTGGCAACAGCGTGGCAGTGCCTGTGATTAAGGCAGTTGCCAGTCAGATGATAAAAGCTATGGGGGCCTGAGCCCCCACGCCACAAGTTGGGATCAGGATTAATCCCCCATGCTCTCCAGTGTGATGGAGTCCCTGAACTTCAAATAGACCCAGGTCTGGTAGGCGATGACGATGGGCAGGAAGCAGACCACCACCCCCAACATAATCTTTAGTGTCATGGGGCTGGACGCGGCGTTGAAGGCCGTGACCGAATAGTCGGGGTTGATGCTGGATGGCATGATGTTTGGATACAACCCAGCCACGCCAAACAGCGTCACGCCTAGTATAAGCAGCGAAGAACTGAACCATGCCTTCCAAGGATGCCCCTTGGCGATGAACAGCCACTGGCCGAAGAGACCCAACACGGCCAAAAGGGGCAGCACAAGCCAGTACGGCATGGCAAATAGGTTCTGCCACAACTGCGTGTAGAAGAACGTCATCACCAGAAAGACCACGGCCAGCGCGGCTTCTACCAGCCACAGCGTCTTTGCATAGCCGATGGCCCTGTCCTTTAGCTCGCCCGTAGCGCGGGTGCAGAGCCATAAGGCACCGTGAACGCAGAACACGGCCACAAAGGTCAGACCACCGACCAGGCCGTAGGGGTTCAGCAGTGTGAAGAGGTTGCCCTGGAAGATGCCCTGTTCGTCCAGCGGGAGGCCCATGAAGATGTTGGCGAAGGCCACGCCCAGCAACAGCGCCGGCAGGAATGAGCCGACTGCCAGGCAGATGTCCCAGACGCTCCGCCACGACGGGCTGTCAACCTTGTCCCTGAACTCAAACACCACCCCGCGCAGTATCAGCGCGAAGAGCAGCAGCATCAGCGGGGTGTACAGGCCCGAAAACATGATGGCGTAGGCCCTTGGGAAGGCGGCGAAAGTGACACCACCGGCGGTTATAAGCCAGACTTCGTTGCCGTCCCAGAAAGGCCCCATTGCGCGAAGCAGCGCTTTCTTTTCATAGTCGGACTTCGCCAAAAAGGGCGACAGAGTTCCAAGCCCAAGGTCGAAGCCGTCCAGCATGAAATAGACGGCCCAGGCTATGCCCCAGATAGCGAACCAGATTGTCTCAAGCATGATCCACCCCTTTCGGCCCTTTGCGGGCGAACTTGAACAGCAGGAAGAAATCAACCGCCCCCAGCAGGGCATAGACGGCAAAGAAGGCGAAGAGCGAAGTGGCCACCTGGCTTACGGAGATGGGGCTGACTGAATCTGATGTCTTCATCAGGCCGGTGACAATCCAAGGCTGGCGACCCATCTCCGCCACGGTCCAGCCGAACTGGTTGGTCAGGTACGGCAGCGGAATCATAAACGGCAGCAACTTCAAAAGCAGCCCCTGCCCTTCGATGTCGTTGCGCTTCAGCCAGGCCCAGCCGGCCATCAGCACAAACAGGCAGGCTAAGGCTACCATCACCCTGAAACTCAGGAACACGGTCAGCACGGGCGGACGGTCTTCCGGCTTGTAGTCCTTCAGACCCACCACCTCTGTGTCAGGGCTGGTGCCGGCGAGGATGCTGAGGCCGCTTGGCACTTTGAGTGCCTCCACCACGTTCTTTTCGTTTTCCGCATCGGGCCAGACCACCAAGTTCATGGGGACATTTTTCCCCGTCTCCCAGTGGGACTCCATCGCCGCCAGCTTTGCGGGCTGGTCCTTGTGCAGGTTGGTGGCGCTAAGGTGGCCGGTGAACATCTCGGCCAGCGCGAAGACAAGCGCCCACGTAGCGGCTATCTTGAAGCTCCTGGTGAAGAATTCGACCTCGTTCTTCCTGGCGATGTGCCAAGCGGAGATGCCAAGCACAAAGAAGCCGGCCAGTATGTAGGCGCCGCCCAGCGTGTGGCAGAACTCAAACAGCGCGTGCGGCTGGGTTATGATAGCCGTGAAATCGGATAGCTCGGCGCGGCCGTTGTTGATCACGTAGCCCACGGGGTGCTGCATCCAGGCGTTGGCCGACAGTATCCAGAACGCGCTGATGTTGGTGGCGACGGCTACAAGCCAGATTGTCACGCAGTGCGCCTTTGCGGACAGCTTGTTCCACCCGAAGAACCACACGGCGATGAAGGTGGACTCCAGGAAAAACGCCGCCGTGGCCTCTATGGCCAGCAGGGAGCCGAAAATGTCGCCCACGAAGGCGGAGTACGTGCTCCAGTTGGTCCCGAACTGGAACTCCAGCGTTATCCCCGTCACAAGCCCAACGGCAAAGTTGATGAGGAACAGCTTGCCCCAGAACTTGGCCATGCGCTTGTAGTCGTCCACGCCCTTTGCCACATACATGGTCTCCATGATGGCCACCAGCATACTGAGGCCCAGGGTCAGCGGGACAAACAAAAAGTGGAAGTACGCGGCCACAGCGAACTGCAACCGCGAAAGGATCAGAACGTCCATAAAGCCCCCTTTGGCAATAAGGTTACTATGCTGTTGGGCATCTTGCAAAATGCTCAACTGGAAGCCCCATGAGTCAGCCCCGACTAGCCGTAGTCCACCACCGTGCCCCAGATTGGGTAGCCGCCATTCGCCAGGCGGTGCCTGGTCTGGATGTAATGGGGTGGCACCCAAGGGACGCCCTTGCGGCCGACGCCGACTGGCTTAAAGGCGCCCGGGCCCTGTTCACCTGGCGTTTCCCTGACGGCTTTCTGGCCATGATGCCAGGCCTAAAGTGGATACAAAACGCCGCCGCGGGCGTTGACCACCTGCTGGACCATCCCGATATTCCCTTGGACGTGGCCATAACCAAGGCCGACGGGCACTTCGGCCTTTGGATAGCCAGGTACGTCTGCGGCCACCTGCTCTTCGAGGCCCAGATGATTGATGCCTGCCGCCAGGCCCAGGACACCCACAAGTGGCAGGGCAGGCTACTGCCGGAGAGGCTGCACGACAAAATGGCCCTTGTTGTGGGCTTCGGCCGCATAGGCCGCCACGTAGGCCTTGCCCTAAAGACGCTCGGCATGGTCGTGCATGGCTTTGCCACGCGGGACAGACGCGACCCCGAATTCCAAGTTCACTCCGTGGAGAGCCTGACCGAATACATCCCAACAGCGCGGGTATTGGTCCTGTGCGCCCCCGCGTTGGAAAGCACAAAGGGGCTGGTCAACGCCAGGCTCCTCGCCGGCGGCAACCCAGACCTGACGCTAATCAACGCCGCGCGCGGCAGCTTGGTGGCATTACCCGACGTGCTGGACGCACTGGACAACGGACAGCTTGGCAGGGCAGTGCTGGACGTGTTCCCAAACGAGCCACTGAAGCCAGACGACCCCCTGTGGTCCCACCCCAAAGTGACAATCACCCCGCACCACGCTGGCCCCACCACGCCGGAGGACATGCTGCCCGACATACTCCCCAACCTGTTAGCCTACGCGGAAGGCAGACCCATCCAGGGCGCGGTTGACAGGGCGAGGAGATACTGAGCAAAGACACGGATAATGTGCGACTTTGTTACTGGCAACTGCTTTTCACTGGCTACTGTCAACTGGCAACTGTTTTCACCACCCCTTCACCTGTCTAAGCGCCTCGTACAGCACTATCGCGGCGGCCTGCGATAGGTTGAGGCTCCTGGTGAACCTGCCGGGCATGGGGATGGTTATCAGGCTGTCGGCGTATTGGCGCAGAATCTCGTCTGGCAGACCCCTGGTCTCCTGGCCCAGCACAATGCCGTCGCCAGGCTCGTACGCGGCCTGCGTGTGGGTCCTAGTCGCCTTGGTGGTGGCCAGCCACAGGCGCTTTGCCGGGGACCTTGCCAAAAAGTCTTCCCAGTTTTCGTAGTGCGCCGGGGCCAGCTCCTTCCAATAGTCCAATCCGGCGCGGCGCAACTGCGCGTCCGTCACCTCAAAGCCCAGCGGGTGTATCAGGTGCAGGGCGCAGCCCGTGTTCACGCACAGCCGCCCGATGCTGCCAGTGTTCTGCGGTATCTCCGGCTGGTGCAGTACGATGTGGAACAAAGGGCCTCCGCGCTACGGGTGTTGCTTCGCGCTAATCGGCTACTTATTTGACGGGCAGAAGCCGTGGTTGGGGTCGAACCACTTTACTATGAAGAACTGTCCATATCGAAAGCCCAGAATCCTTGTTATATTGTTAAGTCTCATGGAAAAGATGGAGTCGCATTCATCGTCTAACCCAAGTTTGGTAATACGGTCTTTGGCGCCTTTGCTGAGGTGTTCGTATGGCAAGACATGGTGCTTGGATTTGTTGCTGTCGCCGTAGGTCTCTGTCAGTATGTCCGCCCATGTCCTTGCGTTGTAATGGATGATCTTGTCCAGAACATCCTTGTGGCACATGTCGTCCCTGTTGACGTCAAAACGAAATTCACCATCGCGGTCAACGCTGTTGAAGACCCATATCTGGGTGTCAGAGTTTATGAAGTCCGACGCCTGTTTCGTGCGCTTTTGGGGAAACGACGGCGCCCTCTGCTTGGTGTTCTTTTTGCCCATCAAAGGCTTCCGTAGTACTCGCCCATGGCGTTGTTTGTAATGACCGCGCTGCTTCGCGCCCCCAACGGGGTGTTGCCGCGCGCGTTTTTCCATGGGTCTTCAAAGTGTGTCAGGTCTCGCAACCAAGACGGGTTTTTGTCCCCGTAGTCTTTGCTTACCACATCCAGGGTCTCTTTTTGCTCTTCGTCGAACACGCTCGAATCGCCCTTCCTGAGGTCACCGCTGCTGATCATAAATAAGCCTTTGTGCTCATGGAACAACTGTGGGCACACCGGGCCATTTGACCACGCCTCGAAGTTCTCCGGGAACAGGGGCTTCTCGTCCCACACCAGTGACCAAGCCTGCGCGTAGTAGCACAGCTTTTGCAGCTTCCAGGTGCTCATCGGCCCGAGCGTTTCCAAGAAGTACTTTGCAACATCCAGCACGCTGGCCATTCCAGCCTCCAATCGAAAAGCACCGCTTCCCATATTGTCTGGCGAATGAAGAGCATAGTCAAGGCAAAATCCGCTTGCCACCGACCCGGCGCGGGCGCGTCTATGAAATTCGGAGGCAATCAATAGAGGGACCGTAACAAACCGCTATGGTGTACACTGGTACAGCAGGCGGTCGGTCACACGCTTGCGCGAAACGGGGGAGGACGCATGGCACCCAAGACCCAAGCCGAACTTGAATTGCAGGACGCAGAGCTGGACTTCGAGCCTGACACGAGCCACCCCGACTTCAAGGACTTCCGTATGGCGTTCACTACTGCCGACCTCGACAGGCAGATGGACGACATCAGGTCGGGCAGCACCAAGACTGTGCCGTGGGAGGAAGTGAAGCGGAGAAGTAATGCCGTACGAAATCGCTGAATGGGACCCCCTAGCGGAAAGGCACTACCGCGCCTGGCAGAAACACGAGCCGCGGATAGCCGCCAGAATTGATGAACTTATAGCCGCGATTAAGGACGACCCATTTAGCGGCATCGGCAAGCCGAAGTACCTGGACGGCTACTGGAGCCGTAGAATTACCCAGAAACACAGGCTGTTCTACACAATTGAAGGCGGGAAAGTGTATGTCCTAAGCTGCTATGGCCATAGACTAGGGGAGCCTGACGACTAGGGCCGCGTAGGCGACCAAATCGGTTGAAGACTGGAGCTAGGGCGGCTCGGCTTTGAACAAGACGGGGCGCGTTCATTGGGTCTTGCCGCAGGACTTGCACTTCTTTGTGAAAAAGCCGCCGAGCTGGCCGCCGCAGTGGAGGCATAGGCCGTTCTGCATACGATATTTTGTTTCGGATAGTAGGCCAATGTTTTTCCAACCGCCCGTGTCGCACTGACCGTATTTGTTTTCGCCGACAGCCACCACTGTGCCATCAGACCTGAGGCCGACTGTGTAGTGGCAATTACTGGTGGCTATGGCCACTATGTCCCTCCAGCCGCCGGTGTCGCACTGGCCGTATTCATTCCAGCCAACGGCCACCACTGTGCCGTCCGCCCTGAGGCCGACTGTGTGGCTATTACCGGCGGCTATGGCCACGATGTCCCTCCAGTCGCCAGTGTTGCACTGGCCGCGACCGTTTGAGCCCACGGCCACCACTGTGCCGTCCGCCCGAAGGCCGACTGTGTGGCGACTACAGGCGGCTATGGCCACGATGTCCTCCCATCCCTTCCAACTGCGTGTATCGCAAAAACCCACCTTATTACTGTCGTAGCCTCTAGCCTCCACAGTGCCGTCCGCCGAGAGGCAGACAATATGGTCATCTTCTGCGGCGATTGCAACGACACCAGATCCGAAACTATAAAGATCATAGGGTTTCTCGAACAATTCACTCTTTTGAATGTATCCGGTAGCCACCACAGTGCCGTCCCCCCTGAGACCAGCTATTTTGCCTTCCCCACCAACAGCAACGGCCACAACGCCCCTCCATTCGTTCGTTTCTATCTTGCGGTGGACATATTCATTCGCACCAGTAACCACCACAGTGCCGTCCGCCCTGAGACCGACTGTATGGCGGTAACCAGCGGCTATGGCCACGATGCCCCTCCAGCCGCCTGTGCTACAACTGCGAGAAACCTGGTTGTAGGCTTTTTCATTGCAGCCGACGGCCACCACTGTGCCGTCCGCCCTGAGGCCTACTGTGTGCCTCACAGTGGCGGCTATGGCCACGATGCCCCTCCAGCCGCCCGTGTTGCACAGGCCTTTATCGTTCGAGCCGACGGCCACCACTGTGCCGTCCGCCCTGAGTCCGACTGTGTGGCAGCCACTAACGGCGATTGAGTTGCAGTACCTCGCTAATTCCAGTCTCCGCTTTACACAACGTTCCTTCGACAACCCCAGTTCGATTTGTAGCTGTTTTTTTTCCTGTTCCTGTTCCTGCCGACGGCGCAGAGCTTCTTCCTTAGACTTCAAAAGGTCAATGTGCGCATCGCGCTGCTCGCGGGCAAAGTTTTTATACTCTTCCGCCGCGCCCTCGCGCTCAGCCAGTTCGGCTGCCAGCCCAAAGTACTTGACCGCCATCGCCAAGTCATCCACTGACGGGTTGTACGCCGGACGGCCGTTGGGCACCCCGATACTGCAAAGCAAGGCGACCCTGAATGCAGTGGTCGCGGACAGGTCTTCTGGCTTGGCCTTCTCCAGCGCCGTAGAAATCAGTTTCCATCCACCAAGGTCCTGCGGAATTACCCGCCCTTCGCAGTGCATCAGGCCCAGCTCTATCGCGGCGCTCCGCCAGCAGGGGTCAGAATCCGGACACTCCATGACTTCATTCAAGAGCCTAACGGCTTCCTTCGGCCTATGGTCGGGAAACGATGGGTTGGAGTACAGGTCGGCCAGACTCAGCTTTGCCTTCACGTGGCCTTTGTCTGCTGCCTCCCGCCACAGGCGCGCCGCCTCCAGCAGGTCTCCCGCCTCGTGCGTCTGGCCATATTTGCTTTTGGATTCCCATCCTAACTGGTACAGCCTTTCGCCGGCGTTTGCGGCCTGCGCGGGCACTTCCCTGGACCTCTTCAAAACATGGTCCCTTTGGTCGCGCCAATCCTGCTCGCTCGGCTCTAAACGTACCGCCTGCTCTAGGTCGGCCAGTGCCTTGTCGTAGAGCCCCTTTTCTTCGTAGGCCTGGCCCCTCTGGCTGCGGAACGGAGCAAGGTCCTGGATTGTTATTGCTCTGCTGAAGTCTTCGATGGCCCTGTCGAGGTCGCCCTTGCGTTGGTGGGCACTGCCGCGCATGCTGTAGTAGAAGTGGCGTTTTGGGTCATCGCCGGCTGCCATCGAAATGGCCGCGTCGAAATCGCCAATGGCCCTGTCGTGTTCGTTCATGTTTTGGTACGCATAGGCGCGAGAGCCGTACGCACCCGCACTGGAGACCAGCCCTATCGCCAGGTCAAAGTCGCCTATCGCGCTTCGCCAGTCCTTCTTCATGCTGTGGGCGGTGCCGCGCAGTTCGTACAAGGCGGCGTTGCCGCCGTCCAGATCGATGGCCCTTGTGAGCAACATAATGGCCGTGTCCAGATTGCCTTCCTCCAGCGCACTGTACGCCAGACCTGCGGCCAGCGATGCCGCGTTGTGGTCCATGGTTTGTGCCCTTTGGGGCTGTTCTTGGAACTTCCCTGGTGTCTCTGTTTCGCGGGCCGGCGCGGCGGTCTGCTCGTTTTCGAGGGTAGGCATTTGTTCATTGACCCCCCCACCGCCCTGCTCATCGGCACTCGCCAAGTCGCAGGGCTTGCCCAGAACCTCCGCGTAGCACACGCAGAACAGGGCAACGATGTTTTCCGCCCGCCCCCGGTTTGTGTCGTAGTCGTCCACGAGTCGCTTCGTGAACCTGTATGCGAAATCCCTGGTGACCAGATCCGCTTTGGCCATTTCCGTGTGGATGCCCATGTCGTACAGCATGGAGAGCAGGTTTACCGTGGCCCGCTCCTGCGGGAAGCAGTCCATCATTAGACCAGCGAACCGTTGCTTGGACTCCAGCGCGCCAGGTCTGTCCAGCAGCATGGCCAGAAGACGCTGCCTGTCTGTTTGCTTTTGCTCTGAAGAGACCATTTCCACCTCTGGATGATTATAGGCGCGGACTGGTCATGCTGTCGTCGCATTACGACAGAGACTATAAGCCGCCAGTGGCAATCGTTGTAAAATACAGCCATGCAGACACTTGCCCTGCGCGTCGACGTTGACACACTGGATGGCAGCCTAAGGGGAATCCCTCGGTTGCTGCGGTTGCTGGACAGGCGCCGGGTTCGGGCCAGTTTTTATTTTTCCTTTGGCCCGGACAACTCCGGCAAGGCAATCCGCAGGGTGTTCAGAAAGGGCTTTCTGTCAAAGATGCGCCGCACGGGCGCGGGGAAGCTGTACGGGCTGAGGACCATGCTGTACGGCACGCTGCTGCCGGCCCCGGTGATACACAAACGGGCCGCAGCGGAGATGCGGGCGGCACAGGCGGCGGGCCACGAGGTGGCGATACACGCCTGGGACCACGTGCAGTACCACGACCTGCTGGACAAGAAATCGCGCAAATGGCTTGAGGACTGGTTCAGGCAGGCACACGATGCATTCGAGTCGATGTTTTCTCTTAGGGCCAAGGGCGCGGTCAGCCCAGCCTGGCGGTGCAACGACAATACGCTGGAGATACAGGAAAATTACCGACTGGACTACGCGGGCGACTGCCGGGGCTTCGAGGCCTTTTACCCTATTGTGGGCGGCAAGACGCTTGCGACGCTACAGGTGCCGACAACACTGCCCACTATGGACGAGCTCCTGGGGGTGAACGGCCTGTCGCCGGAAGGCGTGAACTCGCGCATCCTGGGGCTAATCAGGGACGACGCGCTTAACGTCTATGCCCTGCACACGGAGGTGGAGGGCGGCGCCCTAGTTGACACATTCGACGCGTTTCTACAGGGCATAAACGACAGACAAATCCGCGTCAGGACGCTTTCCGACTGGGTTCCAGAACTAAAGGCGGTCGCCCCGCCTTCAAAGGCCATCACGCGCCGCGACATCGAGGGCAGGGCAGGGTGGGTCAGTTGGGGGTAAAAAGCAGTAGCCAGTGAAAAGCAGTTGCCAGTTGCCAGTTGCCAGTGACCAGTTGACAGTAGCCAGCACAGGGCTTGTTTGCTGTCATTGACAGGTTTGGGTGTGTGACCGATGATGATTGCGGGTGTGTGGCGACACGGTGAATCTACCAGCCGTAGCACGGGAGACCGGAGCGAGTTGTGGGGTTAACGCCTGGCCCCACCTGCACACTTATTGCCCCCTTGACAATACCAAGCGGGGGCACCGATAATGTGTTTGTGTGCGTGGCGACAACCGGCGATATTCAGCCCACCGGAGCCATGGAAGCCGAAAGGCAACCTGTGAGTGCGCATATTGTGGGGTTTTCTGGCTGGCCCCATCCACGCACACCCCTTTCATTTTGCGCCCCATTTGTGCTGAAATTTGGGCAGGTTTTTGTTTCTCAGCCCGTGTAGGCTGACTAGGTATGCTTGGTTCCCGTCCGTGGTCGCTTTGATTATCACTGCCCACGTTTTGTCTTCCTTGACTATCAGTGCAACGTGACAGTCCTTGGTGGGGATTGTTTCCCAGCGTTCATGCAGCCTGTTGATTATCCTGATGTAGTCATCGGCAAGTATCTCTGAATGGTTGGCTTTCTGCTTGGCAAGCGTTTCCGCGCTGAATACCAGCGAAGTGGCCTCCGTTCCAAGTGCTTCCCTGATGCGCTGCGGCAGGTTTGGCATGACGAAGTCGCCGTCTGGGTCAGGGTTGTCGAACCACTCATTGAACCGCTTGGGGTCAATTTGAAACACTGGGGAATTTTGCACTGGCTTCGCCTGCATGTCCCTTTGTATCACGTCCAGGGATTCATGGTTGCGTCGCGCTGTCGCTATTTCAGCGCTTCGATGACTTTGAACCTTTCGCCCATTGCGCTTGGCAGTGTGAGGTGCATCAGGTTTCTGGAGCGGGCGGTGCGCTCTTCCTGGGGCAGGGACTGCCACTCGGCCTCCCACTCGGCCAAGGGGGCGGTGGCGCATATCCACGCGCCGAGCGACTTGTGGGGGCTGGGGCGCAGGCCCATTTTTCCCAGGAGATTGGCAAGGCGCGTCAGGTCAACGTCGGCCGTGAGGTCGCTGTCGCCGGGGTCCTTCCACCAGTCGCCGTCAACGGTGTGGCCACTGTAGCGGCGCAGGCTGGCGCCCTTGGCTAGGAGCCGTGGGGCCGTGTCGCCGTAGTCTATTGTCAGAAACAGACCCCGCCGCATCGGGGCGCAGACATCGCCCAAGACGCCGGGAAGGCTCTCAACCCATACACTGCCGTCGCCAGGGTGCAAAGATGATTCGGCATTCGCCGCAAACCACTCGCCAGCCTCGCCGGGGTCGGTTGGCTCCCAAGCTGGGACAGGGGAACCGTCCTGGCTTTCGGGGGGCAAAAGGACTTCTAGCTCCCACTTGCCGCCGTCCCAGCGCATCGGCTGGGCTGGCAGTGCATCGAACAGCTCGTTGGATATGACGGCACCATCGAATGGGGATAATCCGTCGCCTTCGGCGGCAAAGCTGGCGCGGCCGTCCTCAAGCCACGGGGCCAAGGCGACTTCTGCCTCGCGCCTGGCGGATGGGCTGTCGTCGCGGTGGATGTACCTGACGCACTGGGCGAAGTCGCCGGCTACGGCGGCCAGTATGTCCCTGCCCAGCCAGCCGCGACCTGCGCCAGGCTCCAGCACGGTGAACACCTGCGGCCTGTCCATGTCCAGCCAGGCGCGGCGGAGGCGCGCCTCTATGGTCAGGCCCAGGAGGGCGCCGAGGTCAAGGGCTGTGTAGTAGTCCTTGCCCCTGAAGCCCCAGGGTGGCACCGCACGCCTGTAGTAGCCGCCGTCGGGGTGGTAGAGGGCCGTAGCCATGAAGTCGGAGGCGGTAATCGGCAGATTGAATGTTTCGAGCGGAAGGGGCATGTTAGTTGCCAGTTGCCAGTTGCTAGCCGCTAGTCGGCAAGTTGCCGTCAACGATAGAGGGCGTGTCCTCTGTGGGGCCGAGCCTTGTTCCAGGGGGGAACCAAACGTCCACCTGGGCTTTGTGTCGGGCGAGGTACTCCCTCCAGCGCAGGCGTATCAGGTCAGTCCCCGACACGCTCTTGGTCTCGCTGGGGACGCCGGTTGCGTCCAGGCCGATGTGCCTGGCGAGGAAGAGTGTGCGGGGCATGTGGAACTCGGAAGTGACCACCACTACGTCGCCGATGCCGAAAATCATCTTGGCGCGCTTGAGGCTGTCGTAGGTGCGCCTGCCGGCGTAGTCGCTGACTATCCTTTCCGGCGGGACGCCGCGCTTGACCAGCCAGCGGCGCATGGCCTGCGGCTCGTTGTAGTACTGGGTGCGGTTGTCGCCGGAGACCAGTATCCACGCCCCCTTTTTTTCTTCG
>Ga0268262_10004104_pt1 | contig 15239 bp, 16 predicted proteins | sample TergutNc150P3_FD_190354 | JGI IMG/M metagenome (GOLD analysis project Ga0268262, IMG submission 190354) | Nasutitermes corniger P3 segment gut microbial community from laboratory colony in Florida, USA - Nc150 P3 (SPAdes) (version 2) | ecosystem: Host-associated > Arthropoda: Insects >... | reverse complement strand
AGCGATGATGGAAATAAGGAGGCTAAATGACTTTGCAAGCCTGTCTTTTGTTAGCTTTTTTGCTTTTTGCAATAGGGGTTTACGGAATTTTAACCCGCCGCAACGCCATTGGCATTTTAATCAGCATGGAGTTGATGTTGAATGCCGCAAACATAAACTTTATAGCATTCGCTCATTTCAGGGCAACAGATGCAACGGCTGGTTCTGTTTTTAGCCTTTTTGTGATAGCTGCCACCGCCTGCGAAATGGCAATTGCGCTTGCCATAGCCATAACGGTTTATCGCAGGCACGGGCATTTGGATGTTGATGAACTAAGGGAACTCAGAGACCCGGATGTGTGAACAAGTTTGCTTGCTAGGAGCAACAGGCTCCATTGGCGATTCTGCCCTTGACGTGATAAATCAACACAAAGAGCGTTTTTCCCTGCACTCAGCGGCAGCTCGTAGCAGTGTGCAAAAAATGGCAGATATAGCCAAAAAATATCCAGATGCAAAGTTAGCTCTTTTCGATAAAACTGCCGCTTTGGAACTTCAAAAAATAACAAGCAAGCCTGTTTTAGCGGGTATGGAAGGTTTGCTGGAATTGGTTTCCGACTCTGCCTGCGATTTGGTAGTGAACGGATTGACTGGTTCGGTTGGCTGTGAGCCAACATTAAAGGCAATAGAGAGCAGCAAAAAAATTGCTCTTGCAAATAAAGAAACTCTTGTGATGGCAGGTGAAATAATAAAACAGGCTCTTGAAAAAAATCCAAAAGCAAAAATAACGCCTGTGGATAGCGAACACAACGCAATTTTCCAATGCCTCGCAGGGCGAGGCGAGGCGGGAATTGAAAGTTTGGTCATCACAGCAAGCGGCGGTCCTTTTAGGGAATTGCCAGCGGAAAAATTTTCTGAGATAACGTTAAAAGATGCTCTTAATCACCCTGTGTGGAGTATGGGCAAAAAAATTACCATAGACTCCGCATCTATGATGAATAAAGGTTTGGAGGTTATAGAAGCTCATTTTCTTTTTAACATTCCTTACGAACAAATTAAAGTTGTGGTGCATCCGCAGAGTATGGTTCATTCGCTTGTGCAGTTCATAGACGGCAGTTTAATGGCGCAACTCGGCGCACCGGATATGAGAATTCCCATTCTTTGCGCAATGACTTTCCCAGAAAGGTTGCACCTAGAAACAAAGCGGCTAAATTTGCCAGAAATTCAAAAGCTAACATTTTTTGAACCAGATTTTAAAAAATTTCCCTGCCTTTCCCTAGCTTACGAAGCGGGCAAAGCGGGCGGCACAAGAGCGGCGGTTTTGAATGCCGCAAACGAAATTTTGGCAAACGCCTTTATACAAGAAAAAATTTCTTTTTTAGATATTCCGCGAGGCATTGAGCATTGCTTGGAAAAAATCCCAGAACAAAACGGAGACTTGAATTTGGAGAAGGTTTTGCTTGCAGATTCTGCTGCTAGAGAAGAGGCTTGTGTTTTTGCTGGGCAGCTTTAAATGAAAACCATACGAAAACTCATTATCCTAATCATAGCCGCTTTAACAAGCGTTTTTTTGGTTTTCTCCATTCCAGTTTTGAATATGCTCATAAAGGGAAATTTTAGAGCAGAAAGAACATACGCAAAAACAGAAGTCAAAACAATAAACCCAGAAAAACCGCCAGAACCGCCAAAGCCAAAAGAAGCCACACGCAAACCGAGCAGGCAAACTATGAACAGCAGAACGCCAAAATCGGGACCGAGGTTTGCAATGAATTTGGATGTTGTTGGAGGCAGCGGCGGAGCCTTTGTGCCAAACGAATTGGTTGCCATGCAAAGCGGAGGCGGAAATAATAATAGCGGCGATGTGGACGAAAAACCAGCCTTGAAAAGCTCGCCAAAATTCAATGCGCCACAAGCAATAAGAGAGGGAGAGATAAACGCACATCTAAGAATTTCATTTTGTGTTAACGCAACCGGAAAACCTTATGATATCCGCATAATAGAAGAAACCCCTGCGGGAAAAGGACTTTCAAATGCCGGAAGGGATGCTATAATGGGAATGCAATTTTCCCCAGCCAAAAAAAGTGGTGCCTCTGTTTCGTTTTGCGGCATGGAACAGGCTTTTGAGGTTAAGTTTAGGGAGTGAGTATGGCTAGTGGTAAGTGGCTAGTGGCTAGTGGTTTGATAATTTGGGCGCAAATAATATTTGCGCAGACACAAAACGCAGAGCAGATTTTGAATCAGGCTAATGCGCTATATAATAATGGGCGATATGCACAGGCTATTTTGCTATATCGTAAAGCAGAAGATAGGGGAGCGAATCCAGTTGCAACAAGTTTCAACACAGCCAACAGTCTTTTTCAACTCAATAAACTTCCCGAAGCGGCGGCGGCATATCGCAAAGCGGTGAATTTTTCTGATGGCGAATTTGCACCAGCACTCGCAAATTTGGCGGCTGTGCTTTACAGAATTGGCGAATACCCTGAGAGCATTGCCGCATACCGCAGGGCACTCAGTTTAGACCCTAATAATGCTTCTGCTTGGATTTATTTGGCAGAGGCTTATCAAAAAACCGGAGACAATGTGGGTGCGCTGGCGGCAATAGAAAAAGCCAGGCAAATAGATTCCGCAGATGTGTCTCTTGTTTACCAGCAAAGCGAAATTCACATTGCTATGGAAGAATTTGAAACCGCCGCAAATTTAGTTAGGGGGTCTTATTTAAAAAATCCAGCAGAAACAGATTTTTTAACATACCTCGGCGATATTCACAGATTGAATAAAAATTTCTCCGCAAGCATTGCCGCTTACAGAGAAGCCATTGCCATCAAACCAAGAGACAAGGAATTGCTATATAAATTGGCAGACTGCCTCTCAGAAGACCAAAAACCCTACCTAGCAATAGATGTGCTAAACCAGATTGTGCAAATGGATTCAAACTTCACCGATGCCTCCATATTTTTGGGAAACCTAGCCTTTGAAACCGGATGGCTAGACAGAGCCGAAAACGCCTATTTGCTCGCAGGGAGGCACGGAAACAAAGAAGCCATTTACGGTTTGCAAAATATAGTGTACGAATATATTCAAAAAAAGCGAAAAACCGAAGCCAAGCAAACCGTGGAAAAAATTTTTAAATTGTATCCTGAAAATAAAGAGCTAAAAGCTGAATTTAGTTCTGTTTTGGAAGAATGAGCGAGAAAATAATAATATCTCCCTTGGACTGGGGTTTGGGGCACGCAACTAGGTGCTGCCCTATTATACGTTCATATTTGGAAAAAGGCGCAGAGGTGGAAATAGCCAGCGCGATAAGCCATAAAAAATTTTTCGCTGGGGAATTTCCAAACTTGGTTTGGCACGAGGCTCCGTCTTATGATATAAAATATCCCAAACACGGCTGGCAAATGCCTTTTTGGATTTTCAGCCAAATTCCACGCATAAAAAAAATAATGAGAGAAGAAAATAAATGGCTAACTTCAATGTGCGAAAAGCAAAAATACACCCTTGCTATAAGCGACAATCGGTTTGGTTTTTTCTGCAAAAAAATAAAATCCATATATATAACTCATCAACTGCGAATAGCCTTCCCAAAACCTTTTACGATTTTTGAAAAAGTAGGAGAAAGCTGGCACAAAAACATAATGAAAAATTTTGAAGAAATATGGGTTCCAGACTACGAAGAATTCCCAGGCCTTGCCGGCAAACTGAGCCACCCTTCATACAAGAGCGAAAAAATAAAATACATAGGTCCTTTGTCTAGATTGGATTTATCAACACCCGCCCCAACAAAAAAATACGATATTTTGGCTTTAATTTCTGGTCCTGAACCTCATAGAAGTGCATTTGAAAAATACGCTATTAAATTTTTGCTTGAAAAGCCTGGCAATCATTGCATTGTGCGCGGCTTGCCAAATGAAACGGAAATTCCAAATTTGCCATTCCCAGCATTCAATCATCTTGGAGCGGCGGATTTACGAGAAATTATTTTGGCGAGCAAAGAGGTTCTTTGCCGTTCAGGTTATTCTACGATTATGGATTTGGCTTTGCTAAAGGCAAAGGCTATTTTTGTTCCAACGCCCGGGCAAACTGAGCAGGAGTATTTGGCTAGTATTAACATTTAATTTATTATATTCATTCCATACTCAATTAACAGGAGTTTTATATGGGATTACTCAAAGCCGCAATGGGTGCCGCTGGTGGTGTTTTGGCAGACCAGTGGTTGGAGTTTTTTGTTTGCGAAAGCTTGGATGCCAATGTGCTGGCTACCAAGGGGCAAAAAAAGACTAGCAAAAGAAGCAGCAATACCAGCGGAGAGAACAATATTATCTCCAATGGCTCCGGCATTGTGGTGAACAAGGGGCAAGCAGCTATAATTGTAGATAATGGACGTATTGCAGAGTTTTGCGCAGAAGAAGGACATTATACCTACGATCATTCTTCGGAACCTAGCATTTTTCACGGGGGTTTGGGGCAAGGTCTTGTTGGTTCCATAAAAAATATGGCGGAGCGTTTTAAATATGGTGGCAGCCCGGGCAAAGACCAGCGCGTGTATTATTTTAATACAAAGGAGATACTCGGAAATAAATACGGCACTCCAAATCCCATTCCCTATCTTGTGGTTGACCATAATATTAATTTGCGTCTCACCATAAGTTTAAGAGCAAATGGTGAATATTCTTATCGTATGATTAATCCAGCGTTGTTCTATGCCAATGTATGCGGCAATGTGGATGAGCAATATACCAGAGATAAAATAGACAGCCAGCTCAAATCCGAAATAATCACAGTTTTAGGACCCTCGCTTGGAAAGCTCGGCACAGGTTTGGAATATCACGAAATTTCCTTTCACACCGATAAACTCGCGGATATTCTCAACGAGGCTCTTAGCGCAAAGTGGAGAGAAGGCAGAGGGCTAGAGATAGTAAACTTTGGAATTACTTGCACCGCTTCTCCAGAAGATGATAACCGAATAAAGCAACTGCAAACCGCCGCCGTAATGAGAGACCCAACTATGGCAGCGGCTTCTTTGGTTGGTGCTCAAAGCGATGCTATGCGAGCGGCTGCGGAGAATAAGGCTGGTGCTATGACGGGTTTCCTCGGCATGGGAATGGCGGCTCAGGCGGGAGGAATGAACCCGCAGGCTCTCTTTCAAATGGGGCAACAACAGGCGGCTCAGGCTTCGGCTCCGGCTCAGCCTGCGGCTCCTGTTCCAGCTGCTCCACCAGCCGCAACCGCCGCTACCTGGGTTTGCTCCTGCGGGCATTCAAACACGGGCAAGTTTTGTGCAGAATGCGGAAAACCTTCCCCTAATTCACCCTGGACTTGTTCTTGCGGCAATGCTGGGAATACCGGAAAATTCTGTGCCGAGTGCGGCAAACCGAGACCTTAAAAAATGGATATAAAAGAATACAAATGTCCAAACTGCGGCGGAACGGTTAATTTTGACAGTTCCAGCCAAAAAATGAAATGCCCCTATTGCGACACAGAATTTGAAATTGCCGCGCTTGAAGAATACCAAAAAGAAATTGCAGCAGCAAAGGATAATTTTGGCTGGTCAAAAGAAGAAGCTGGAGGGGAATGGGAAGAAGGTGAACTTGAGGATTTGAGTTCCGGCTCCTGCCCGTCTTGCGGAGCGGAGCTTTTGGGCGATGCAAACACCGTTGCAATGGTGTGCCCGTGTTGCGGCAATGCTCAGATTGTAAGCAAAAGACTTTCTGGATTCTTAAAACCTGATTATGTTATTCCATTTAAACTTGAGAAAGAAAACGCGGTGAAACAGTTGAAAAATTTTTGCAATGGAAAAAAACTCCTTCCAGATTTTTTTGTCAAAGAGAATCACATAAACAACGTTCAAGGAGTTTATGTTCCCTTTTGGCTTTTTGATGCAGAAGCGAGTGGGCGAGTATGCTTCAAGGCAACCAAGTCTAAAAAAACAACGGATTATATAAAAACCGAATACTATTCCGTGGTGAGAGAGGGAAATATTGTATTTGAAAAAATACCGGTTGATGGCTCCGAAAAAATGGACGATAAATATATGGATGCCATAGAACCCTTTGATTATGAGCAAATGAAAGATTTTGACACAACTTATTTGGCAGGCTATGTTGCCGAAAAATATGATGTTGATGCAGAAAAGAGCAAGGAGAGAGCGGAGCGCAGAATAAAGGCTTCTGTGGAAATGGAATTTGAATACTCGGTTGTTGGTTATGATTCAGTAAACATTGAAAGTTCTTCGGTTAGCGTGAGGGAAGGGAAACACAGCTATGCGCTTTTTCCTGTGTGGATATTAAATACAAAATATAAAGAGGCAAATTATCTTTTTATTATGAATGGACAATCTGGCCGCCTTGTTGGAAAATTGCCGATTGAATCAAAAAAAATCTGGAAATACGGTTTTATATATTCAGGCATTTTAGGACCCATTTTAACCGCTGCATCGATTTTCATAGGGTATGATGACCCGAATTTTGCTTGGTTTCTTGCCATTGCCTGGATTTTGGCTTTTATAATGGGCTTTGCTTATGTATTCAGCTGGAAATCTCAAATGGACACAGCCCTCTTAAAAAACGAAGCAAACGCTTATGTTGTAAAAGATAGCGTTGTTTATAAAAAGAAAAATGACAATTTTCTTTACAGCAAGGTTAGCAAAGTTAATAAACGCTGATGAATTCCTTTTTGGTTGCCGCTTCGGCGTTAGTTTATGACCTGAGTTGATAACTCGCTTCAATCTTGTACGCAACGAATGCTGCAAAAAAAGTCTTTATCTTCTTTTTTTGATAGTGGACGGACTTTATCGCCCTTATCGTGGAAAACCATTCCATAAGCATAGGGTTTGTCATCGTTGCTTTCTGAGTTACTCCACCAGCGACCGTCACAACGGTCATAACGGTGCGTACCAGCGGAATTGACTAAACCGCCCGGCAGAGCAGAAAAACCGAAATCATCTGTGCCATTACCAGATGTTTCTCCGTAATCTTTCCAGCCGTCTTTTGCTTTGAGTTTCTTTCCAGCAACTGCGTCTCCTCCCGCAGACTCTATAAGATTCTTCCACTCATCATGACTTGGCAAATGCCAACCTGGAGGGCAGGCGTCTTTTGCGGTTTTCCTATCGTAAAGCCTTCCGTATTTCTTGCAATTATCTTTATCGTTATCATAACAACAACTCTTGATGTTAGGTGCATCATAAGCCAGATTTTCTGCCATCCAAATATACTTGCCAATTTTCACTATGCGATATTTTTTCTTGTCTCGTTTATCTACAAAATATTTTCTAAAAAAAATTTTTCTAAATACATATACTAAAACCGCAATAACAATCGCAGCAATAGATGCTATATAACTTTCCATAAAACAGAACTCTCCTCTCTCCGCTTGGTTGTTTATCCTCGCCAAGTTTCCGCAGAGAAATGAAACTTGACTAGGTTTTGTGCCGTTGTGGCGCAAATTCTTTTGGCTACGTGCTTCAGTCTTGCAAACAACGAACAGAAAACAAGTAGCTCTTACCGTAGTTGAGGGATGTTACGCGTTCGTGGGTGTTGCCCATGAGCCGGCGGTAAGCGTTGCGGTTATCGTATTCACTGGCACTCCACCAGCGACCGTTGAGATCGACTTCGCCGTCACCTAAACTACTGCCGTAGCCGCCCGCCAGAGCAGAAAATCCATACGTGTCCTCGCATAAATAAGTCTTGCCAGAACCTAAATAACCACAATTACTCCAACTTTCTTTAGCTTTCAAATGCTTGCCTGCCGTTTCACTAGTATAAGGACTCTCCGTACCGCTCGTACCATCAACATAACGCATCAGCTTGTCCCACTCAGCATTGCTTGGCAAATGCCACCCTTCGGGGCATACTCCACGATACTTGATGCTAGGAGACGGATTGTAAGAACTGCTGTTGTAACTGCTAGGAATATTCATCGCCGTTGCCCAATTATACAATCTGCCATAGATAGCACAGTTGCCTTGGCTATCGCCGCCAGTATTATCGCCGTAGCATCTGCTGCCAGAAGCATTGTAGTTAAGGTTCTCCGCCATCCAATACTGCTCGCCTATGGTTACATAAACATACTTTTTGCCATCTCGCGAATCGCAGAATTGGGCTTTGCTTTTTCCGTAATGCTCTCTTGGTGTGCCATCTACAAAACCATCGCACGACTCTACATCAGTAACCACAGAAGAGCTACTCGACGTTAAACTTGACGAAGATACCGCCGAAGAACTTGAAACAACGGAAGAGCTACTAGAAGCAACTGACGAACTGCTTTCGCTGCTTGAACTACTTGAAACATCCACGCTTGACGAAGAAAATTCCAAAGAGCTTGAACTCAACACAACTGGCGATGAACTGCTTGACGATGAAAACCCCAAAGAACTCGAACTCAACGCAGCAGGCGATGAACTACTTGACGAAGAAACCTTCAAAGAGCTTGAACTCAACGCAACTAGCGATGAACTGCTATATTTATCCTTCAAAGGTGGTTGCGGCATCTCAACATCGGATGTGCAGGAGAAAAACAGCGAGGTGCAAAGCACCACTGCCAGAAAAGCGAAAATCAAGCGATTAAAAAGCATAAGTCAATCCTCCCGCAACAGCGAAAACGCCAGCGAACGCACCGTAAATATTCCTGTAGCTCTCATTGTTTTTAATTTTGTCAAAATTATCTTTCAAGCTGTCATAATTGTTGTCATACCAAACATCATCCGCAGGATCCGTCAATTCCGGTCTTGTCTTGTTTATATCGTTAAACTGCTTTTCGTATTTGCCAACATTCAAATGCTTGACCACCGCAAGCGTTCCGCAGGCAGCCGCTGCCGTGAATGCCAGAATCCTTGCCCATCCACGCCAGTCGAGCCAGCCGCCGCTTGCTGCCGTGCTAGCCGCCTCTTTCGCCTTCTCGCCTTTTAGGGCGTAGTTCAAATCCAAGCCCTGCACCTTCAATGCCCCGCCCAAAAGGGAATCCGCGTGGGCGCGCCAAGTGCCGTAGCCTTCCATCTCCTCAAACCTGCCAATAGGCTTGAACACCCCATTCACCTTTAGAGGAACCGCCTTGCGAGATAGGAAAAGCTCTCTCATTGCCAGATTGAACGAGGAATCACCCGAAACGAATGGATAGTTTATATAGCTCACGCCTGCTATGAAACCGTCCGTGCTGCGCTTCATAATTATTGCGGTGTCTTGCGGAATTCCCACCGTGCCGGAGAAATGGAAAGGGGTTTTCGCGTTTGCCGTGTCTTCAACCGTTATCTCGAAAACCTCTTTTTCCACATCGTAAGCACCCAGAGTTATTCGTGCGTTCGGCGGTGTTTCCGTCATAAGCTTCAGCTCGTTCGCTGTGATGTTGTCTTCCAGCACTTTCAGCGAGCGCACAAGCTGGTTCCTGTATGCCTCGTGCTTGTATCTCAGCACGCCCACCTGCCTTATGCCCTCGTTGTTCCATTCGGTTCTCCTGCGCTCAAAATCCTGATCCGGCTCCTGCTGCCTCTGGGGTTCAAGGGCTGGGTATGTGCCGCTGAAATTTTCAATGATTGTTTTTATCTCGCCGTCAATCTGCCTGATTCTGGCTGTGACCCTGCCCATTCTGGCGCGGTAGTCTACCGTGGTGTCTTTCGCCAGGGTTTTGGGGAAGTCTATCTCGCCCTCCTTGCTGAAAATGCTCTTTTCCTGCAATGCAACGTTGATTTTGAGCTTCTGCGCTGGCTGGAGCGTGAGCGTGGTATCCCACGGCTCGTAGCCGTCTTTCTGTATGCTTATGACCGTATATCCGGGCAGGGCTATGCTGTATTCGGTGGGGCTTGCCCCTATTTTTTCCTTGTTGAAGTATATCAAGGCACCCTCGGGGCTGGTTTTTATCTCAGCGGAGCAGTAGAGCGAGGCTCGGTTGCCGTCTATCTTTTTCTTTGCCGCCTCAAGCTCCGCCAGCCTATCCGCGAACGGCTTGGAATTGAGCTGCGTTCTATCGCCAAGCTCCTTTTCCCATTTGGCTTTGCGGACATCGAACTGGGCTTGCTTTTCGTATTCGCCCTTGGGTTCAAGGGCGGGCATTTGGGACTGGGTTCTTTTCTTGGAGTTTTCTATTTCCCTGTGCATCGCGGTTATGCTGTCCTGAACCAGAATCCTCCTCTTGGTGTATGTCTCAACGCTCGCGGTATCTTTGGCGGAAAGCTCGGCAAGGTTGAGGGGTCCAAGTTTCAGCGGCTGGGGTGGTGGCGCGGCTGGGATGGAATCCTGCGGTATTTGGAATTTTATTCCGCCGTCTTGGGCGAAGGCGAAAGACAATGCGAATAGAATGAGAAAGAGGACGGCTCTGTCCATAGAGAACTCCTGTTTGGGTTTTGAAAAAAATTTTTTTGCTTATATAAAAAATTGGGGGGGGGGGGGGGGGGGCAGATTTGCGTTTAGACGCACTCTAGATGCCCAAGGCTGGCAAAACTCGGCTTGGGGGTTGTTTTTTGACCCCTGAGCCGCAAAGTGCCTTAAAACGCATTTCTCAGACCTAGACCCTGTGGAGCAAGGTCTGGCAAAAAGCGTTTTGTGGTGCAAATGCGGCATTGGAGGTAAATATAGAAAAAGGAAGGAATTTTGTCAAGGATTTTTAACCCAAACCCCAGTTATCTCACCAAACACAACCTTATGATAAGCCCCAGTTTCAATTTGGGCATCCACAACAAATTTTTTGCTATCATCTGTGTAATAATCATCTGGCGAAACTGTGGTAACTTGAACCAGTTTGCATTCAATTATTAATTTTGCCTCTTTGAAAGACATATTGCCTGTTGGTGTTTCCACGGCGGTTAGTCTGGTGTTTCTCATTTTTTCATCGCTATCGCGACCGGATTGCTTTCCGAATTCCATAACATCGTTTTTGTATTCAGGGTCGAAGAAAGCCATAGTGTAACTCTGCTCCTTGCGCATAAGCTCAAGGGTGTAGCGGCTTGAACGCAACATTAAAAAAGTTGTTGGCTTGCTGAACAGGATTCCCCAGCCGCCCCAACCAGCTACCATAGAATTGTAATGTTCTTTTTTGCCTGCCGTCAGTACGGCAAAATCTTTGCCGATAAGGGTAAAAACATCTTCTGGTATGTCTTTTGTTTCAATTGACTTGAATAAATCGGAGAAAGAGCGCGATTTTATTTCTTCGCGGCTTAACTTTGCACTGTTTTGACTCGCATTTTCTTTGCAACCAAAAATGTTTAGAATTGCAAGCACCATAAGTGGAATTATTTTTTTCATAAAGTAAATATAGTAAGCTATATTTACTAACTTATAACTATGTCCCTAATGCACGTTTATGAACAGGTTTTTGAATTGCTTCGCAGGGGCGGGGTGGTTATGCCTATTATTTTTGCGGTGGGCTGGCTTGCTTGGATTTTGGTTTTAACGGGAAAAAAGGAACATTCCAAAAATATAGCTGCTCTTGCTGCGGTGGCTCCATTGCTTGGGCTTTTGGGAACCGTTATGGGCATGGTTCACACCTTTGAAACCATAGAACGTTTTGGCTTTGGCAACCCTGTTCTGCTCGCAGACGGAATTTCAGAAGCTCTATTAACTACCCAAGCTGGCTTGCTGGTGGCTTTTCCTCTATTGCTGGCAAATTTATACCACAAAGCAAAGAAGTGATTTTTACTATATTACCCCACAGTGCAATTGTCCATAGCCATATTTCTGTTCCTCTTTGCGAGCCTCTATGCTCAGCAAGATACCATAACTATGGACATAGCAGTTTCAACAGATAAAACTATGCCCATAGGGGTTTTGAATTTTGATGTGGATAAAAAAAGCGACTGGAGCAAGCTGGACGAGCTTCCTCATAAAACCATTGCTAGGGATTTTCTGCTGAGCGGTCGCTTTTCAACAGTTGAGCTGGAACAATACAACCTCTTTACTCTTTCACGCGCTCAGGCAAAACATTATGTAACGGGTTCGCTTTCTTTGCTTGGGACTCAGGCAACGCTGGAATGCAAGCTATACGCAACAGCTTCCAGAGAATTGGTGAAGGGCTTTGCCTACATAGGTCCTGTGGAGCAAGTTCGCACATCGGTTCACAAATGCGCAGACAACGTGGTATATCAGCTTTGGGGCGTTCAGGGTTTTGCGTCCACAAAAATGGCTTATGTAAGCAAAATAGAAGGCAAAAAGCAAATTATAGTCTCAGATTACGATGGTTTTCGCAAAAAGCAGATAACTAGGCACAACAGCGTGAACTTTTTGCCTGCCTGGAGCAAGGACAATTCCAAAATATATTTTACAAGCCTTAGAGGCGGCAGGCCTCAGATTTTTGAAAGAAATTTGGCGGGCAACACAGACAAACATCTTTTCCCCCAACTAGACCAAGCTTTTGGTCCGGCTGTAAATCCCAAAGACGGAACACTCCTTTTTTCAATAATAGGGCAAAATGGCACGGATATTTGGCTGGGCAACCCGCAAACAGGAAGTGCTGCCCGTTTAATTTACACCAAAGACATAGAAGTTAGCCCGTCTTGGAGCCCTTATGGAACGGCATTCCTATTTTCAAGCGACAAAGGCGGTGCTCCGCAAATATATATGGCTTTGAAAGACGGCAGCGATGTACAGCGAGTTTCTTTTGTGGGCAAATACAACGAAAGCGCAGTTTGGTCGCCAGAGGGAGACAAAATTGCCTATTGCTCAATGGACAACGGAAAACTCAATATTTACACAAGCTCAATTGATGGCACCGATGTTATCAGATTGACTTCTGAAGGCAATAATGAACGCCCAACCTGGTCGCCAGACGGAATGTCCATAGCATTTTCCAGCGACCGCTCTGGAAAGCCGCAAATTTACATAATGCGCCGCGATGGGAGCGGCGTAACACGTATAACAAATGCGGGTGAAAATTCTTCGCCCGTATGGTCAAACCTAACCAAAGGAGAAACACCATGAAAGCAGCAATCCCAATTCTAGCAATCGGCATTGGCTTAGGCATTTTTGCCTGCGCTAAAAAGAAAGAACCCGTGGAGGTTGAACCTCCTCCACCGCCGCCGCCACCGCCAGTGGAGAGGGAGGTCGTTAGGCAACCTGTAAGGCAGGCTCCTCAAGAAGACCCACTCGAAGCAGAGCGCAGACGCTTGGAAGAACTCATGAACAGAATAATGTCTGATGACATTTATTTTGAATATGACCAAGCAACCCTCACTTCCAGAGCAAAAGATATTCTGACGGAAGTTGGCACCATTCTGAAGCGCGAAAGCCGCTTTACCGTTTTAACGGAAGGGCACACGGATGAACGCGGAACAGAAAACTATAACTTAGGGCTTGGAATGCGCAGGGCAGAATCTGTTGTGAAATTCCTGACGAATTATGGCGTTGCATCTAGCCGCCTCACAAAGGTGAGCTATGGCGAAGAGCAACCCAAGGTAGCAGGCAACACAGAAGAAGCCTATTCGCAAAACCGCCGCGCCGCATTTAGAGTTAAAATAAACAACTAGCTCTATGAAAATTCCTTTTTCTTTTGCATGCCTCTTGTGCGTGGCATTTTGTTCTTGCTCTAGCATAACAGTGTTGCGCACAAAAGAAATAAAAAACGCAACCGATGGTTCTGCGGCAAGCGTAAATAAAAGAATAGATTCCCTTATGCTAGTCATAGACTCGCTGAAATTGGAGCAATCCGTAAATTTCTCGCGCATAAAAGCAGACATTACGGAACTGAATTCCAGAATCGGCGAATATGGCGATAGATCCGAAGCGCGCATGGAAGAGATAACATTTAGGCTAGACAGGATTTTGGGAACTGTGCAAAAAGGCGGGCTTGCAAAAACTGCGGCTAAATCCACGCAAAACGAGCCTAAAGAGCACAACAGCGAAATGGAAGCTCTATACAATACATCTCGCGCAGATTATTTGAGAGGTGAATATGCCGTTGCCTACAATGGCTTCAAGCAGATTTACGAATCAGTAAAAACGGGAGAGCTTGCGGAGAACGCTTTGTACTGGATGGCTATGTGCATGCTGGATGCCGGAAAAAAGGAGAATGCAGAAACTCTTTTCAAAACTCTTTTGGAAAAATATCCGCAAAGCCCAAAGGTTTGCCCAGTGGAATTCAAGCTCGCAAGCATGGCAGAAGATGCTAGGAACAAGGCGGTGCAAAAAGCCTGGCTCCAAAAACTTCTAGGCACTGCGCACTGCGTTTCTAGCAACGAGTTTCAAAGAGCAGCAGATATTTTGCCAGGGCTTTGATAAAGGGTTAAACCATCAAAGCCTGCCCCATTTTCACTTCTCTGCCTTCAAGTTCGGCAAAGAGGTATTTTGTTCTTTGTAGAATTGCTCTGTTGCAAACTATTATCACTGTGCTGCCCGTTTCAAAGCGGGCAATTTCTTGACCTTTTGTGTAAGCGTAAATTTGCTGCTCCGGTTCCCATTTTGTGAAAAGGGCTTGGCGGTTTGCTATGGGTGGCATTGAGTTTGTGAACCAGTCTTTTTTGTAATCCACGGCAATGCGCCCCACATTTGTTGCCCCTATCTTAACCAGCAAAAGCTCGCCGCCATCGTAGGTATTGATTTGAGTTATGAGCCTTTCGTTTATTGAAAAAAGCCCCTCTATTCTTTCAACGCTTCCGGCATTCACGGGCCACAGCGTTCCGGGGCAATAATAGGCGGCAGTCACATTCCCGGATACAGGGGAGTGTATGCGGTGGTAGTTGTGCGGCGAAAGGTACACAGTTGCCCAGATGCCTCCGATGAATCTTTTAGCTAGTTCTTTGTTGCGGAGCAGATCTTTCAAAAGGTAGTATTTCCCTTTTGCCTGCATATATTCCGGGTTTTCGGTGAGCATTCCAAAAGCCGTTAAAACCCCGTCAACAGGGCAAACAACCTCGGCATTGTCTTCTATGATTCTGGCATCGCTTTTCAGTTTTCTTGTGAAAAGCTCGTGAATATTGTCAAAGCCGCCTGCTGGAACCACCGATTCTTCCAAATTTATCTTATAGCGTTTTGCAAACCATTCCGCAGACAAACTGCTAATGATAGGTATTTTTGCCCTTGAAAAATTCCCAAAAGCCCTGCTAAGGGCATTTTTGGGCAAAAGCTTCAAAAAAGAGTGTGTGATGGAGTTCATAGGTTTAAATGTAGTAAATTCAAAATTTCTATATTTGCATTAGATATGTATTTCGGCAATAAAACAATTTTTGGCAGGGCTTGCGGTGCAGGCTCCCTAAATGTTTTTTCCACTAGCCACTCCCCACTAGCTACTAGCCAAAGAAGTCAAATAAATTCTTTGTCTTTCCTGCCCCCCCCCCCCCCCCCCCCCCCCCCC
>Ga0268262_10004103_pt1 | contig 15243 bp, 11 predicted proteins | sample TergutNc150P3_FD_190354 | JGI IMG/M metagenome (GOLD analysis project Ga0268262, IMG submission 190354) | Nasutitermes corniger P3 segment gut microbial community from laboratory colony in Florida, USA - Nc150 P3 (SPAdes) (version 2) | ecosystem: Host-associated > Arthropoda: Insects >... | reverse complement strand
GTAAGTTTTGCGTACCTTTCTTTCCCGCATAAGAGAACTGAAAAGACGGGCTCCTTCCAGTCCCGTAGAAAAAATTACAATCCCGCTTGACGGCTTGTCCAGCCTGTGCAGCGGGCCGGGTTTGAACGACAACGAATGGGGCAGTTTTTTAGCAAGAAAAGAACGTACCATGTCGTCAAGACTGCTTTGGCTGTCAAGACTGTTATACCCGTGAACCGCAAGCGCCTGAGGTTTATTGACAGCCAACAGTCCTAATCCCTGCCATATAATTTCGGGAGGGGGAAGCGGACGGTCTGTTTTTTGCGGTTTTGGAGCGTCTTTCAGTGGAATGCTTACTTTTGCGCCTGAATCAACGCGGTCATTCGCTTTTGCGGGTTTTCCGTTTACAAGCACTTTTCCCTGCCGTAAAAGACGGTGTATCAGCGGCAGGGGATGATCCGGCAGCGCCTTGCGCAGAAGCCTATCCAGTCTGCGCCCCTTGTCGTTCTCTCCTGTAATCAATTCCATTGAATATAGAGTGTATTGACAAAATCCGCTCATTACTAGACCATTATAAAATGACTATTGTAACAGAAATTAGTTCCTTGTTTAAAAACATTATTTTTCTTTCTGCTATTTCCAGCCTGTGTTTTTCTCAAATTTTGAAGATGGTCATATATTTGTTAACCCATAAGCATAAAAAACCTATGGAGGCAATTCAAACAGCGATTTGGAGTACAGGAGGGATGCCTTCCAGTCATTCGGCTTTAGTTTGTTCATTAACAACATCTGCCGGGATTAAGCAAGGTATATCTTCGGATTTTTTTATCTTCAGTCTTATTTTTGCTTTGGTTGTACTTCGTGATTCTCTTGGAGTAAGAAGGGCAGCGGGTTTGCAGGCAAAGGCGCTTAATGCTCTTGGAAAACAAGCGGCGGAAAAGCTAGGCTTGGAATTTAATCCTGTACAGGAAATCAACGGCCATACCATGCTGGAAGTGCTGGTAGGCGGTATTTTAGGTGTCTTGATAGCGGTCGGTTTTTATATATCTTTATTTTAGGCATATATGGCTTTTTTTCGATTTTTTTTGCTGTTAAGCATTGTCACATTATTGCTGTCGGCAGGGCTGTTGTATTTTGGTTTCTATGCCGCTTCTGGAGGATTCTTCGGCGGGTATGCGGTACTTAAGACCGATGCTTCTATTGACGACAGGCTTATTAGGGCACGATTAATTGACAATGAAAATATTTTTTCAAGCATATATGCCGGCTCTCCTGTTTCCGAATCTTCGCAATGGGTTATGCTTGACGATTTTGGTTCGTTTCAGTCAATCCCTCTTGATCAATATAACTCAAGGGTATTTCCTTTTGACCCTCGTAACGACGGATACGCGGATAAGTTAAGGGATGTTTTTGTCCGCGACGGCAAGCGTTATGTTTATATCCCGCTAAAGGCGGGCAATTGGACAGCGTCTTCGCTTGACAGGCAGTTTAGCGATATGTTAGGCGATATTCCGTTTTCCGCTGAATATTTTGGCGTTGGAAGGCCGTTTCTGCTTTTCTTTATAACTTATGCCGCCGCTTCTATATCTTTGATAATTATTTGTTATGAGAATAAAAAGACACATAACGGCATAATGACTGTTTTTGCCTTGCTGCCGGCGCTTTCCTGTCTTGTGTTTTTCGGCGCTTGCGGATTTGCCGCCGCCGCTTTGATTATTGGGCTGTTTGTCTGTCTTCGTGAACCTGCAGGAGAGTTGGTAAAACATCTTTCTTATAATATGAACGCCCAAAAAATTAAATTGATTTACAAAGATGTAATTGAACCATATAAAATGTACTGGCTATTTTTTGCCGCTTTTGCGGCGGTTATTGCGTTTATGGTTATTTTTACGGAGTTAAAACTTTTGTTGTTGCTGCTAACATTTGCATCTTCCTTTGTTGTTTTTCTTCTTTCCGTAAAAACAATGTCGCTTTGGGGAAGTACACAGAGGCGTTTCGTTCCCGTAATGATAATCAAGCGGCATTTTCCGGATTTTTCTTTTTCCATTTATATGACGCCTTTTGCCGCCGCCGCTTTTATTGTGATGTTTATAACCCCTTATATACCCGGTTCTTTTTCCGGCGGCGATAAATTTAATTTCCTTTTGGAAGAACGGGATTATCACGCTCACCTGACTTATCAGGCGTCTTTTTCCATGCGGCAGCTTGGCGGACAAGACGCGTCGTATCCGGCTTATATGCCGGGTGAAGACGGTCTTCCGGTTGCGGATACAAAGTCCGCAGGAATCCCTAAGATAAAACTTGACGATTATCCCCCTTTCCCGGTTAAACATTTAATGGATTTTTTTAAAAGCGTTAATTCAGGCGGTAAAGCGGAGCCGGGTACAGGCGGAAGCAGGATATTGGAAAATTTGTCATTGTTAATTTTACTGCTTTTTATTTTACCGGGATTGTTGTTTAATGGGAAAATAGTATTTAGTAAAATACTATTGCCCGCAAAAGGCAGGTTTGCCGGTTTTAAAAAATTTGCCGGAATGCTCAGGCGGACAGACATAAACCGGAAAAAAATGCTATTATATAACGGCAAAAGTATTTTTCGCATCCGAAAGGACGCTTAATAAATGAAGATATATTCTTTTCCGCGCGGCGGGCTTTTATTTGATGACCCTACGGCGCCTCAAAAAAACAACTCTGTAAACGCCTTTTTGCCGGCGGTTTCGGTTATTCCGCTGGGGTATTCCGCCGGGAAGGTTTTTCCTGTTGTGCAGACAGGCGAAACGGTCAAGGAAGGAACGCTTATTGGCAGGGCATCGGGGCCGAATGCCGTTAATGTACACGCTACGGTTCCCGGCAAAGTTATCCGCAAAGTTTCGTGGAAGGACGTATACGGCGTGAGTAACGATGCCATCGTGATCAAGATGGAAGGCGCTTTTGATAAATTGGGCAGGAGGGAAGATTCTTTTATATGGAAATCTTTAGGCGGCTATGATTTACAAAGGATAATTTCAGAGATGGGTATTGTTGAAATGGAAAATTCCGGCAGGCCGCTTGCCGGCATGATTTCCACAGCAAGAAGCGAGAACGAAAAAATAACGCTTGTAGTACGATGTGTTTTTGACGATCCCTGGCTTGCCGCCGATTATGTGCTTTGCAAGGAAAGGCTGCAGGCTGTCGTTGAGGGCGCCGCTATTGTCGCTAAGGCCTGCTTTAAGGTAACGCAGATAATTTTTGCGGTTTCGTGTAACGAAAAAGAATTAGGCGAAAGATTTATACAGGAAGCGGGAAATTGGAATATTCAGTCTTTCCTTATGTTGACAGGCTGCCGTTATCCGCAGCGGAACAACAGGGAGCTTGAACTTGCGCTCAGGATATTTGAAAAAAAAGAAAAGTATGATTTCGGCTCCTTTCTGATTCTTAGTCCCGCTGCCCTTGCTGCGGCGTACGACGCTGTAAAGCATAAAAGACCGATTCTTGATCGTTATGTAGCTGTCGGGGGATCGGCTGTAAGACACCCTCAAGTATTGAAAGTAAGAATTGGGACAAGAATCGGCGAGTTAATAGAGCAGTGCGGCGGTTTTATAGAAACGCCGTACCGGATTGCCACAGGTTCTCCGCTTTCGGGAAGGGAAATAATGTACCTTGATGAACCTGTAAGAAAGAACTGTTATGCGATTGTCGCTATGTCTAAGTCACAGGCCGCCTCCAGAGAACAGCAGAATTGCATAAACTGCGGAGAATGCAGAACGGTATGCCCGATGGGGCTTGATCCCCAGTATATTTATAAGCGTATAAAAACTCTTGGAACAGGAAATACAGGAGCGGTCGGATGCCACGGATGCGGCTGCTGTAAGGTTGTTTGTCCGTCCGCTCTGTTGTTATCTGAAACAATACTGGAAGGAAATCAGGAGGCAATGAATGCCTGAACAAAAGTTATCTTTTAAACAGAACCCTCAAATCAATATTTCCTATCCAAGCAGCGGAAGAATGTGGCTTGTTTCGGCTTGCGCCCTGCTTTGTGTGCTGCAATCGGCGTTAACTGACAACGGACAGTCTTTAATAGTTGCCGTTACCGCTGTTCTTTCCGCGATGATTATAGAACTTTTATTAACAGGGCGGCAATTCGGAGTTTTGAAGATAAAAGACGGCAGTTCCGCCGCGACGGCTCTTATTCTTTCCATGTTGTTGCCAAATCAGGTTCATCCTGTTTATGCCGCGTTTGGAGCGGCATTTGCGATTGTTATCGTTAAATACAGTTTTGGAGGGCTTGGTTCAAACTGGCTTAATCCGGCGCTGGGAGGCTGGCTTTTTATCCGCTTTTCGTGGCCTTCCGTTTTTGCAAAAACAATCGAAAACCACGCGTCGGAAATGACCGTTTCCGGTTTAAGCGCGCTTGACGGCTCTGTTACATCGTTTTTTAATGACACGGTTTTATCTGTTACAGGGGTTCAGCTTCCGTCAGGCTATATAAACCTTCTTTTTTTAAGCAGTCCTGGTATGATTATTGACAGAGGGCTTTTTGCGCTTTTATTTGGCACTATAATTATTACGGCATTGGGGATTAACCGAGGATGGGTGCCGCCGGTATTTCTTTTGGTTTATGGTTTCTTGATCCGTTTTGCGGGTGACGCGCCCGGAATATTCTGGAACGGGGATTTATTGTACGGTATTTTTTCAGGAGGCACTATCGCGGCGGCTTTTATTCTTGCCACGGAACCTGCAAGCGGCGCCAAGTTATGGCAGGGAATTTTGTTCTCAGTTGTTTTGGGAGCGGTTCTTTCATGGTTCTTCCGTTACCGCTGCATGGAATACACGGGCTGTTTGATCGCTTTAGCTCTGGTAAATTGCCTTACGCCTCTTATACGTCTTCTTGAAGATAAAATTTTCTTTTCACGTAAAGCAGGCGGCGTGATTTCGGAGAACCTGTTATGATAAACTCTGAAAGTATTAAAAATAAAGCGATTATTTTCGGCTGGATTATAGGGCCGTTGTTTTTTTTATCTTTGATCTGGATTTTATCGCAGCCGCTTCAAAAGTATTATCTTTTAAGAACCATAAACAACGTGCTAATCTCCAACGGGGATTCACGCAGAATCACAGAGTATAAAGGCGTAAATGACGGAAAGACCGGCCTTTTTGGGTACTGGTTTTTATTATATGATTCGCCAGGCAGTATGTTTGTGTTTGCGGCTTTTCAGGATGGAATTCTTGTTCCTCTTGGCGCAATAGTTTCAGATAACGGCAGTGTGGACGATATAATCCCTTTAAGCGCCCATGCTATGCAAATTGCGGATAAATTATCTATTAGCGTTTTACAGGTATATATTAAGCGGATAGAAACCGCGGCGGCCGCAAAAACAAGAGGAAACAGATGAGTCTTGACCGGCAGCATTCTTTTTGGGGTTCTCTTTCACCCCTTGGCGGATTATCCGGCGCGGGTCTTTTGATTATGGCTTCCGCGCGTCTTTCATGGGCTGTTATGATAGCCGGAAGTTTATTCTGGGTATATGGGCTTACTACATTTGTATTTGCGTTTATGTGTTCCGAGATAAACCCTAAAATTTTCCCGGATGAGGGAAGAGCGCATGTTTTTACATGTATTGCCTCGTTTTTCGGCGGTATATACACTTTGTTGTTGTGGTTATTGTGCCCGCTTGCCGCGTTTGAAGTGTTTTTCCTTCTGTTAATTGTTCCTTTGTTTTGCGCAAGTTCCGGTATTATAGAACAGATTGTTTCGCCTGAAAATATCCATAGTGACGTTGCATCCGATGTATCGGACGCGGTTTCGCAAGCGGCTGTTCTTGCCGGTTTAATTATTGTCTTTTCCATAGTCAGAGAGCCTTTATCTTATTGTTCACTTTCGCTTCCGGGAACTGCGGGTGGAATGGTAACGATTATGTATTTTAAATCGAATTCATTTTTCCCAATAGGAATATTTGCGTCTTCAGCCGGGGCATTATTATTATTGGGGTATATAATTTGTTTATACCAATACGGAAAAAACGCCGTTACCGGGAGTTTCTTAAAATGAATCAAATACCTTTTTTAGTCTTAATAATCCTTTCGGCATTTTCGATGAATATGACGCTTCAATGCGCTCTTGGAATAAAAGGAGCCGCCGAATCAAAAAATCCCGGACATAGTTCAAATTTAATTAAATTAGGAATAATTTTTTTATCTGTTATTTTGTTATGGGCATTTTTTTTCAAATTAATTCATTCAATAATTTCCGGTCTTTTTATCTATGTGTTGATATTTCCGGTTAGTTACATTGTCTATGACGCGCTGGAGTATTTGTTTTTTTATAAAATAATAGAAAAAGAACCGGGAAACGACTGTTCCGTCAGTTTCCCCGGAGGAATTACCGCGGCGGCTGTTTTTATCTGCGTAAACATTGCAAATAATTTTACACAAGCCGCCCTTTTGTCTTTTGGTTTTGCCGCAGGTGTTTGCCTTGTATTGATTATTACAGGCGAAATCCGCAGAAGGGCGGCTTTGGAAGCCGTCCCATTATTTTTACGCGGCAAACCGCTGGTGCTTATTTCCATGGGGTTATTGTCTTTGGTTTTTTCAGTCGGTGCTTTATTAATTTTCAGGATGATAGAGACAAAGTGAAAGAAAAAAAAATATTCTTAATTCTTGGCTCTCACGCCCATGTTCCTTCCGGGGCAGGCGAAAAAGAATTTCAATATGTATATGAAAACAGGATACGCCCGTTTATTTCAACTTTGTACCGTTATTCGAATATACAGGCAGTCCTTCATTATTCAGGCGTCCTGCTTTATTGGATAGAACGTAATCACCCTGAATTTTTTTTGTTAATTGAAGATATGGTGGCCAGAAAACAGGCCGAAATCCTAAGCGGCGGTTTTTATGAACCTATACTGCCCCTAATCCCGCTGCAGGACAGAATCGGGCAGATAGAGCTTATGACAACCTATCTTCGCAAGCATTTTGGCAAGCGTCCCCTTGGCTGCTGGATACCCGGCATGACATGGGAACAGCATCTTGCCGCCGCCCTTGCCGCAAGCGATATGCAGTATACTTTTCTTTCGCAGGATCAATTTATTCAAGCCGGTCTTTCAGGAACGGACCTTTATTTTCCGTGCATAAGCGAGGATCAGGGAAAACTGATTACCGTTTTCCCTGTTTCAATGTCCGCGCAGGCTGTATTGGCGCAAAAAAGTTCATCTCAGGTTTTTATAGAAATAAAAAACGCGATTAATGAAGAGAACAAACTTTCGGCCGAGAGTATTATTACCGTTTTTCCCGAAAAACCTTTTTCCGATCCGCAGGAAGCGCAGGAAACCGCTTGGAACCGCTTTTTTGAGGAGCTTTCGCTTTCCAAAGATTTTGTTGAAACTTTACTGCCGTCTAAAGTAATAAGAACGAATAAAAATCTTAAAAAGGCAAGTTTTCCGAATTCATCGTCGTTGGAAAATAATTTTTCGCCGCGCCGTTTTCTTATAGAGCATTGCGAAGTAAACGGCATATACTCAAAGATGATTTTTACCAGTGTATTAATAAATCAGTTAAAGGGAGACAAATACAGAAAGCAGAACGCAAGGGAAGAACTTTGGAAAGCTCAGGATTCCAGCTTGTTTACTCCCGGAAACGGATTTCTGCGCCACGAGCTTCGTAAAGCGGCGTACAGCTCTCTTTTGCGCGCGGAAAGGCTGTCCAGAGAAAAAGGAAGGTTTATTTCATCGCTTGTTCAGCATGATTTTGATCTTGACGGCGTTAAGGAGTATCTTTTTCAGGACGCGAGGATAAACTGCTACATCCAGCAAAAAGGCGCGAGTGTTTTTGAGCTTGATTATCTGCCCAAAGACTGGAATTACCTTGACTGCGGTTCTTCCAATTCCGCGAAAGACAGACGCACGGCTTTTGCGGACGCTCTAATTCCCGCACTTTCGCAGGCCGATTTTCAAAATAGTTTTCCTGCCGGTTCGCGCCTGTGTTTTAACGAACAATATGAAGAAGTGTCGCAGGATCGCAAGGGAAAATCATCCTTTAAACTGCCCGCCGCAGGCTCCGACAGTCCGTACGGCGGCATTGTAATTGAGAAATGTTATCTGCTAAAAAAAGACGTTCTTTCCGTAAATTATGATATAAAAAACACAGGCGAAAAACCCGAAGACTTTATATTTGTTGCTGAAATTGATTTTTCATTTGCAGGTAACGGCGAAGAGTTTGCGCGTTTTTACACGGTTGACCAAAACGGAAAAGACACACCAGCGGAAAATATTTTGAATAACGCCGAAAGCCTTAAAATACTTGATATTAATAACGAGGTTCAGCTTCTGCTTGGTTCCGCAAAACCATTTTCAGGCTGTCTTCTTCCCGCTTTCGATGACGGTCTTTATCAGGCGAACCGTATTTTGCCGCAATTTGCGATTTTCTTAAAAAGCGGCGAGACATGGACAAATGAATTTAGTTTGAAGTTCTCACATTAGGGAAAAGAAAGCGAAGATTTTTTACCACGAACCACACGAACATTTTTAAAAGAATTGGCAAATAAACAAAAATATGGCATAATAAATAATATATGTCCCTGCAATGGCAAGAAATCAGAACAAGAGCCTCAAACTTCGTAAATGATTGGAAAGAAAAAGCCCCAAAAGCAAGAGAAGAAGCGGACGCGCAGGATTTTCAAACGGACTTTCTTTATATTTTTGATGTTTCAAGAAGACAAGTCGCCACATTTGAACATAGGGTAAATATTGGCGGTCAACAGGATTCACTCGGCAATACTAAAGGTGGTCGCAGGGGGTATATAGACCTTTTTTGGAAAGGTCATTTTATGATAGAAATGAAGACCCCCGGAAAGGATATGATTAAAGCCTATCAACAGGCAAAAGAGTATGCTGTTAATCTTCCCTCTGACGAACTACCCGTAGGAATACTTATCTCTGATTTTTGTAACTTTGATTATTATAACCTTGAAGAAAACAAAGATGTTGAACATTTTGCTTTGGCTGAATTGCCTGATAAAGTAGAATTATTTGGTTATCTTGCAGGTTATAAAGACATAAAATATCAAGCAGTTAGCCCCGTTGATATTGAAGCCGCCGAACACATGGGCGAATTACACGACGCTCTTAAAGAAAGCAAGTATACAGGTCATCAACTTGAAATGTACTTAGTCCGTCTCCTTTTCTGTTTATTTGCCGATGACTCAGGTATTTTTGATGAAAAGAAATTATTTTTCTCCTACATCAAAGAAAAAACTCATAAAGACGGCAGCGATTTAGCAATTCATTTAGGACAAATATTTGACATTCTAAATAAACCTGAAGATAAACGATTAGATAATATTGATGAAACTCTTAAAAAATTCCCCTATGTTAATGGCGGTTTATTTGAAGAAAGACTGGAAACCGCCGCTTTTAATTCGTCAATGCGAAACACATTATTAAAATGTTGTACTCTTGATTGGTCAAAGATAAAACCCGAAATTTTCGGCGCAATGTTTCAAAGCGTAAAAGATAAAGAAAGCCGCCGAGAATTGGGCGAACATTACACAAGCGAAACCAATATATTAAAAATTATTAAACCTCTTTTTATTGATGAATTATGGGAAGAATTTGAAAAAATAAGAAAATCAAAATCTGCTGCTCGCACACATAGGCTCTTAGAATTTCATACAAAACTTTGCAAATTAAAATTCTTTGACCCAGCTTGCGGTTGCGGTAATTTCTTGGTTGTAAGTTATCGTGAACTCCGATTACTTGAGATAGAAGTAATTGCCGAATATACACAAACACAGCAAGTTTTTGATATTGAACTGCTTATAAGAGTAAATGTTGACCAATTTTTTGGTATAGAAATAGAAGAATTCCCTGCCCGTATAGCTCAAACTGCCTTATGGCTTATGGATCATTTAATGAATACTAAAGTATCACAGAGGTTTGGCGGATATGAACCTAGAATTCCTTTGACTGCTTCGCCTACAATAATAATAGGAAATGCGTTATCAACTGATTGGGAAAAAGTCGTGTCGAAAGATGAATTATCTTATATATTAGGTAATCCGCCGTTTTTAGGTGCAAGAATAATGAGCAAAGAACAAAAATCCGAGGTTAATACTGTTTTTAATGGTTTGAAAGACAATAGCAATCTTGATTATGTAACTTGCTGGTATAGAAAAGCCGTTGATTATATTAAGGATACAAAAATAGAATGTGCTTTTGTTTCAACTAATAGCATTTGTCAGGGTGAGCAAGTACCAATTTTATGGACAGAATTAATGAACAAACATGGTATAAAAATTAATTTCGCTCATCAAACTTTTAAGTGGAGTAATGAAGCGAAAGGTAAAGCCGCTGTTTATTGCGTAATAATCGGCTTTTCACTTACGGATAGAGACAAAAAATATATTTATCAATATGCAAATGTTGCAGGAGAACCAACTGAAACTTTGGTAAAACAAATAAATGCTTATTTGGTTGATGCTCCATTGCTGTTTATTCAAAAACGGAGTGAGCCGTTATGCAAAGTTTCTGAAATGGTTTTTGGAAATATGCCAAATGATAAAGGAAATTTCTCACTTAATGAAGAAGAAAGAAAAGCGATAATCGCTGAAAATCCCGAAGTTAAAAAAGTTATTAAAACTTTTATGGGTGCTGATGAGTTTATCAATAATATTCCTCGATATTGTATTTGGTTAAAAGATGTTTCTCCTGCCGTTTATGAAAAATCAAAAGAAATTATTAACCGCATTAATAATGTCCGTAAAGCAAGATTGGAAAGCGACCGTGAGGCTACTAGAAAGTTAGCCGAATTTCCTATGTTATTCGGGGAAATACGACAACCTGATACTGATTATCTATTAATTCCTAGAGTATCTTCCGAGCGTAGAAGATATATACCTATAGGTTTTTTAGATAAAAATGTAATAGCAGGAGACTCAACTATGGTAATTCCCAATGCGACTCTTTATGAATTTGGCGTATTGACTTCTTCAATGCACATGGCTTGGGTTCGTTATGTATGTGGTAGGCTTGAAATGCGTTATCGTTATTCTGCTTCAATAGTGTATAACAATTATCCGTGGGCTTCACCTACCGATAAACAAAAGAAAGACATAGAAACGGCGGCGCAAGAAGTATTGGACGCACGTAAAAAATTCCCAGACTTATCTTTGGCAACGCTCTATGACAGTAACACAATGATACCCGAACTTGTAAAAGCCCATCAAAAACTTGATAAAGCAGTCGAAGCTTCCTATGGTCGTACTTTCGTTGATGACAGTCAGCGTGTTGCTTATTTATTTGAACTGTACCAAAAGTTAAGCGGGGAACTGTTTGTTGAAGGGAAGAAGAGGGGGAAGGGGAGGAAGAAGTGATGCAATCTATATCTAAATCAGGAAATCAATATAGTATAGCTAATGAAGGTTCGACATGGTCAAAATGGGATTTGCACATTCATACTCCAGAAACAAAGCTAGCCAATAGTTATGTTGTTACTAATGGGGAAGATGTCTGGGATAAATTTATTGAAAAAATAGATGCGTCTGATGTAAATGTTTTTGGGTTAACAGATTATTTTAATATTGATAATTACGAAAAATTTATGAAAAAATATTTAATAAAAAAACAAAATAATATAGAAAAAATATTCTTTCCAAACATTGAGTTTCGTCTTGATATTTCTGTAAATAAAAAAGCCGAAGAAGTAAATATTCATGTTATTTTTGATAATGATATAGACATAGGAGAAATAAAACGTTTTCTTGATCATTTGGAAACAAACATTCCAGAAAGTGGACGTAAAATCCCTTGTTCACAATTATCTGATGATCAATTTATTAAAGCGGCTATAAATATTGATGATCTGAAGGAAAGTTTGAAATTTGTTTTTGGAGATAAGAAGTGCTATATTATAGGAGCAGCGGCTAATAATCAAGGATTAAGACCTGACACGAACTCTCCCAGAAAAATGAATATATCTGATAATATTGACATGAAATGTGAATTTATATTTGGGGGTGGACAAAATGTAGATTATTACTTACGTACAGATAGGTATGATAATAACGAGACAGCACTCCCCAAACCCGTTCTTTCTTGTTGTGATGCACATTCTTTTGAAGATTTGGATACAAAACTCGGAAAAGGTCAATTTTGTACATGGATAAAATCACTACCGACCTTTAATGGGTTGCGCCAGATACTCTATGAACCCGAAGATAGAGTGATTATTCAAATTACAGAGCCAGACTATAAAGAGCCGCATAATATAATCAGATCAATTTCTATTAATGATAATACAGAGGATGAGAAAATATTTGGTAAGCAAAAAATATTAGTGAATAAAAATCTAAATACAATTATAGGTGGAAAATCATCTGGCAAATCTCTTCTATTATATTCGTTGGCAAAAAGCATTGATATAGGACAATTAAACCGATTACATGATAAATTTGAAGATTTTAAAAAGTATAATATAGAAAATGTAAAATTTATTGTTGAATGGGCAGATGGAACTGTCAACACTACTGATGCTGATGACTATTTTGATATTGAAAATATTGGACTAGACCATAAGATTACTTATATTCCGCAACTTTATATTAATCATCTTGCCGAGAAAAATGGCAGAGAAGAATTAAATAATTTAATTGATGAAATACTTTTAAATAACAATGAATATAAGAAATTCAAGATTAATATTGATGATGAAATAGCGAAATCAAATAAACATATTTCTATCGCTTTGAATACATTAATAGAATTACGAAACGAATTAATATCAATTTCAAATGAAAAAAAAGAATACAGTACCTCTGAAAAATATGATAACGAGATTGACCTACTGACAGCTCAGTATAAAAAATTAAATGAATCATCTTCCTTTACTGAAGAGGAAATGGATGATTATAAAAAATTGAAATCTGCCTTGACTGAATATGAAAATAGGTTGATACAATTAAACAATGAAGTATATTGTCTCAAGCAAATACAAAATGAAATTGAACAAAATAGTTATAATTTGCTTGGTAACAAAGAAAACAATACTCTTGGATCATTATATAAATATTCAAACAAATTACTTAACTCCCGTATTGATTTAATAAAGATTATAGAAATAATAAAATCAGGATATTCAAATATTAGTAGTAAAATTAATCAAGAATACCCCATAGATGCAATTGAAAATGATATTAGATCAATAAAAGATAAGAAAGAAAAAACAGAACAAGAACTAATTAAATATAATAATAAAATAGGTTCAAAGTCAGAATTGAAAGATATTGTAGAAAAACTTGATGTGTTAAAAAATAAAAAAAATTATACATTAGGATTGGATGCGAAATTTAATGTGACGTTAGGTGATTATAAAAATATTAAAAATAATATTTCTGAAATGCTAACAAATAGGAATAAATTATATAAATCAATTGAAAAATATGTTAATGATAATATGTGTGATTTTGGATCAGAGATAAGTTTGTCATGTAACCTATTATACAAATTAGATAATTGTAAGCTATTTGAACAAATTAATAGACAGTATAAAAATAACAATATTCAAATGCTTTTTGACGAAGATAATAAACTTTTAAATCATGATTTTTTACCTGCTTTTTTCTTAAACATAATAAGAATTGAAGGCAATAGCCTGCATTTTGCAGACAAGTCAAGTCAACCATTAAGGGTTAGAACTGATCTTGAAGCTGTTTATCAAGCATTAATTGAAGACCATTTTTATATTACTTATGATGTATCTTACAAAGGAGATAATCTGTTAAAAATGTCTCCAGGTAAAAAAGGTACTGTTTTACTTATACTATTTTTAAAACTCAGTACATCTGAAAATCCAATTTTGATAGATCAGCCAGAAGACAACCTAGACAATCGAACTATTTATGATCTACTTTGTAAAATGATAAGAAGAAAAAAGAGAGATAGACAGATAATAATTGTAACACATAATGCAAATTTAGTAGTAAATACAGATTCAGAGAATGTGATTGTTGCAAATCAAGAAGGTCAAGATTCTTCGACTGTGAACGATATATCTCGAACAAAATTTGAATATGTTAATGGTCCAATAGAATTGTCTTTCACTAGTGTAAGATTTGGAAAAATATTATCAAAAATGGGTATAAAGCAACATATATGTGATATTCTAGAAGGTGGTAAAGAAGCTTTCAAATTACGTGAATTAAAATATCAGTATGAATAAATTGGGTGTTTTTATTTTTAATACAGAGTTTACAGGAGTCTGCTATGCCACCTAAACCTTTAAAAATCCGTAACAGCACCGCCGAATTCCTCATTTTCACCAAGCAAAACGGAGAAAACGGCATAGAAGTCCGTGTACAGGACGGAACAATCTGGCTAAGCCAAAAGCTTATGGCAGTTCTGTTTGAATGTTCCGCCGATAACATTTCTTTGCACTTAAAAAATATATTCGCCGAAGGGGAAATGGACGAATTTTCAGTTACCGAGGATTTCTCGGTAACTGCCGCCGACGGCAAAAATTACCATACCAAACATTACAACCTCGACGCCATAATCGCCGTAGGCTACCGTATTAACACTAAGAGGGCAACAGCTTTTAGGCAATGGGCTACGGCGGTACTCAGGGATTATGCGTTGCGAGGATATGTCATAGACAAAAAACGCATGGAAAACGGCGCTTTTCTTGACGAAGACTATTTTGAACACCTGCTTGCGGAAATTCGGGAAATCCGCCTAAGCGAGCGCCGCTTTTACCAAAAGATAACTGACATCTACGCCACAGCGATGGACTACAACAAAAACGCTCCCATAACAAAGGAGTTTTTTGCAAAAGTTCAAAACAAACTGCACTATGCCATTCACGGACACACCGCCGCAGAGGTGATTTATGAACGCGCCGATTCCGCCAAAGAACACATGGGGTTAACTGCATGGGAAAACAGTCCTCAAGGTAAAATTGTTAAAACAGATGTTGCTGTTGCGAAAAATTATCTGACAGAGGCAGAACTGGAATCTTTGGGGCGTATTGTCAATGCGTACCTTGATTTGGCGGAGGATAGGGCAAAAAAGCATATCCCCATGACAATGGAAGATTGGAGCAAACGCCTCGACCGTTTTCTCGAAGCCGATGATAGATCGATACTTCAAGATTCAGGAAAGATAAGCGCCCAGCTTGCAAAAGAATTCGCCGAAAGCGAATTTGAAAAATACCGTATAATTCAAGATCGCCTGTTTGAATCCGATTTTGACAGAGAAATAAAAGAAATTGAAGGAAAAAAGAGGAAAGGACACTAACCAC
>Ga0268262_10004102_pt1 | contig 15247 bp, 13 predicted proteins | sample TergutNc150P3_FD_190354 | JGI IMG/M metagenome (GOLD analysis project Ga0268262, IMG submission 190354) | Nasutitermes corniger P3 segment gut microbial community from laboratory colony in Florida, USA - Nc150 P3 (SPAdes) (version 2) | ecosystem: Host-associated > Arthropoda: Insects >... | reverse complement strand
TCTCTGAGAATCTTAATCTTTTCTTCTGCAGTATACCTTTTTCTCTTGCCCATGGTTCCCTCCTGGACATCTGTATACCACCTTATAAGCTCCGGTCTAAAACGGCAAGTTCAGCGTGGGCACAACAACATCCGAAGGTAATTATTTCCAAAGAAATTTTAACAATAGAATCCATTTAGGTTATTATTCTTCATATTTTGATGATAATATTCAATTATTACAATGTGGATATGACGCGGTATTAAGATTGATATACATTAATCCACGGTATAATTTATTGGATTTTGGAATTGGGTTAAATGGCTTATTGGCCTATGATATGATAAATGAGATTCAAAAAGACAATTTTGGAAACGAAAGACCGAAAAATGGAAGAATGACATTTGGATTTGAATTAAATTGGAACGCCAGATTGTATGTTATGCCCATTCCAAAAATAAATTCCAGAATATTTATTGAAGGCTGCGGAATGAGTCTGGTTGTTTATTCAAGAGAATTTCCGGAAAACGGAACTTATATTAATATTGGAACAACTATAGGTATGGGAATGGAATATCCAATAAATAATTATAAAGCATATACGGTTTTAAAATGGTTTCATTCATCGAATGGAAAACCCTATGAAAACAATCCCGCCTTAAATACTGTTGGAATAGTAACGGGTTTACAATTTTGAAGATTAGTTGTTTAAGGCAATATAAAATTGGATTTTCCATCTATGGCTTAATTGCTTTCGCATTACAGGAATTACCTTATTTACCTTGGTTCTTATGGCCTCCTGTAAATAATCCACTGGCAAATAATATACCTAAAAATGTGTGTTTTGGAACATTAGAAAAATTTGGCAGTATTCTAACAGTAGGATTATTAATAATTGTTATTAATAAATCGGTTATTCAGCCAAAATTTAAAAACAAATTATTTTGTATTTCTGTTTCTTGTCTTATCACATATTACATTTGCTGGATTTTTTACTTTTTAGGTTTTACAAACTCATGGTTGATAGTAATTGGTTTATCGGCTGTTGTACCAATTTATTATTTTTTTATAGCACTGTGGTTAAAAAATTATTTCGCAATATTTACAAGCATAATATTTTTTATTGGTCATACCGTATCGAATATGATTAATTTTTTATTATAAAATAAACATGGAAAACTTATGAAAAACCAAATTTTAACAAACCCAACGGTAAAACCTTAGATTAACGCACATGGTGCCTTTCACCAAAGGGTAGTTTTTTGCCGGCATAATTTTCAACCTGCTATTAATAAAAACTTGACACAACGCTGAATTCAGTGGTATAATACATTGGTTTTAACTATTTTAATAAATTTATTTGTAATTTTTATGAAAGCTTGGGAATATACTTTTAGTAAAACAGTGAATGCAATTCCTCGTATTCTTTCCGGTGATGAGCAGACATGGGTAATGATGAACGATATAGAAAAGGCTGCCGATGCCCTCTTGTGTGCCATGTGGTCCAGTAATGTTCCGGGTTCGGCCGCGCCGGAAAGCGTTATTGCTGGCGCTGTTCAGTCCATGGAAAATATGGGTTACGATGTAAGCAAAGCCGAACAAATTCTGGAAGAAGGGCTTATGGCACATGCGGCGGGTGATATGCCCAGATTGAATATGCTTACAGCCAGGCTTTATAAATCCTTGGAAGAATTTCCGGTGGATTCCCAATCTCCTTACTGGAATTTCAAAGTTTATACTACGTTTGATGAATATGAGGCGGCGCTATCCTTTCCCGATCCGGTTCCTGTCGATGCCAAAGGGGATGATTTTTATGACCGCACCCTTGCGGCATGGAGAGGCCGGCTTGTTGGCGGCGCTTTAGGGACCGCTCTTGAAGGGTATACTACAGCCCAGCTTGCCAAAAAGTTCGGTCAGATTCGGGATTATGTCCGGCCCCCAAATACCTACAACGATGACATCACTTATGAGATCGCTTTTCTGGCTGCATTTGAACAAAAAGGATGCCGGGTCGATTCTTCGGACATTGCCGAACAATGGTTAGCCCTGGTTCCTTCGGGCTGGTCCGCTGAACAGATAGCACTGGACAATCTCCGAAAAGGAATCTATCCGCCGGAAAGCGGGCGTTACAGGAACCCATACCGGGAGTGGATTGGTGCCCAAATGCGGGGCGCTATTTGCGGACAGGTAGCGCCCGGCAATCCCCATGAAGCGGCGCGGCTTGCCTGGCTTGACGGTGTAATTTCCCATGCGGGCAATGGCGTGCTGGGGGAGGTTTTTAACGCGGTACTAACAGCCATGTCTTTTATCGAGACAGATATGCGTCGCTGTCTGGACGTGGCCATAGCCCTGATTCCACAGGACAGCGAGTATGCCTCGGTGATTCGTTTTGCCAGGGCAGAAGCGGAAGCAGGAGATTTCACTTCAGCCTGGTCAGCATGTGAACAGCGGTTCAAACAGTACAACTGGATTCATGCTTATCCCAATGCCGCCGCGGAAGTGATCTCCCTGTGGTTTGGCAACGGTGATTTTGATGAAACAATGTACTATATAGCCATGTGCGGACAGGATGTTGATTGCAATGCCGCCCAAATAGGCGCCGCGTTGGGCGCCATGAAAGGAAGCGCCGCCGTCGCGGAGCGGTGGTATCGCCCCCTGGGAGATACGGTACTAACATACCTGCGGAACATGAAAGAAATACCTTTTGAATCCCTGGTAAGCCGGACGATAAATGTGGCGCGTTAATTATGGTAAAATATCTCGCTATAATACAGGGAGATATTCTATAAATCATTTTTTACGGAGGATAAAAATGAGAAGAAATGTATTGGTCATGGTATTGTTGCTTTGTCTGCCTTTCAGTATGGTTTTTGCTGGCGGGAGCAAAGATGCCAAAAGTTCAGGCGGCAAACTTAGGGTTGCCCTGCTGATCAACGGGAATTTGGGGGATAAATCCTTCCATGATTCCGCGAATAACGGCATGACTATGATTCGGGACAAACTGGGATGTCAAACCAGAGTTGTGGAAGTCGGTTACGACGATTCCAAATGGGAACCTGCGTTAAGGGATCTTTGCGATGAAAAATACGATATTGTTATCTGTGGCACCTGGCAGATGCAGGAAATTGTTACAAAGTTAGCCCCGGAATATCCAAATCAAAAAATCATTGTTTATGATACTTCCATGGACTATGCTTCAGATACCAAAAAGGCCTTCAAAAATGTTTATTCCATTGAATACAAGCAAAATGAAGGCTCGTATCTGGCAGGTGTTTTGGCGGCCAGCATGAGCAAAACCGGAGTTATTGGTTTTGTAGGCGGCATGGACAATACGGTCATCAGGGACTTCCTGGTCGGTTATATCCAGGGGGCGAAGGATATAAATGGTTCGATTAAGGTTATCCCCTCTTTTATAGGGAACTTCAGCGATACTGCCAAGGCAAAAGAGCTGACCTTTGCCCAATACCAGATGGGCGCCGATGTGGTATTCTCGGTCGCATCCAATGCCGGCGAGGGAACCCTTCAGGCGTCCAAAGAAAGGAACCGCCTGGTAATCGGCGTAGACTCGGATCAGGCAATGCTCTATCAGGCCAGCGATCCGGTACTGGCAAATCTCATCATGTCTTCAATGCTCAAACGTGTTGATCAGTCCATCTATCTTGCGGTGGAACAGGCCCTTGGCGGGAAGCTTGCCTGGGGGACCAGGGTGGAATTGGGCATTAATGAAGCGTGCGTAGGGCTGGCGGATAATCCGATTTACCAAAAAGTGGTTCCCGCTGATGTCCGGTCGGTTATCAATAATTACAACGACAAGATCAAGGCAAAACAAATCCAGGTCGTTACCGCTTTCGGTATGGATCAGACGGCATTTACCCGGTATGTGGATGCGGTCCGTCCTTGATCATTAATTTACCGGGATTGCTTCGGTATTAAGCCGGAGCAGTCCCTGGTTTTGGGGAACAGATGACAGAGATTCTGCGGATGCAGGGGATTGAGAAGATTTATCCCAACGGCGTGATAGCCAATAACGGCGTGGATCTCAGTGTTAATGCCGAAGAGATTCACGCTCTGGCAGGAGAAAACGGCGCCGGAAAAACTACGCTGATGAAGATTCTATTCGGGATCGAGAGTGCGACCAGTGGCCGGATATTTTTCAATGGACAGGAAACGGTGATTAAATCTCCCCTGGATGCCATTAACAAAGGTCTTGGTATGGTGCATCAGCATTTTATGCTGGTCGAATCCATGACCGTTGCGGAAAATATCATTCTGGGTATGGAGCCGGTAAAGGGAAATTTTGTTAATTCAAAAAAGATGCTGGCAGATGCCGATGAAATAATTAAAAAATATAATTTCACCATTGATCCCAGGGATCGTATTAGGGATCTTCCCATCGGAACCAGACAAAAAGTTGAAATTCTAAAGGCCCTTTTCCGAAAAGCCAAATTACTGATACTGGATGAACCCACAGCGGTACTGACACCCCAGGAAACCGCAGAGCTTTTTCAACAGCTTAAGCTCCTGAAAAGTTTTGGTCATACCATTATTTTTATTTCTCACAAGCTCAATGAGATAAAGGAAATTTGTGACAGAATTACCATTATGCGTAATGCAAAAACTGCCGGGGTTTATGATGTGGCAGGGATCAGCAAGCAGGAAATTTCCAACCTGATGGTAGGCAAGGATATGGACTGGAGCATCACTAAATCTCCCGCCAAAATCAGGGAAACTGCTCTTAAAGTACAGAACCTTGGGGTAGTGAATGAGGCAAAAAGATATCTGCTGCAAGGGGTGAACTTTTCTCTGCGGGGCGGTGAAATCCTGGGCATTGTGGGAGTTGAAGGGAACGGCCAGCGGGAGCTGGTTGAATCAGTGACGGGGCTTCGCAAGCCCGATATCGGAACTGTTGAAATACGTGGCAGGAATATTTCTCCTCTATCCATAAAACAGATACGGAATATCGGGCTTTCCCATATTCCCCAGGATCGGATGAACAGAGGGGTTGCTCTTCCTTCCTCGGTAGAAGAAAATCTGATATCAGTTTCGTATGACAGCGCCGAGTTTTCCGGAGGGCCGTTTTTGAACCTGAAAAAAATAGGGGTTCATTCTGAAGAACTAATCCGGGATTTCCTGATAAAAGTCGCGTCACCGCAGGTACCGGTAAAGATGCTTTCCGGGGGCAATATTCAAAAAGTGGTAGTTGCACGGGAATTCTCCAGCGGGGGAACCTGTATTGTGGCAGATCAGCCTACCAGGGGCATTGATGTGGGAGCGGCCCAGTTCATTCACAAAAAACTCCTCCAGTTAAGGGAGGAAGGCGCGGCAGTCCTTCTTGTTTCTGCGGATCTTGCGGAAGTTATTGATCTAAGCGACCGGCTCCTGGTTATGTACGGAGGAAAGGTGGTCGCATTTTTTGCGTCTGGGGCGGATGTCAGCGAAGAAGAATTGGGGCTGTATATGCTGGGGCTTAAGAAACAGCCCGAAGAAGAATTACAAAGATGTATTTAATGAAGAATAAAAAATCCGAGAAGAAACTCAATATTGAAACCCGTTTTGAATTTTTAAGGTTTTCCACAGCGATTGGCATCGCTTTCCTGTTGTCGTTTATTATCATTCTGCTGGTCAGCAAAGAACCTTTTGCGGCGCTCAGGAATTTGTTTCTGGGGCCTCTTACTTCATGGCGGCGTTTTGGTAATGTAGTCGAACTGACGATAACTTTGACTTTTACGGGTCTTGCAGTTGCGGTCATGTTCAACGCAAACCAGTTTAATATGGGGGCCGAAGGTTCTTTTTACGCTTCGGGCGCTATTGCGGCTATGGTGTCTCTGGCGCTGCCGCTGCCGCCGGTGATCCATCCTCTTGTAGGGATCTTGCTGGGCGGGCTCACTGGCGCCGTAATATGCGCCATTCCGGCTCTGCTCAAAGCGCGCTGGGGAGCGTCGGAACTTGTTTCCTCGTTGATGCTGAATTACGTGTTCTTTTATTTTACCCGTTATTTTATCAATACTGTTTTCAGGGACGCGGACGCCGGTTATCCCGCTACGTATTATCTGCCTCTTTCGGCCAAGCTGCCGAAAATTATCAGCGGTACCCGCATCCATGCCGGGCTTTTTATAATGCTTGCGGTTGTTGTGATAGCAGTCATTTTTATGCGCCGGACTGTCTGGGGCTACGCCCTCATTCAGACCGGCAGAAATCCTGTCTTTGCCGAATATTCCGGAATCAATACCAGGATGGTTACTGTTTATTCCCAGCTTGTCGGCGGATGTATTGCCGGTATAGGCGGTTCAGTAGAAATTCTGGGTATGTATGACCGCTTCCAGTGGCAGAACCTTCCCGGTTATGGGTTTGACGGAGTGATTGTGGCAATTCTGGCAAAAAACAAACCTCAATATATTCCTGTGGCGGCTTTTTTACTGTCATATATCCGAATTGGCGCCGACCGCATGTCCACTGCCACTGATGTGACCAGCGAGATGATCTCAATCATTCAGGGCATTATTATAATGCTGGTCGCGGCGCAGGCCTTTATGAGCAGCCAAAGGCAAAAAATGCTGATAAAGGAGTTGAAATATCATGAATGATATTCTTCAATATATTTTTGCGGTAGATTTTGCCTATTCGGTGTTCCGGGTAACCACTCCCATTCTGTTTGCGGCCCTGGCCTCAGTAGTAGCAGAGCGGGCGGGAGCTTCCAATATCGCCTTGGAAGGAATAATGCTTTTTGCGGCCCTTTTCGGCGCTATCGGATCAGGGCTTACTGGAGGCAGTCTGTTCTGGGGATTTGTGATGGCGCTGGCGGGAGGGCTCATTATCGCGGCACTCCTGGCTTATTTCGGATTATACCTTAAAACCAATATTATCCTGGCGGGTATTGCCCTTAACACGCTGGCTGCCGGAGGGACTGTATTCCTGATGTTTGCCCTTATAGGCGACAAAGGAACAACATCGTCTCTGACTTCAGCGAGTTTTCCCAGAATCAATATCCCCATTATAAAAAGTATTCCCATATTGGGGCCGATTTTTTCAGGCCAAAATACCCTTACCTATCTGGCTTTTTTTATGGTCTTTGTCGTCTGGATACTGTTATTTAAAACCCGCCTTGGGACGCATTTGCGGGCGGTGGGAGAAAATGCGGAGGCCGCCGCATCGGTGGGAATTCCGGTACGAAAGATACAATTTATCGCGCTTATGATCAGCGGTTTTTTGGCTTCCGCCGGCGGCGCTTTCCTTTCCATGGGGTACATGAATGGCTTTACCCGGAACATGGTATCCGGACGCGGCTTTATTGCCCTGGCCGCCGCCGCTATGGGGCAGCTTTCGCCTATTCCGACAATGCTGGCTTCTTTGGTTTTTGGTTTTTTTGACGCTCTTTCCAATATTCTTGCGGCTATGCGTATTCCTGATGAATTTGTAAAAATGATTCCATACCTCGCGACTGTCACCGGTTTGGTGATTTTCTCGGCCTTAAGCGCCTGGAGGCTGAAAGGCAGAAAGGCTGCGATGGCTTTTAACAAGGAAGAAAAACAATGAAGAAAATACCTGTCATTATGGATTGCGATCCCGGTCACGATGATGCCATTGCCTTGATTCTTGCTTTTGCCGGTGAAACGCTCGATGTAAAGGCGGTTACTGTAACCGCCGGCAACCAGACTCTGGAAAAAACGCTGCAAAATGCGAAAAAGATTCTGAGCTGTATCGGAAAGCATCCGCCGGTAGCAGCCGGCGCCGCGAAACCCATGTATCGTGCGTTGGAGATCGCGGTTTCGGTTCATGGAGAAAGCGGCCTGGACGGACCTGTGCTCCCTCAACCCGATTTTCAGGAAGAACCGGTTCCTGCCGTGGAATTACTGCGTAAAACCATATTGGAAAGTCCCTGTCCAATCACACTGATCCCAACCGGTCCTCTGACCAATATTGGGATTCTTTTTACCGCATACCCGGAAGTTAAAAAAAATATCCGGCAGATCTCGCTTATGGGCGGCGGTATCGAAACGGGTAACTGGACATCTGCGGCGGAGTTTAATATTCTTGTGGATCCGGAAGCGGCGGACATTGTTTTTACATCGGGTATACCTATCATCATGTCCGGGCTGGATGTAACCCACAAAGCAATGATTATGAAAGATGAAATTGAACAACTGAGAAACCTTGGCGGCAAAGTTCCGATATTGGTAGCGGAATTGCTGGATTTCTTTTCCAAATTCCATGATACGCAAGGGTTCCCCGGTACGCCTCTCCATGATCCATGCGCCGTTGCATACATTATCAAACCGGAATTATTTGTTACCAAGCCTTACCATATTGATATTGAATGTCACGGACGATTCACTACCGGAATGACTCTGGCGGATCGGCGGCCCTGGTCAAACGCGGTTCCTAATGTAAATGCCTGCCTGGATTTGGACAGGAAAGGGTTTATTGATCTTCTTTTTGATGCTTGTAAGTCTTACAATAATTGAATGAGCCTCCACGGAGCAGAGCTCCTAGGTATTAAACCAGACTTTCGAAATAAGCCCCTAGTTTTGTCCTCTGACTGAAAGTCTGTAAAAGGGCTCCTTAATATTTTTTGCCTTGAGTTCATCCAGTTTTTTTACAGTTAGATCGGGTATGGCTTCGAAGACCGCTCCAGAAATAATAATTTTGGCCTCGTAGCGGATAGCCATTCTGGAAAAAATTCTGGCCTGTTGGATCGGTGCGCCCATGGCGGTGTAGCCAGAAAGAGCCGACCAGGCAAAAGTACAATCCCCGATGTCCAGGCCAAAATGCCAGGACGCGCAATCCTGACGCTGGGCAATTTCGGAAACCAAACCAATAGCTCTAAACGCCGGGGCCGCGTTTGCGTTTATGTTATCCTCATAAGGCGAAGCTTCTTTCTGACTGTCAAGGAATATTCTTTCAAGCGGAGAACCAAAACACGCTGTAACCAGATCTTCATCTGTTCCCGTGACGGCGCCGCCTGCCTTTTTGAAAAAATCCGCGACCTTTTCCTGGAACAAAAGAACCTGTCTGGCATGTTTAGCGGAAAAAGCGGGTGGATCGGCATTTTTTATCGCGACAACCGCCGCTCTCGCGTTAATGATCTGGGACTGAACGGGTTTCCCCGCCCTGATAACGCTTTTTAAGCAGGAGCGGGAAACATAGGGGCCAAAGGCCTGGCGAAAGCGTCTGGAATAACGGCTTTTTGCAATCAGCGCCCAGAAAATGGATACAAGAACGCCTGTACCGCATGACGCTACGGGAACCAAAGGATCAAACCAAAAGCCGGTTATGATAAAGCTTAATGACAAACCTGTCCCAAAAAACGCGCAAAAGAATAAACCGACTCCCAGGGTTGAAAGCGGGCCCCGCATTTTAATGAAAAGGCAGGTAATAAAGGCTGCCAGCAAAGACCCCAAAAGCAGGAACTTGTTTATTCCGGGCTTTACAACCCGCCCTGTCAGGATGCTGTTGGCCAGGAGGGCGGAAGCTTCCACATCCTGATTATTGCCAAGAATACAGAAAGATGAAGAAAGAGCGTTTTCCAGTTTTTCCCTTAACTTTGAAACCTCTTCTTGTTTAGACCTGATGTTCACGAAAGCCCGTATCAGGGAATCCCTCATCGCCGTCATTTTTAAAAGCCCCGCTTCTCCCTGGGGGTTTTTATCCCAGGACTCAGACGCGATTATTTCCTCGTAGCCCTTTACTAAAGTCATCTCGGCAGGGCCATAGAGAAAATTATCAAGGCTTGAGAAATACCTGTTTCTGGCATCGACCCAGGCGAATTTTTTTTCTTCGTCTATATTGGGGAAAGCGGACACTGCGTCTTCCCTGATTGAAAGTGCATAATCGTAAAGAATGCAGGGATTATTTTCACCTTCGATGGTTTGAAAAATACCCAAGGCTTCCCCTTCCGAAAGCAGACGCCTAAGGCTGCGGTCTGCTTCGTCATAGGCCAAAAAATCCGAAATCCCTATACGCCTGAAGTCTTCCCCCTTGTGGGGCGGTTCAAAAATAACAGCGCCGGATCGATCCAGGGGGATAATCCGGCTTGTTTCTTCCGGGCCATTCCTCATCGCCAGAACAGGGCCGTACCTGCCTTCTTCAACCTTTGATTCCAGGAACCGGGTTTTAAGCGCGGCATAAATAATATGTTCCAAAGTCCTTTCCCCGGCTTTGGCTTCAGAAAGTTCCGGCGCCGTCTTCACCGGAACAATTCGCCTTAAAACCCCGTCACGGTCGCTCTGCGTTTTTGAGTATTCATCCCTTTCCGCAAGTACCCCCGGCCTTCCGCCCTCGCCTGCCCTTATAAGCTGCACCCGCAAGTCTCCAGGACGCCGGGCATGGCCGAAAAAGGCAGCCGCTTTTTCCATTTCGGCAATAGCCCCTTCGTCCCGCCGAACAAGAGCGGAAACCAGCCTCTCCTTCCCTTTTTCCGAAAGCTCAACCAGTTCCCCTACGAACCTGGCCGACTCATTGGGCGCGACTGACCCTGTCCTTATAGCGTCAAAAAGATTCCGGATATTACTGCTCAAAATGGAAAATTCTTCGTCAAACCGGTAGGTTATTTCCTCTTCCCCCACGATTCCGCCTGCGGAAAGCCCCAGAATGGGAACCTGGATGATCAGGGTTTTCCCGCCAAGTTCCGCCATTGTGTAAAGCAGGGATACCGCGGCTCCCGGCTCAAGGATGCCATCGCCCAACTCCTGCCCGGAAATTTGGCTGTCGATGATGAGAAGCTCCCTGGAAATCGGAAGCGCGGGGCGCAATTTAAGGAGAAAATCATAGGCAAAGCCCAGCCTGGGGCCATCGAGGAAAAGGCACAAAAGCGCCGCGACTCCGGAGGCAAACAAAAATGAAGTCAAAAACCTGAGGAAAGAAGACTTTTTCGTGATATATACAGCCATTAACTTCCTATATATATTCTTCGGCAATTTCCCGATATTATGTATGAGGAGATAAGATGAAAAAGATTATTAACACCATTATCGTGGTTTTTATTTTTGCACTTGTTATATTCGCCTGCGCCGCGCCTCCACTGGAAGAAATGCAGAAAGCCCGGGACGCGGTTACCCGGGCCGAAAACGACGCCGACGCGGTTGCCTACGCCGGGAATTCTATTGTCCGCGCAAGGGACTCCCTGACCAGAATGCAGGACGAAGCGGACAGCAAGAATTACGACGCGGCAAAGGAATTCGCGATCGAGGCGATTAACAACGCCGAAAAAGCCATTATCGACGGGCAAGCCGCAAAGGCACGCTCAAAGGCGGAAGCCTCGGCCCTTCTGGAAAGCCTGCAGAGTTTACTGCCAGAAACCTCAAACGCCATCAATAACGCCAGGGGCGTGCCGAATATTCTGCTTGATTTTAACGCACTTACGCAGGACTTTGCCGGGGCAAGCAGAGTCGATGACGAAGCGGAGCAGAGCTTTCTGGACGGAAATTATCAGGACGCCGTTACCAAAGGCCAGGCCGCCCGCTTCATTTTATCGGACATCAACACAAGGATTAACGAAGCGGCTTTTGACACGTCAAGGAAGCAGTAGGAGCTGATTTTAATTCATATTTTTTACTTCGAAAATATAATGTAACATATCCTTGTTATAGTAATGCTTTATTATTTCATCTGTTTTTTCCATTCCTATTCTCTTTGCCACATTTTGTGAGGCTATATTACTATCTCTTATTATTGAGCATACTTTTTCAGCTTTTAATTTTTCAAAAGCGTATTTTTTACAACCAAACGCCGATTCTACGGCATAGCTTTTATGCCAATATCTCTTTTTAAATAAATACCCTATTTCCAAATATTCTTTCCCGTTTAAATCCTGAATTGTTAAACCACATTGTCCTAAAAAATCATTTGTCTCTTTGTGTATTACAGCCCATAACCCAAAACCATGTTTTTTATAGTGCCCAACGATTAATTTACTGTACCAGCTTTTTACCTCATCGTCTGAAAATGAATGTTCATATGCATACATAACATCTTCATCCTGTAAAATATCACACAAATCTTTATAATCACTTTCAAGAAATTCGCGTAGAAATAACCTGTCTGTTTCCAATATTGTTTTCAAGGCAACATTATCATGCATCTTTCTTACCTATTATTAAACTAAACCACAGAGAAATTCCTCCCTGTGGCTTTTTCCATCTGGCGGATAAGGGCGCTCATGTCTTTTGGGAGCGGGGCTTTAAGGCAAAGGCCCGCCGCTTCAACGCTGTCTTTCGCATTACCCGGAATGAAGAGTTCCGCGGCGTGAAGACCCAGCCGCGAAAGCAGCGGGCGCTCTTCCAACGGATCGCCCCGCCAGGAGCGCTTGATGGCTGAAAGCAGAACCGGTTTTGCGTTTCCGTAAAAGTCGTCGCAGACAACAGGGTGGCCAAGCGCGGCCAGGTGTACGCGTATCTGGTGAATCCTGCCGGTTTCAGGCAGGGCTTCAAGGACGCTGTAATTTCCGGCGCTCCCCAAAAAGCGAAAAGCGGTCAGGGACTTCTTGCCCCGAAATTTGTCGATAATGGTGAGATGCTTCTTGTTCCCGTTTGGAACAAGGCTCAGGTCGCAAGCGGTTTCCTTCCAGGAAGGCCGCCCATTAACCACCGCGATATAGCGCTTTTTTACCTGCCTGTTTTCAAAAGCCATTGAAAGGGCCTTGTGCGCCTCGCTGTTTTTTGCGAAAACCACCAGTCCCGAAGTTTCCCGGTCAATCCTGTGAACCGTGTAGATCTTCTGCAGGCCGAGTGATTCCGCGACAAGCTTGTCCAGCCGCTCCCTGGAAAGATCCCAGCGATCGGGACTTACAGCGATGCCGGAACTTTTGCCCACAGCGGCGATATTTTCATCTTCGTATACAAGGGAAAAAAGAGGGCTCCTCATGTTACGCGAAATCAAATTTTCCTGGAACCAGGCTTAACAAGCGGGACGCCCTTTTTGCAGAGCTCGCAATCTTCCGCGTCCCAGTTGGCTGCTTCGAGGCGGCAGGCCGGGTAAAAGGGCCATGGGATTTTTATTTCCGAAGAGCGCCGGTCAACAATGCAGGCCAGAGCCGCAATTTTTCCCCCAGCCTCCTCCAGCGCCTTCGCACATTCCCCGGAAGATTTGGCAGTGGTAACCACATCCTCGGCAATGAGAAGCGCCATACCCGGCTGCAATTCAAATCCGCGGCGTAACGTCATCACCCCGGAATCATCCCTTTCTGTAAAAAACGCAGGCAGATTCAACTGTCGCCCAAGCTCGTACGCGACTATGATGCCTCCCATGGCGGGCCCCACAACGGCGTCAATCTTTAGCTTCCCGGCTTTTATATCCGCTTTTATTTGCCCGGCAACACCGGCAAGGGCCGCCTCCGCCCGGCCTGGGTTCGCCAGAAGCCTCGCGCACTGAAAGTATCTATCCCCATGCCGCCCCGACGAAAGGAGAAAATGCCCTTCCAGTAAAGCCCCGGATTCTTTTAAAAGGGAAACAGTGTCGTTCATGGCTTGAGTGTACCATTGTTTCAAAAGCCGGTAAATGACTATCATAAGAACATGGTCAGCCCTCTTCCACGCTATCTTGAAATTCTCAACCCGGAGCAAAGGGAGGCAGTACTGCACACAGGGCAGCCGCTTTTGATCCTGGCTGGGGCGGGCTCGGGCAAGACCAGGGTAATAACCACCAAGATTGCCTACCTTATTCAGGAGAAGGGCATGGACCCCCGTTCCATCCTGGCTGTAACTTTTACAAACAAGGCCGCCCGCGAAATGGCGGAAAGGGCAAGGCAGATTGACGAACGCGCGGGAGACGCCATGCTCAGGACTTTCCATTCGTTTGGAGCCTGGTTTTTGCGGCGGAACGGAAACCTGTGCGCCCTTGACAGCGGTTTTGTCATTTACGATGACGACGACACAATGGCCCTTTTGGGTACCATCATGGAAGGCTTGCCCAGGGCGGAAGTGAAAGCCACGGCAAACAATATCGCCCGCGCCAAGGATTACTTTTTGTCGCCTGATGATCCTGAGCTTGACCTGATTGATCACCGCAAATCGTTCAGAAACATTTATAAAGAATATGAAAAGCGGCTTGCGAAAATCGGCAATGTGGATTTCGGCGACCTAATCAAAAAGCCCGTTGAAATTTTACGCAACGAGCCGGAAGTTGCCCGGCGTTTCCGCGACAGGTTCAAAGTGATTCTTGTAGACGAATACCAGGACGCCAATATCGCGCAGTCGCAACTGCTGAAGGAGCTCTACGGCAGCGACACCTACATCTGCGTTGTCGGCGATGACGATCAGTCCATTTACCGCTTCCGTGGCGCGGAGGTAAAAAATATCCTGCAATTTCCGAATCAATACGAAAACACGGATATTATCCGGCTGGAACGCAATTACCGTTCCACAACCCCTATACTGGATACAGCCGCCTCGGTGGTGGATCACAACAGGGGCCGGCTTGGCAAGAAGCTTAGATCAGAGCGGGGCGAAGGAAAAATTCCCGTGCTTGCTTTTTTGCCGGATCAGGATACAGAGGCGGAATTCTGCGCGGAGCTTATAAAAAAAGGAGTGACAGCCGCAAAGACCGTTCCATATGCCGACTGGGCTGTAGTCTACAGAACCAATGCCCAATCCCTTGGTTTTGAAACCGAATTTTTAAGGAGAAAAATACCATACCGCGTGGTGGGTTCCCTCAAGTTCTACGAACGGGAAGAAGTAAAGGACACCCTCGCGCTTCTTTCGTTTCTGGTTAACCCCAGGGACGAAGTTGCCTTTCGCAGAATGGTAAACAAGCCAAGCCGAGGGGTGGGCCTTGCCACAGTTGAGCGCATTGTAGAGGAAGCCGCGAAGGAAGAGTACAGCGGGAACCTGGCTCTGGCAACAGGAAATCTTGCGCCACAGCTTTCAGCCAAGGCGCGGACGGGTGTAGCGGCTTTTACAAAGGCCATAGAAGCCGGAAGGGCCGCGATTTCATCCGATAAAAAAGATTACGATGACGACGGAAAAGAAAGCTCAGGGCCGGCCGCAGAAAACCCGCTGGCCTCAGCCAAGGCGAACAACTATACTCCACCCACAGCCGGAACACTGAGGGCAGGCACAGGGCTTTCCGCCTGTGTTATAAACCTTGTAAACGAAAGCGGTATTGCCGAATACCATTTGACCAGGGACGAGATCTCCTGGAACCAGCGGCTCGGCAATTTACAGGAAGTAGCCAACGCGGCCAGCCTTTACGAAGCGACAGAGGCCGGGCTTTTGGAATTTCTGGAACACATAGAACTGGATCGCTCAATCGAAGACACCTCAGGCGACGGGAAAAA
>Ga0268262_10004101_pt1 | contig 15251 bp, 16 predicted proteins | sample TergutNc150P3_FD_190354 | JGI IMG/M metagenome (GOLD analysis project Ga0268262, IMG submission 190354) | Nasutitermes corniger P3 segment gut microbial community from laboratory colony in Florida, USA - Nc150 P3 (SPAdes) (version 2) | ecosystem: Host-associated > Arthropoda: Insects >... | reverse complement strand
GGTGAACCGTCTCGATTTGCCAAAACCCTGGCTTTTTGCGCTCCTCGCTTGCGTAAAAGGTACGGATGGGGATGCGGCTTTTAAGGGAATCTATAGGTTTTGTGAGGCTTTTCCCTTTCAGCCTTAGGGCCTGCTTGTCTTTTTTTAAGTAGCGGTCTATGGACGCAGGGCTTATCTTTTTGAACTTTTCCGCGATTTCCCCTGTGATGCCGAAGGCCGGCCACGCGGCGATGTACTGAATCTGCTGCCTCATAAGCGGGGCGAGAATCTTCCCGCACTTGAACCAGAAAAATGTCCAGATCTGGCGGAGGGTGCCGATGACCCCATCGGCGTAAATGCGCTTTCCTTTTCTGTTGGAGGGCCGCTTCTTTTCCGGCCTGACTTTTACCGGCTTGCCGTCAATGTAGACCAAGACCTGTTTTGCCGGCTTTGCGCTCAGGATACGGACAGCGGATTTTCGATGGTAGCCGGTCAGCCTGGTGAATTCGTCCAGCAGGGCCTTCTTCTCTTTTTTCGTTGCCTTTTGGTAACGGGGTTTATATTCCCTCGCTACCGCCTTTTTTTCTTTCATGTTTAACCCCGTTCGGATGCCCTCCTAAAGGCATCCTTAGTTTAATCTGGGTAGCATTTTCTATTTGAGGCATTACATATTTTCGGTAACATTTTTCATGAGGCAACGCGCCCACTTGACATATAGGCTTAGTCTAGGCAAATATAAGTTACACATTCTGGGGGTGTAGCTCAGTTGGCTAGAGCGTTTGAATGGCATTCAAGAGGTCAGGGGTTCAATTCCCCTCACCTCCAGAAATTATTTTAGCTAATTCTTTACTACATAAGAGGACTTAGTGAAAAGAAATAAAAAAAGGTCTGATTTCAAGGTCTAAAACACAAGTGAAGCATGAAGAAATACGTTATATTTCTTCTATTTGTTTCTCCTTGTAGGGGTCTCTCATTCTTCCGGATATTGTCTTGATAATCTCGGACAGGAACATTATAGCAATCCCGATTATCGGATTGACAACTGTAGCGGCAAGTCCCGTTCCCGCTAATACTTTGAAGCTCATATTGAGAGCGTCTTTTCCGGAAAGAGTCTTCATGATTGGCCTTGCTGTCAAATCTCCGGAAATTATTTTGTCAATCATTGTTAAAGAATTCTCTACTTTTTCGGTTATGTTTTTAATGTAATTTGCGTCAAGTTCTAGGTCTTTCATCCCTGTTCGAGATCTTTGAGGGATTCAGGAAAATCGACCGCTATCTGCCTGTTAATATCATTGAGCTTTTCCTAGATCGAAGCAGTCAGCGCAACCATGACTATCTCATTCAAATGCCAGGTCAATTCGTCTTTGTTGCCGGTAGCCGCAATCCCGGCCAGTTCATTAAGGGAACTGTCAAAGGCTTTGCCCACATCCGATACCAGATCATTAACCAGGGTAACACAATAGCGACGTTTCATGTCATCAATGTCAGACTTCTCTTTATTGTGGGGTTTTTCAATGCCGCTTTCCATTTTTTTATAGCAACGCGAATAGCTTCCGCGTCCTTTTTTGAGGCGTTTATCTGAAGGCTAATGCCGGTGATAATGTCGCTGCATATATCCAGTAGCCAGCCTCGGTAGAGCTTAATAAAAACTTTGTTTACATCTATGCTTTTAAGGCATCGTAGCACTTCGTCTGCGGAATTTCCCAATGTCACTACCTTTGCCTTGCTTTCAAACCTGTCATTGATCTGGTTCTGATAGTATGAAACCAGTTTGTCCAATGACTCCTGTGGGCGCATGTTTGCTTTGCTCAGGAAAAAAGAAAAATTCCGCCCGAACCCTTCAATTTCATTGAGCCTCAGTTCAAGGGATTTTGTGATAGTACCTTCTTCGATGCTGGAAAGTACGATGTAATAACAACCCAGATCAAGATATGCCATTATTGCCTTGTTGTGCAAATCAAGCGGCGAATCAAAGCTAGGCATATCGACCAGTACGAGAGGTTCAATTTCCCGAAGCCGTTCGTTATTAAGATAAAGCTGGGCGTATTGATATTTTGCGGCATTCGCCGTTAACTTGGTTATTTCACTTGTCGTTTGTCAAAATACTAAGTATCCGTCAAATTAAGCGGTGAAAATGTTCCAAGGCAGTAGTTTTTCCCAGTCTTCAGGAGTCAAAGCAAGCGGAGCCTTTTCAAAAACAGCCATCAGATATTTAAACGGGACAAGGCCGTTTTGTTTTGCCGTCTCTATAAGGGTAAACATACCGCATGAACTTTTGGCCCCGTCTACGCTCTGACAGAACAGCCAGTTTTTTCTCCCGATGACAAAAGGCCGTATCGCGTTTTCACAGGCATTGTTGTCGGGAGTCAAATAAGGGCTTTCAAGGTAAGCTACAATTTTGTCCCATTGGGCAAGGCTGTAATATACCGCTTTCCCCAAAAGCGAGCTTTCAGGAACTTCATCTTTACGTTTTAAAAGCCATGCCTTGAACTTCTCCAATACAGGCCCCGTACGGGCCTTCCTTCCGGACAAGAATACGCCGTTATCCATATTCTTATCCCGCAATTCATTTTCTATCGCGTATAGGTTGCGGATATATTTTATGCCTTCCTCGGCAGACCGTCCTTTACAGCTTATTTTAGCAGCCTCAAAAAACTTCCGCCTTGCATGGGCAAAACATCCTACCTGTATTATCCCGGGCAGGTCTTTGGCCACGTTGTCATACCCTATGTACCCGTCTGTTTGCAGATACCCACAATACCCTTGAAGGAATTCCATAGCATTATATGCAGCCCTGGTCGGATGGTACTCATACCAAATTACTCTTTTGCCAGGGGGGCCGCCCCGAGCCAGCCACATGCGGTTTTTCTGAATATCGCTTATCTCTGCCTCCCCCATCACCTGTACCTCAGTCTCGTCCATCTGCATCACGGGGCCGCTTCTTACGGTTTCTTTGAGCATGGCGAATAACGGCTTCAGTTTTTCATACGCCTGCTGCTGCCAGTTGTTCATATCCTGCCGACTTATTGCCGCCCCTATCTGCTCAAATTGTTTCTCCTGCCTATAATAAGGCAGGTGCATTTCAAACTTCTGGGTAAAGATAGCGGCTAACAAGCTGGGGCTCGCTATGCTCTTGGGAATGATCGCCGGCTCTACAGACGCAATGCGGACCGCAGGCTTGTCTTCGTCTTCCGTCCCCTCGCATTGCCTGCAGGCGTATTTTGGCCTGACTGTTTGGTCTACATAAATCTGCGGGGGTATTATAACCAGCTTTTCGCGCGGACTTTAGTCCGAGGTTTCTTCGCCAATTCGGGTTAAAACCGCCCCGCAAGCGCAGGTTTTCTCGCTTTCCGGTATGTCTATAACTCTCGGCCTTCGTTCAAGGTTTGCGCTAAGAGGCTTGCGCCCGCCCTTCTTCCTCGCAAACGATTTTACCGTTTGAAGCTCTAAAGGCTTTTCTTCATTTGTCTCAGGCTGTTCGGCTTCCTCAATAAACAACAGCGGCTGCTTTTCATCAGCTAGCAATTGCTCAGCGCTCCGCGCAAACCGCTTGTAGGCCAACAGGTCATACTGTTCCTTTAGTATCAAATATTCATTATATAATTGTTGGTAGTTCTGTTTATGGTTTGTTTCAATCTCAATTACTTTATTTTGCAATTCTTGATTTCTTATTTCTATTTGTTTATATTTCGTTTCCAACTCATTGATGTAATCGCGGACTGTGGCATCAAGCGTTTCAACTTGCATACCACAGCCTAGCTCCTAACGATCCGCTTGTCAAATGTTTTCTTGCTTTTTATGAAACATTTTTGTAATAAAGAGTTTTGTGCGCTTTGAAAAAATCTATCCCCCTTAAAAGCATTGACAGTTCTTCCGCGCTTAATTCCCTCGCTTCCTCATCCGTCTGGGGCCAAGGGAACCTGTCTTTCTCAAGCCGCTTCTGGCTCAGCCAAAACCCGTTCCTGTCCCACCACAGCGCCTTTAGCAGTTTCCTCCCCCGGTTGCAAAACAGATAAACATTCCCGCTGAACGGTTCCCCTGCCATTTGCTGTTCTACCATTACTGAAAGCCCGTTTACCGCCTTCCGTAAATCCGTGTAGCCGGGGTGGATAAAGATCCTTGCTTTGCTGATACCAAATGTCATATCGCATGCCCCAGCCATTCTATAACCGCTCGCAATTCCCCGTTGCCTGAAATCAGAGGAATGTGGATTTTTACTTCCCCCTTTTCAATAAGTATTTCAGGCTCGCACTGTGCTCTCGGTATTGCCGGCACAGCAACCTCTACAAAACACGTTTTCGCTTCCGCTCCTGTTTTACCCATTTGACAAATGTTTGCGGGCTTAATCCGTTCGCATTCGTGTACGCCCAGGCGCTTTTCCCGCTCTGCCTCCAGTCCTCAAGCCACATGGTTTTTTCTTCTTCGCTAAATTTCATTTCTTTCCTCCGAAATTAGGTGTTTTCCGGAAGTTTATTTCAGTTATTTACCAAGCGGTAGAAATACTTGTTTGACGGATACGATACTAAATGGAATTTTGTAAAAAAGACACAAAAATAAGATAAAGTGCAAATTTTCTCTACCTTATGGGTTTTGTTTACTGCTTTGTATATGTGCAAAATGATGAATTTTGTTGCTAATTGGTTTATTGCGACAATGCTATAATTCCCAAAAATGATTTCTGATATGGCATAACAGTGAAACCGATGTAGGAATTATTTTATATTTATCCAGATCCCTTATAAGCTCACAGATATTTATTGCTTGTACATCTGTATACTCATCACTTTTTATAATACCCGAACATAGTAAGGTTGAAAGAGTATTATCAATATGAATTTTATAGCCTATATCATAGACTTCTTCTTTCCCATCGTACAGTAAACAAAACGATTCAATATTGCTTATAAGTTTTTTAGCAATATTTACTTCCTCAGAAAGTTCCAGTAATATTTGTTCTTTGGGTTCATTCATCTTCTCGTATTCGTTGAACTGGATACCTCCCGATGGGATTAGTTCCACCCAACCTTTATACTGTGTTACATTACTGCGGATACCTATCAATGTGCAGTTAGATTTATCTATAATGATACCACTTACAGCTATCGGGATGATCTTTACTCCGCTCCTTTTATATATATATTCCCTAAATCTAAAATGCTTATAATCTGTACAAAATACGTTAATGCGCAACGGATCGTTTGTTGTTTCTAAGGAATGAAAGCAAACAATATGGCCATTGAACAGTTTTTTGTTCTGCATCTGAGCCTCTGCCCACATTTTATCCAGTGTCTTTTCCAATTCGCCACTAAACCTCACCTCGTCAGAGACAATCGAAATAATTACACCTTGATCCAGTTTGCTTATTGAGAAACTATTATTTTCCGTTGCACATATCAATGCCTGCATATCATAAAAATGATATATCGTATAATGCGCAACACTGTTTATCTGCAAATCCTTATTTTTATACTTGTCATAACAGACCACAACATCAATGCCCGCTTCTCTGGCCGAAACTAAGCCGTTATAGGAATCTTCAACGGCAATGAATGTTTTTGAAGGTATTTTACACTTTAGTAGTTCGTAGATGTCCTTTGACGGCTTGGAATGCTTGACTTCATCGCCTGTAATGATTAGCTTGAAAAAATCCTTGATTCCATGATGTTCCAATGTTTTGTTAATATTATATAAGGAACCACCGCTTATTAAAGCCACAGGAATCTGCTTCTCCTGCAAAAAGCATAAAAGTTCCAATATCCCCTGGTTCAACCCGACGTTTTCGTACATAGCACTCAATTTTGATAAATAAGATTTTATCAGTTCTTTTGGGGATTTTAATATACCATATGCATTTATCAGATAGCTAACAATTTCACCAATATTCAGACCATTTAGCCGTTCAAATTCCTCTTTACTGCCTGATACGTTATGATCCTTGAGGGTATTATTATATACATTATATAACAAATCAATAGTGTCAACGATGACACCATCAAAATCCAGAGCTACACAGAGATTCATATTTCTGACTCCTTCCTCAACAGATACAATCTGTTCTGTCCGAAATCACCAAATTTATTTTTAGATATGGCTGCGGTTTTAATACAAAAATCCGTAATCGCTTCTATAATTTTACTGTCATACTCAATTTCTCCATTGTTTGTTTTCGGTAGAATAACGTAGAGAAATAAATCATGAAGGCTTCCAAAATCATGAATATCTAATAATTTGAGATTCATTTCATTTTCACATTCAACAATCAATGATTCACTTATGAATAAGTTGTATTGCGCAGGGGCTCGCTTCTCTAATCCCACTAATTCCCGGCAAAGGTTTTGCTTTTCATATGTCAACGTACTGTTTTCTATAATGATTATATGACCGCCAATAGTGGTCTTTTGCACAAGATTTCTGATACCCTGTTTTTGCTTTTCAGGAGTATCAAGATTTATAATGCACCTGTCTGTAAAAACAATGTCATAGGTCGAAAGTAACTCAACCTTATTAATGTCCAAAATATCACCAACTATATAGTTGATGTTTTTGCATCCCTCTGTTTCAGCAAGGTTTTTTGCATTAACTATCATGTTGGCGATATAATCCACACCAGTAAAATTCAAATCAAGAAATTCTTTTGATAAAGCGCAGCAGTTGTATCCATTCCCACAGCCTATTTCTAAAACGGTTTTTGCTTTCGGACTCCGCTCCAATATATAGTTGATTGTTTGCGATAATGCATTTATTTCCAATTTCTTGATTGATGAGTTCTTAGTTGTGGACTTCAAATCCATCCCATAGGATAAGGACATGGACTCCCAATGATTTTTGATTGGGTTATTATTTTCGTGAGCGTTCATACTGTCACTCCTATTAGGGTATTCTAAAAAGGTCTACCTTTTTAGAAAGGTCTATTCGCTCCCTCATAAAGAGCGAAGCGGTCTCTTTTTGAGCCACTGCGCTGTGTAAAATAACCAAAAATATAGAAATTCATAAATCTTTACAGACTGAGTCTTGATTTTAGCTCCAAATTATTCTATGATTGTAAAATGTAAAATGCTCTAAAAAGGTAGACCTTTTGAGGGAGTTATTTACGTCGAGCCTTGCACTGTAAGCGGTGTTCGGCAAGCCTGCGATAGAACGTTGCCTCGCAAATGCCTCCGCACTCCGCGAGGACTTTGGAGAGTGGAATTTCCTTGTGTTCCCAGCGTTTAACGAGTTCTCCGAAACCTTCCGGCGCGTGTTTTATCGGTCTGCCGAGGTGCTTCCCACGGGATTTTGCGGCACGTATACCCTCCGCTTGGCGTTGGAGCGTGTAACCGTGTTCGAGTTCTGCGACCGCCCCGAATACGGTGAGCATAAATTTACCCGTCAGGGTCGTGGTGTCGATTTGCTCTTTCAGGCTCACAAATTCAACGCCTTTTGCGGTGAGTTGCTCCACGAGTTCAAGCAAATCACGGGTGTTACGGGCGAAGCGGCTTATACTCTCGACCGTAATACTGTCGCCCGGTTTCACAGCGGTGAGCATGGCTTGAAGTTGCGGACGTTTGGCGTTTTTGCCCGATTGCTTTTCGTTATAGATATGGTCGGCAGGTATGCCGAGCGCGTTCATCGCATCAAGTTGTCTGTTCTCGTTCTGGTCGAGCGTACTGACGCGGACATAGGCGAATTTTGCCATAAGCTGTCACTTCCTTTCATTAATTTAAGGGTAACTTTTATTTTAACGAGCAAGATGAAAGCCCCTGTGACCTGCGGAAAAAGAATCCGCAGACCGCAAGGGCTTTTGTTGTTTTTATCAATAAAACATAGCTTACCCGTGAAACCTACCCGCCACGCGCTTCATTTACAACTCTACGCTTAGCACCCGTGTGCGTTCCTGTTCCTGTTCCTGAGTTTGTTAACAAAAGGGCCTTGAAACCCTTGCTTTTTGGTTCCTCTATGGTTTGATTTTTCAACGTGAGACATTAGCTGTTACGGTTTGATTTTCACGTGAGGAATCATGGATACTGGACCATTTTCCTTTTCATAAGATTTGTTCCGTTGACATTAAAAGTCCTATTAGGTAAGCTAGCTATGCTCACTAAAGGTCAGGTTCAATAGGTATAACAGAATAGGCTAAAAACTACCATGGTAAAGTGAGGTGGCTAGACCTAATTTAGACCTTAATTTCTAATTCTTTACAATGTAAGGAGTTAAAAAGGCGGGTGGGGCTTCAATTCCCCTCACCTCCAGAAATCAATTTTAAGACTATAAATTTTCCACTTACAGTAATTTATACGAAACTCAGAAATGTCGTACGAGGTAAGGGGAATTGAAACATTTTTGCGATCAGTTTAAGGCAAGACATCGTAGCCTTAAACTGGTAAACCGGCATGGTATACTCAACCAAGCCTAAAAGGCGAAGGTTCCCCTCTTGATACCGGTTTAGTAAAAAAGGCGACCCTGAATCTCGAGACACAAGGCCGAGAGGTGAAGGGCAATTCCCTCCCCACCTTTGGTGGGACACCTCCAGAAAAATCTTTTCCCTGCAAATAAATAATTCCACAAAGGGTAAGTTGCCAATACTCAAATTTTCAGTGTACTGAAAATCAAAAAACACGTTTAATATAGTGAGAGGAAACATAAATTGTTCAGTTTAGCCGTTGCTTTAGCAGTCAGCATTTTAATAGCGGCCACTTTTCCCCGGCCGGATGGGGGCAATATGCTTTTCTGGCCCTCGCCCTGAACAGGACAAAACAGCCGCAATAGGCGCAGATTACGCTTCCCTTGAAGGCATCGCAGGCGGAACAAGCGGCCAGCCTTTCCGAGCGGACATCATCATCTGCTTTCAGCTCCGATGGGATAGGAATTTGATTAACCAGGATAGCTACCGCTTCAGGACTTAGATCAAATTCCTTTCGTGTACATTCGGGACAATCATTGTCTTTCAAGCCTTCAATCCCGTTACGCGATTTCCAGGGTTACCACCGACTTGGACGGCAGGGTTACGGTGACATTGCTCCGGGAAATAACCGCATCGTTAAACTGCTTCAACTGAACCATATTACCGTTCTCAAAGGTATTGTGATCCCGCATATTCCCCGAAGTAATAATTTGTCCTGTTACTGATTTGGGGGAAATACCCCTGAGTTCCAGGCTTACCTTTTTGTCTTTGCCCGGATCAATATTGCAGAGGGAAATGTGTATCCTGTCGTCCGAATCAACGGACGCGCTGGCGCTAATTGACGAAATGGAATTTCCACCCACGGCGTAATTGTCACATTCAAGATATACCGGCAGCTTAATCGCGTCCTGATGAACCTTGTACATGTCAAACACATGGTAGGTGGGGGTGAGGATCATCTTTGCACCCTCGGTAAGAATCACCGACTGGAGTACATTGATGGTCTGGGCGATGTTGGCCATCTTAACCCGTTCTGCGTGGTTGTTGAAAATATTCAGGTGGATGCCGGCAACCAGAGCGTCACGCAGGGTGCTTTGCTGGTAAAGGAAACCAGGATTAGTTCCCGGTTCCACATCGTACCAAGTCCCCCACTCGTCAATGACAAGAGATACCTTGCGTTTACCGTCGTACTCATCCATTATGGCGCTGTGCTTTTGTACCAACTCATCCATGAAATACGCTTTCCGCATGGTGATACCCCATTCCGCTTCGGAAAATTCTGTGGCCGATCCTTTATGAGTCCATTCTCCGGGAACAGTATAATAATGGAGAGAAAGGCCATCCAGATAAACACCACGTTCGGTACAGGTTTTTTCCATCAAAACCCTGGTCCAGTTATAGTTATGATCATTTGGGCCACATGCGATTTTGTAGGGAACCACATCGCCGTATTTTCTTACATAGATCGCGTAACGCCGATAATTATCAGCGTAGAATTCAGGAGTCATATTTCCGCCGCAGCCCCAGCTCTCATTTCCGATACCCCAGAACCTTACATTAAACGGTGCCTCATGACCGTTCTTTTTACGTAAGTCCGCCATGGGGCTTACGCCATCGAAGTTCATGTACTCAACCCACTGGGACAGTTCCTGCACCGTACCGCTTCCTACATTGCCGCAGATGTAAGGCTCGCAACCTATTTGACCACAGAGGTCAAGAAACTCGTGGGAGCCGAAGCTGTTGTCTTCGGTTACCCCGCCCCAGTGGGTGTTGATCATCCTCGGCCGTTCCGCCCTGGGGCCGATGCCGTCTTTCCAGTGGTACTCGTCGGCAAAACACCCGCCGGGCCAGCGAAGATTCGGTAACTTAATTTTTTTTAGGGCCACGACGATGTCGTTCCGTATACCCCGGGTGTTGGATATGGGTGAATCTTCGCCCACCCAGAAACCGCCATAAATACAACGCCCAAGGTGTTCTGAAAAATTTCCGTAGATGTGTCGGCTGATCCTTGTTTTGGCTTTGGCGGTATCAATGGCGATGCGGTTCATGACTCATTCTCCTTTCCCTGAGTAAAGATGACATTTAACTGATCTCCCTTCTGTTTAAATATCAGGCGAATCCATTATATCGCAATAAAATTGGTTATGAACAGATACTTGCCATTTCGTTACTGTTTTGTATAATTTAGGATTATAAAAATGAAAAAGGCTTTAATTATTCTTATGATGGCGATAATTACATTTTTTACCGTATGTGCCCAAGGAACCGGCACAGGAAATAAGCAAACGGGAGGAAACATGAAAATACTGATTGCATATTTTTCACATACCGGCACAACGGAGAAGGTTGCAAAACATATTCAGTCTCTTACAGGTGGGACACTCTTTGAAATTAAGACTGTTAATCCTTACCCTTCTGATTACAATGCCTGCTTAACTCAGGCTACCGAAGAATTGCGCGCTAATTCACGACCAGCACTTTCTGCACATGTTAGCGGCATTGATGCATACGAAATTATTTTTATTGGCTATCCAATATGGTGGGGCGATTCGCCTATGGCAATACGGACATTTCTTGAGGAATACGACCTTGCCAACAAGACGATAATACCATTTTGCACATCAGGTTCAAGTGGCATAAGCACAAGTGTACAGTCAATAAGGAAGCTCTGCCCAAAATCAAAAATATTGGATGGCATTTGTATAACTAACGCAAACCGTAGTCGTACAAATGAAATGATTGAACAATGGATAAACAAACTTGATATATAAATTACAGATTAGTTTAGCCGCCTAAGGCGCGGTTGTTGAAGTAATTTCTTCCACCAGTTTTTTAAATTCCTGCTGTTCTGCGATGGAAAGAACCTCCGCTGAATAGAGAGCCTGCTCAAAAAGTTCTCCGCAACGGATAATCTTCTCCTCAATCAAATCTAAAGCGATCAAATCTAAGGTAGTTGCGGAAGCCGCGAGAATACCGCAATATTCTCCCGGAGCATAAGACGGTTTCCATGTTAGCTGAAAGACTTCGCTGCCCCAGATAATCAAACGGGCAAAGAGTGTTACGCTCCGCCACATATCCTGTTTTTTTGCCTGCGAATACGCGTTCAGAATCGTCGCGGCAGTACGGCGGATTTCTTCACTGTTATATTTTTTTATTTTTCGTGTGGTTTTGTTATTTTTTAAATAAACGTAAAAAGAAGACAAAGCTGTCAACATTCTCTTAAACCATTCTGCGATTATATGCCATAGTCTTTCGTGGAACTTTAACCTTCCGTCTGGGGACTTGCCTCTGTTCAGCAAAGGGGAAATCATAAACAGGATGAAAGCTGCCGCCGCAAAAAAAATCAAACTGTATTTCAGGATCATTGCGCCATATTCAGTCAGCCATTTCGTGAAAGAACCAGGTTCATTTTCAATTGGAAGGGTGAGGGTAAAACCCGGAGGCAATTCCATAGTCTTAAAAGATTCAGGCTCGATAGTCTTTCCGGACTTGGGAAACAAACTGCCTAGCAGGGAAAGAAGCCATGCGAAAAAAGAGGCGAGCGCTGAAAATGGAAGTAAACTTGTATCCGAAGCCGCAAGAATGGCGCAGACAGTACAAAGCAGGATGAGTACCGACATTCCTACAGTATGTTTGAGCCTGTCAGCGGCTGAAAGATCGATCCCTTCTACCGCGTAGTGCTGTTCCCGGCGCATGATTTCAAAAAAGCCGCATATAAATATCCACACGGCCAGAATGCCAATCAGAAGGATATACAACGATAAGGACAGGTGAACTTTCATTATTACGCCGATAAGGGTGAGGATACCAATGATGACAAGCTGTACAACATAATTGAATCTTTTTTTGGTGATTTTTTCATCAATGTATTGTATCAGGCTTATATCTTCGCGTAACACGCTTTGCAGTTGCTCCTCCCGGTACAATTCCGTATATACCTCAAAATGCCTGCGGGCGCTGAATAGCTGTTTCAATGAAATAACCGAATACCAGGTATAGAGCGCACCCATAGCGGACAATATATTGACAATGCCGGGACGGAAGCGCCATCCAAAGGGAAGTTCAAGGCGGAATACTGAAACCAAAGCATAAAAAACACCCGAGATAATTATTGCGCCGCGGATATCGGCGGCAAAAAGACTGGATTTTACATCCTTCATAAAATCGCAATACAAAGAAGCGATTACCGCGCTTATACCGGCGCTGATAATTATTGATCTCAAAGGAAACGCCGCAGGAAGGAAGGCTCCTGCAAGAAGGAGCAGCGTTATTAAGACAGACAGAGGCATGTACATGGCAAGAAGCGTATAGAGCGGACCGTTGGAGAGAAACCCGCCTTCAATCAGTCTCTTGTCTGTCATTTTGGCGCGTAAATTAGACGATTTCACGTCCACTCTCCTTCATCTTATAGCGGCGGGAGTTACCCGGAACAAGGAAAGGCATAGAATGCTCATCAATGATTAGATATTCCAGTGAAAGATGATATCTTTTTAATGAGTTAAGGATGATATACGCCTCATCCCCTAAATCGGGACCTGTATAGAGAAAGCGGGTTCCATAGGACAGATATTTTCCCTGTTCAAGCATGGCCAATGCGCTACTACGTTCTTTTGCCGGCTCTTTTACCGGAACATTTACCGTTGTCCAGTTCAGAGTTGCCAATCGTTCAAGAATGGGAACAAGGGTAAAGGCAGACGGCGCGATAACGGAGATTCCGTCTTTTTCTGAAGATGTGTAGAAAACAATCCCCAATTCCTGCCGTTCCTGCGCGGCCCTCAGGCAAAGAGCGGCGGCGGCTTCAATGGCGCGTTCAATAAAGATGCCCCGTTTTTTTAACGGATATTCATTCCGATCCGCATTAAGAAAAATCATGAGGGGATATGAGGCGGTGGCATCGTATTCATTGACCATGATGGATCCCGTGCGGGCGCTCATTTTCCAGTTGATGCGGCGGGGTTCATCGCCTGGAATATAAGGGCGCAGCGATCTGTAGCGGGTAGTATCTTCAAACAAGGGATTGGGACTTATCATCTTTCCAAGGGGAATTCCTATAGGACGCTTGAGGTTAATGGAACACAAAACAGGGTATACATAAAGCAACGAGGTTTCAACAGCCGTTAGCTGAAACGGAAAAAGACCCAAAGGATCGGCTCCGCGTACCATAGCGGGACCGAGGGTAAAAACTCCCCGGTCACCGCAATAACCCTGCCAACTCATCATAGTCCATGAACACCGCCCTAAAGTACAGATAATTTTGCGTAATCTCAAAACAGGCAAATTTCCCGATGCGTCTCCCAAAACCAGCATAAAGGCGGGAAGCAATCCGCAGTTTTCCAGTTTTAATTCCACTTGTACCCATTCATGCCGGAACACCCTCAATTCAGAATCCTGCCTGATTACCCGGATGTTTCTGATAAGGTATTCAACGTAGAGTCTTGAGGCTATTAATATGAGAAGGAAGAAGGCGCATAAAAACTGAACCAGGGCAAGGGGCGTAAAAAGGTAAATTGCAAGCAAAATACAGACTGTCCATTTTAACATTATTTCCCTTTTGATTTGCACTGTATTCCATGAGGAGCCTGGTTTCATTATGAAGTCCGGTATTCGGGGATAGGAGTTGTATCCAGTATTGTCTGAATGATCCGCTCAGGCTGTATTCCGCGTACAATAGACTCAGAAGATAGAAGAAGTCTTTGTCTGAACACGCTTCCCGCAATTTCTTTTACATCTTCCGGGGTAACGTAGCCGCGGTTTTGTACACCGGCATAGGCTTGCGCCGAACGGTACAGAGCGAGACTTCCGCGGGGTGATATGCCGACCCGCAGACGAGGTTCATTCCGCGTTGCCGTTACAAGACTTAGAAGGTAGTCTCTGACCATGGGGTCAACATGAATACGGCTTACCGCATCCTGAAGCGGAGCTATTTCCTCTGCCTGAGCCACAGGCTTTATGTCGGTAACCGGGTGTGTAAGGCGGCGCTGGTTTTCAAGAATCAGGGCTTCGGAGCCAGTGTCAGGGTAACCGATGCCCAGTGAAAGCAGGAAACGGTCTTTTTGGGCTTCCGGCAAGGGGAAGGTTCCCTCAAATTCAACGGGATTTTCCGTAGCCATTACAAAAAAAGGCTCTGGTAAGGCATAGCGTTTTCCGTCAACGGAAATCTGCCCTTCCGCCATAGCTTCCAAAAGGGCGGACTGGGTACGCGGAGTAGCGCGGTTTATTTCGTCCACAAGCACAAATTGATTCACGAGCGGCCCAGGTCTGTAAACAAAACGCCCGAGAACCGTCGAACCAAAGGTTCGCTGACCAAAGGTCCGCGGTTCGATATGTTTCTCTAACTCTTCGCCTTGCTGCCATACCGAAACGCCGAGTATGTCGGCGGGCAGCAAGTCTGGCGTACACTGGATTCTGGCAAAATTGAGGTTAAGGCTTGACGCGAAAGAGCGCGCCAGAATTGTCTTTCCCGTACCGGGCACATCTTCCAGGAGTACGTGTCCACGGGCAAGAAAAGCGGTTATAAGCATATCGACAACAGCGGTTTTCCCAAGGAAAACGGTTTCGATGTTTTCCCTGATTCTCCGGGCAAATTCAGCGATGGGCTGTAATTCTTTCATGCTTTATTATACATGGAGAATGGCGAATGTGAAACTGAGCGAATTGCATCAAAATTAATCTAACCCAAAAGGGATCATGCCTCAAAATAAAATTCTAACCCAAATAAGCTTTTCCGAAGGAGGCTTCAGGATACAACAGAAAATATGCGCTGCATATTTTAGCTAACCGGGGAAAAACTGCAAATTTGTATTTGGACGGGAATGCTGTCAAGTTAAAGCCACCGCGCAAACGAAAAAAGGGAGGGGGCAGAAAGCCCGTCTACACAGGCGAGTTTGCTGCC